>Ga0209536_100017059_pt1 | contig 10304 bp, 11 predicted proteins | sample DeeMarSeWOR28_12_FD_187461 | JGI IMG/M metagenome (GOLD analysis project Ga0209536, IMG submission 187461) | Marine sediment microbial communities from White Oak River estuary, North Carolina - WOR-2-8_12 (SPAdes) (version 2) | ecosystem: Environmental > Aquatic > Marine > Intertidal zone >... | reverse complement strand
AATGGTATTGACAAACCTCGGATTATATGTTAGAAATATATAACGTTAGAAATAAATAACATTGGGGGCACCGATGAAACAGAGAAAAGCGCTGCTCGCCGCGATCATCATCGCCGTGGTGCTAATGGTAGCTCTGGCCTCCACCCGGCAGTACTACATCGCCATCGCCTTAGGGGTGGAGGTGCTACTCGTTTTCCGCCGCGAAATCTGGCACCTGGGACGCTACCGCCGGCTGCCGCCCTTCGACGAGCGGTTCCAGGAAAACGCCAAGAAGGCGGCCCGTAACAGCTTCATCTACATGAGCGTGGCCACCGTCTTCCTGATGCTGGCTTATGCCATAAACGTAGATTACGTTGTCGATTACGAGCCGTTTCAGGTCCTCGGCTGGCTACTCATTTCCGGCGGTCTGGTCTACCTGCTCGGCTATATCTTCTACGACCGGGTGGAACCGAAGCTCCGCGAGCGAGAGCTAAAGAGATACTGGACCTTTCTCCGCATCGCTGGTATTGGCTTCGGCTGCGCGATCACCAGCATTTTCCTGCACAATGTTATCGGTCGGTTCGTGGGGATAGAGGAACCGGTCTTCTTCGTGATCGGGGTTTTACTGGCCCCAACAGCTATGGGAGTGGGACTGGTGGGTAGCCTGGTGTATTTCATCAAGGGGCTACTCCGCAAGCAGCTACCGGAGATCAACCAACCAGATGACGAGCGAATTCAGCCATGAAGACTAAAATCAAGGAATACCGCGGGCGGTATAACCTGACCCAGGAGAGGTTGGCCGAGCTGGTCGGCGTGAGGCGGGAAACGATCATTTTTCTGGAGCAGGGGAAGTACAACCCCTCGCTCCGGCTGGCCTATAACATCGCCCGAGCGCTGGGAGCCAGCATCGATGAAATCTTTATCTTCGAAGAGGGCGAAGACTAGACCATAAAGGAGGCTTAAGATGCCGAAAACATATTCGCGCCGACATTTTCTACAGGTAGTGTGGTTATCATTCCAGACCGCCCTGTTAGCCTTCGGGCTGCACGGTGCTTTTTACGCCCTGTTCTGGTTTGCCATCCCCATCTTCCAGACCGGGGACGAGCCGGTATTCTTCATCATCCTTCTCTTCGTCGTGCCTACCGGATTCGCCCTGGGGCTGGTGAGGCGGATGTGGGAGTGGGCGGTGGTGCAGCCGATAACGGAGATTACCGCCCGCGGCTTCGAGCTGCCGGAACGCTTAAGATACTTTACTCCCTTCGTGAGCTACGCCTGGCTTTGGCGGTTTAGCCGGGGTACGGAACTAATCAGCGACCGCAAGATACCGGCCAGCGTAACCTTTGCCGCCGTCTTCTTCCTGGGTGTCGTCGGTTTCTTCATTATTCGCGCGGCCACCCAGCACCGGCTGGGCACGAAACTGGCTCACAACACCGCCTAAACAGGGTACAGCACCCAATTGATCACAGTCAAAGCGCACCTCGGCTGTATCCTGACCCCAGCTAGCCGGCGCCAGTTGGTGTTACTGATTACATCAAACCGCTATTGTCTACAAAAAACATTTGACTTTTCACCCTGTGGTATAGTAACATAACTTAAATTCAATCCCGCTTGCATGTTCCAACAGAGAGTCGCCAGACTGAGCACTCCACCATAACCGATAGAAGCCTCAGTCTTACTTATGCCAAGAGGGTTGTCGATGAAGATTGCGATCGGCGGAAAAGGGGGGGTCGGGAAGACGATACTGACCGCCCTACTATCACAGGCCTTCGCTCAATCTGGCTATTCGGTAATTGCCATTGATGCTGATCCCGACGGCAATTTAGCCGCCGTCCTCAACTTTCCCCACCCGGAAAAGATAACCCCCATCTCGGAGATGGCCGATCTGATTGAAGAGAGGACCGGAGCCCGACCCGGCCAGGCCGGAAGCCTCTTCAAACTGAACCCCAAAGTAGATGACCTGCCGGAAAAATATTCTCAGGAACATAATGGCATCCGGCTGATGATTATGGGACGGCTGAAAACCGGGGGGAGCGGGTGCTACTGCCCCGAAAATACCCTGCTGCGCGCGCTAGCCAGCCACCTCCTGCTGGGCCGAGACGAGGTCGTAATCATGGATATGGAAGCCGGGATCGAACACCTGGGCAGAGCCACCGCCCAGGCAGTAGACAAGCTGATTATCGTGGTCGAGCCCAGCCAGCGCAGCCTGGACTCCGCCCATCGTGTGGCCAAACTGGCCCGAGATATCGGCATTAAGAATATCGCTGTGGTCGGCAACAAAATCCGCAGCCCCCGGGATAGCGAGTTCCTGGTCTCGAGATTACCCGGCTTCGACTTTATCGGCTTTATTCCCTACGACCAGGCAATCATCGACGCCGACCTCGCCGATCTCTCCCCGGTTGACGCTAGCCAGGGGATTAAGCACGAGGTGCAGAATATTTACCGGACACTAACCGCCACCGCTAGCGCCAAGGTGAACGTAAAAGGCTAAGGAAGTTTTAAGAGCTTAGCACTAAGCTCAGAGCATAAAACTTAACGAAAAAAATTTAGAAAGAGGTTCTTGTGGCTTACGATGCAGTAAACATGAAAGACTGGCAAATTGCCGAAGCGGCTGAAGTCAACATGCCGACCCCCGACGACTGGCGAGAAAAACTGGGGCTGGAAAAGGATGAGATCCTTGCCTACGGCCGGATCTCCAAGCTCGATTTCTTAAAGATAATCGAACGGCTTAAGGGTAAACCAGACGGCAAATACATCGAAGTAACCGCGATCACTCCGACCCCGCTGGGCGAAGGAAAGAGCACCACCTCCTGCGGCCTGATGGAAGGCATGGGTAAACGCGGGGTCAACGTCGGTGGCGCCCTCCGCCAGCCTTCGGGCGGCCCGACGATGAACATCAAGGGTACCGCCGCCGGCGGCGGTAACGCCCTGCTCATCCCGATGACTGAGTTCTCGATGGGCCTTACCGGCGACATCAACGACATCATGAACGCGCACAACCTGGCCATGGTCGCGCTCACCTCCCGGATGCAACACGAGCGTAACTACGACGACGAGCAGCTGGCGCGGCTGACCAAGATGCGCCGCCTCAATGTCGATCCCACCCGGGTCGAGATGGGCTGGATTCTAGATTTCTGCGCGCAAAGCCTGCGCAACATCGTAATCGGACTCGGCGGTCGTAAGGACGGCTTTACCATGCAGTCCAAATTCGGCATCGCGGTAAGCTCGGAGCTGATGGCCATGCTATCTATCGTCACCGACCTGGCCGATATGCGCCAGAGAATGGACCAGGTTACCGTAGCCTACGACCAAAAAGGCAACCCGATCACTACCGGCGACCTCGAAGTCGGCGGTGCCATGACCGCCTGGATGCGTAATACGATCAACCCCACCCTCTGCTGTACCGTGGAGTATCAGCCCTGTATGGTACACGCCGGACCGTTTGCTAATATTGCGGTGGGACAGTCCTCGATCATCGCCGACCGCATCGGCCTCAAGATGTTCGACTACCACATTACCGAGAGCGGTTTTGCCGCCGACATCGGCTTTGAAAAGTTCTGGAACGTGAAATGCCGCTACAGCGGACTCAAACCCCATGTCTCGGTGCTGACCACTACCATTCGCGCGCTGAAGATGCACGGCGGCGGACCTAAAGTAGTCGCCGGGCTGGCGCTGCCTGACGAATACACCAAGGAGAATATCGGGCTCGTGGAGAAGGGGCTGCCCAACATGCTGCACCTGATCGGCGTGATCCGTGAGGCCGGGATCAACCCGGTGGTCTGCATCAACTCCTTCCACACCGACACCAAAGGCGAAATCGCCGCGGTGAAAAAGGCCGCCGAGGCCGCCGGAGCACGCTGTGCCGTATCCACCCACTGGGCCGACGGCGGCGACGGCGCCCTGGAACTGGCCGATGCCGTCATGGAAGCCTGCCAGGACGAGAACGAGTTCCGGTTCCTCTATCCGATGGAAATGAAGCTACGCGAGCGTGTCGAGAAGATCGCCAAGGTGGTCTACGGCGCTGACGGCGTATCCTGGACCCCCGATGCGGAAGCCAAAGCGAAGAGTTTTGAAGCTGACGCCAAGTTTGATGAGTACGCCACCATGATGGTCAAGACCCACCTCTCACTCTCTCACGATCCCACATTAAAGGGGGTGCCGAAGGGCTGGACGCTGCCGATTCGCGACGTACTCATCTACTCCGGAGCCAAGTTCCTCTGCCCCTGCGCCGGAACGATCAGCCTGATGCCGGGGACATCGTCGAATCCGGCCTTTAGAAGAGTGGATGTCGATGTCGATACCGGCAAGGTTAGCGGACTCTTCTAGTTTGTTACGGTTATTTCTCCTCGCCTTAACCAGAGCTAGAGCAATCTAGAAAGAGTTAGCGCGGGTAATAAAGAGATCGGGAGACAAATGCCAGCACTATTTGAAAGAGGACTAGCGTGACTACCTCGATCGCGGTCGCCGGCAAAGGCGGTAGCGGCAAAACGACCGTCGCCAGCCTGGTCATTCGCTACCTAAAGCATCACGGCTCGGGACCGATTCTCGCCATCGATGCCGATCCTAACGCCAATCTGGCGGAGAGCCTGGGCCTTAGTGTCAACCTGACGGTCGGGGCCATGCTCGACGAGTTTCAAAGGGAGAAAATAAAGATACCGCCGGGGATGACCAAAGAAGCCTACCTGGAGTATCGCTTGAACGAGGCCCTGCTGGAAGGTAAGGGGCTGGACCTGGTGACGATGGGTAGAGGTGAAGGACCCGAATGTTACTGTTACCCCAACCTCATGCTGAGAAAATTTGTCGACCGTCTGGCCGGTAACTACGCCTACGTAGTGATGGACAACGAAGCCGGCATGGAGCACCTGAGCCGGCGTACCACCCGCGACGTGGACGAGATGCTCCTGGTAACCGATCACTCGGTCAAGGGGGTACGCGCCGTGGCCCGTGTCCGGGAGCTGATCCGCGAGCTCAAAATAAACGTCGGCCGGGAATCGGTCGTGGTGAACAAGGTCACCGGCGAGATCGATCCCCTGCTCCGGGAGGAGATGGAGCGGATGGGGCTTACCCCGACCGCAATCATTCCCACCGACGAAGTGCTACTGCGCTACGATCTGGAACAGAAGCCCCTGCTCGACCTGCCGGATACCTCCCGACCGGTGGCAGCGGTTAGTAAATTACTCGACCATCTGCTAAAGGAAAAATAAACGAAAGAGGGTAAAGATGACAGCACAAATTATTAGCGGCAAAGAAGTGGCGGAGAAGATCCGCGCCGAGCTGCAACCCCGGGTGGAGAAGCTCAAAGCGAGCGGGGTCACCCCGGGGCTGGCAGCCGTGATTCTCGGCGAAGACCCCGGTGCCCTGTCCTACCTCAAGGGTATCGCCAAGGGCTGCGAAGCGGTGGGCGTGATGACCGAGACCTTCACCCTGCCCGAGGACGCCACCCAGGAACAACTGGAGAAACAGGTAATCGACCTCAATAACGACTCCCGTTTTCACGGCATCATTATCCAGCGCCCCCTACCCAAGCACCTGAACGAGAACGCCGTGCTCCGGCTGCTGGCCACCGAGAAGGACGTGGACTGCCTCAGCCCGCTGAGCATGGCCAAGCTAGTGATGCGCGAGCCGGGCGGCTTCGCTCCCTGTACCCCCTCGGCGGTGGCCGAGCTGCTCGACCGCTACAACGTGACCATCGACGGCAAACGCGTGGTCGTCGTTGGTGGGGCCGGCAACATCGGCCGTACCGTCGGTATCATCCTGCTCAACCGATGGGCTACCGTCATCCTCTGCGACTACAAGACGACCAATCCCGCTGAGGAGTACCAGCGCGCCGAAATCCTGGTCAGCTGCGTGGGTAGAGCGAAGATGGTTACCGCCGACATGATCAGCCCGGGCACGGTAATTATCGACGTGGGCGTCAGCCGTGGCGAAGACGGTAAGATGAGTGGTGACGTCGACTTCGAGCCGGTTAGCGAGATCGCGGGCATGATTACCCCGGTACCGGGCGGAGTGGGTGCCGTCACCACCACCATTTTACTGGCCCACACCGTTGAGGCCGCCGAGAGAGCGCAGTAGTGGCCACGATACTGGACGGGAGGGAAACCTCCGCTAAGATCAAAGAGGAACTGAAACAGCGCATCGCCGCGCTGGGCGGTAAGGGTGTCCGACCAGGGCTGGCCGGCGTCCTGGTGGGGGAAGACCCCGGTTCGGCCAGCTACATCAAGCTCAAGGAGAAAGCAGCCGAGGGGCTGGGGATTCACTCAAGCATGGTGCGCCTGCCCGCCGAGATCAGCCAGCAACAACTACTTGAGAAAATCGACCAGCTTAACCGCGATGGCGCGGTACACGGCATTTTCCTGCAGCTACCGCTACCGGCACACCTGGACGAGAACGCCGCCCTGAAAGCGGTGCTCCCGGGGAAGGACGTGGACGGCTTTCACCCGGAGAACGTGGGTAAGGCCTGGATGGGAGAGGAGGCTTTTCTTCCCGCCACCCCGCTGGGTATCGACGAGATTGTCCGCCGCTACGGCTACGAGCTAGCCGGGCGCCGCGTGGTCATCGTCAACGTGGATAACCTGGTGGGTAAGCCCCTGGCCTCCATGTGGGCGCAGGAGAGTGTCGGCGCGGTGGTCACTTTGTGCCCACCGACACAGCCAAACCTTTTGCATTTCACCCGTGATGCTGATATACTGGTGGTGGCGGTGGATAAACCCGGTTTTATCACCGCCGATATGGTAAAAAACGGCGTCATCGCGATTGATTTCGGCGCAAATTACCTCCCAGATCCCACTACCGGTAAGGAAAGGCTGGTTGGCGACCTCGATTTCGACGGCCTGCTAGCCGTGGCCGAAGCAATCACGCCGGTTCCCGGGGGCATCGGACCGATGACCGTTACCATGCTGATGCTAAGCACGGTAAGGGCGGCCGAGCTAGCCGCCGGTTTAGCCTAGAAAGGAGACAAGGCTAATGGAATACCAAATCGAGGAAGTAAGTGCACCCGGTAGAGACAAGGTAGAGGTACTGGGGGCAACCTACGATCAGGGTAAGCCCGACTCTGAGGAAATGGGCAGATGGAGACAGAAGTTGAGCAGCCGGGAAGAGAAGCTTAAATATCTACAAAACGGTGAGAGATACTGGTACAGCCAAAGCTGGTATGGGAGTGAGCGGAGGAAGAATCCAGCCTAATTAAATCCAGCCTAATTAAAGGTTAAGGAAAGGTAGGTGGGAATAGTGGCATTCGAAATACCAAAAACGCAGTACACCGGTAAAATCAAAGAGATAACACTGGGCAGTGGGGATAAGGCGATCACAGTTGGCGGTGAGACATCTTATCCCTTCTATCTTTTTGAGGGGGAGATGCCCCATCTCCCCCGCATCGCAATGGAGGTCTATGACTGCCCGCCTGAGGAGTGGGCCGCAGCAGCACTGGAGCCCTTCGCCGGAGTAACTGATGACCCGGTAGCCTGGGCCCAGAAATGTATTACTGATTACGGGGCGGAGATGATCTGCCTGCAACTGGCCAGCACCGACCCCAACGATCTCAACCGCAGCACCGAGGAAGCCGCCCAGGTAGTCAAGAAAGTAGCTGATGCCATCGATGTCCCCCTCATTGTCTGGGGCACGGGTAATCACGATAAAGACACCGAGGTCTTGAGGACGGTGGCCGAAACTTGCCAGGATAAGCACCTCATTCTGGGACCGTTGGAAGAGGGCGATTACAAAAGGATCGGTGCTGCCGCCATTGCCTACGGGCATACCATAATTGCCACCACCCCGATCGATATTAACCTCGCCAAACAGCTCAATATACTGCTGGGTAACCTCGGCATCCCGGACGACAAGATTATCATGGACCCCACCGTCAGTGGTATTGGCTATGGGATTGAATACTGCTATTCGGTGATGGAAAGAATGAAGATGGCCGGACTTACCCAGCAGGACGACAAACTACAGTTCCCAATCATCTGCAATATCGCGAAAGAGGTGTGGCGGACCAAGGAAGCACATATACCCACCGAAGAGGACCCCACCATGGGTGACGTCACCAAGAGAGGCATCGTAATGGAAGCCATGTCAGCCGCCGCACTGCTTCTGTCCGGCGCTGACGTGCTCATCATGAGACACCCCGAAGCAATAAAGCAGGTCAAGCAAATGATAACTACCCTGACGGCCAAATAAGAGGGGGTGAGGGAATTGGCAGAAGAAAAGGGAAAAGAGACCAAAAAGCAAGAAATAAAAAGCATTGACCAGGCCACGGTGGAAATACTGGCCAAGGCCGCCGAGGATGAGTGCCGGGTCGTCTTTGACCGGGCGGAAAAAGTAAAGCCCTGCCCGATTGGCGCCGATGGTAGTTGCTGTAGCATCTGTTCCATGGGACCGTGCCGGGTACCCTTGCCGAAAGGCAAAGAGGAAACTCCCGAAGAAAAGAGATTACGGACCGGGGTCTGCGGGGCGACCGCAGAAACTATCTCGGCACGTAATTTCGTACGCAAGATAGCCGGCGGGGCCGCCGCCCACAGCGACCATGGCCGCCGGGTAGCCGATGCTTTCCTGCTCATGGCGAAAGGGGAAGCCCAGGGCTTTGAGGTTAAAGACGAGCAGAAGCTGCTGCAGCTGGCCCTCGACCTTGGTGTTGATATCGGCGACCGCAGCAATCAGGAAATAGCCGTCGACATCGGTGAAATCCTGATCCGGGATTTCGGTCGTCAGGAGGGTGAAATCCTCCTCTTGAAGAAAGCCCCGCTCAAACGACAGGAATTATGGCGTTCGCTGGGCGTCGCCCCCCGAGGCATCGACCGGGAAGTGGTGGAGCTGATGCACCGCACCCACATGGGCGTTGACCAGGACTACCAGAGCCTCCTACTGCAGGGCGCCCGGACCGCCCTGGCCGACGGCTGGGGCGGCAGCATGATTGCCACCGAGCTTCAAGACGTGATGTTCGGTACTCCCGCCCCGGTAGCCAGCGAGATCAACCTCGGTGTGCTCAAAGAAGATGAGGTCAACCTCGTTATCCACGGTCACGAGCCACAACTGGCCGAAATGCTGGCGGTGGTGACCAAGGACCCGGAAATGTTGAAGTATGCCGAGTCTAAGGGGGCGAAGGGCATAAACCTGGCTGGTATGTGTTGTACCGCCAATGAGATTTTAATGCGCCACGGCGTACCCATCGCCGGAAATTTCCTGCAGCAGGAGCTGGCGATCGTCACCGGGGCGCTGGAAGCGATGGTGGTTGATGTCCAGTGCATCATGCAGGGTATCGCCGATGTCGCCAGCTGTTTCCACACCAAGATCATCACCACGGACGACCGCGCCCATATCCAGGGCGCGACTGCGATTGAATTTGACGAACGCGACGCGGTGGAATCAGCCAAGAAGATCGTAAAACTCGCTATTGACAACTTCCCCAACCGGGGTAAGAACGTACGCATCCCGAAGTACAAGACCGACCTGATTGCGGGCTTCAGCCACGAGACGATCAACTACCTGCTGGGCGGCCTCTTCCGGGCTTCCTACCGGCCCTTAAACGACAATATCATCAACGGCCGTATCCGGGGAGTGGCCGGTGTGGTCGGCTGTAATAACGCCCGCGTCACCCATGACGACATGCACGTCACCCTGACCAAAGAACTGATTAAGAATGATGTCCTGGTACTGGAGACGGGCTGCGCCGCGATGGCCAGCGCCAAGGCCGGTCTGATGGTCCCCGAAGCCGCCCGAGAATTCGCCGGCGAGGGACTGGCTTCGGTCTGTGAAGCGGTGGGCATTCCGCCGGTACTGCACCTGGGCTCCTGCGTGGACAACGCCCGCATCCTGATTGCCGCCACCGCCATGGTCAAGGACGGCGGTCTGGGCGATGACATCAGTGACCTGCCGGCTGCCGGCGCCGCACCGGAGTGGATGAGTGAAAAAGCTATCTCCATCGGCCAGTACTTTGTCTCTTCGGGGGTGTTCACGGTATTCGGCACCACCTGGCCTACCCTCGGCGACAAAACGGTCACGGACTACCTCTTCAAAGACATGGAAGACCTGTACGGTGGAATGTGGGCCTTTGAGCCCGACCCGTACAAGACAGCTCAGCTGATGATTGAGCACATTGACAAGAAGCGTAAAGCCCTGGGCATTGATAAAGCCCGGGAGAGAGTACTCTACGATATGGCCATGAGACGGGACCTGGATGCCGCTTAAGCACCCGATAGCCAAAGATTGGAGGAAGCGAGATGTCGAAGATAATCGCCTCAGCCGCGATCCGGGGTGCCCATAAGATTGTCGACCGGGCGGAAAAGAAATGGCAGGAGGCCATGGATAAATGGGGGGCCAACGAGCCGGTCGGC
>Ga0209536_100017058_pt1 | contig 10304 bp, 10 predicted proteins | sample DeeMarSeWOR28_12_FD_187461 | JGI IMG/M metagenome (GOLD analysis project Ga0209536, IMG submission 187461) | Marine sediment microbial communities from White Oak River estuary, North Carolina - WOR-2-8_12 (SPAdes) (version 2) | ecosystem: Environmental > Aquatic > Marine > Intertidal zone >... | reverse complement strand
AAAAGGAGCTAGTAACGGTGATGACATCTGCGGTACATTAAAATGGGTTGATTTAACATAATGAGTAACGTATATAAAAACACATTCTATGATCCAACAAGCACAGCGCAATCCACTGTGTATACTTGTAATTCCACTGCAAGAGCAATTATACAAAATATACAAATAACAAATACTGGTGGTAGTAAAGTTGTTCAAACATCAATTTATGATAATTCTGCATCTACAACTTATTTAATTGCATATGCAAATATAAGTGGACCTACTATTTGTAATGTTGCAAAGGGTCCTATAATACTAGAAGAAAACGATTCTCTGTTACTTGACACTACAGATACAACAGGTATAAGTGCTACTATAAGTATATTAGAAGTAAATAGAAGTTAATGGAATTTAAAAGAATAATTTGTGATTCAGAGATTACAATTAAAAATATAAAAACAGGTAAGGTGTATAAAAACGAAGAAGAGGTTAAAGCAGATTTAGAAGCAAAACCAGAAGATATTCGTAGAGACGTAAAAATCATCGTGCCGGAAATAGATATGTCGGCAGGATCGTGATACACGGAGATAGTTTAGAATACGAATTTTTAGAAAACGCTGTTAAAGCATTATCCAATCCTATTGGTGTTAGTGTAGAAATTGGTGTACGTAAAGGATATGGTAGTGCAATGATTATCAATTCATATAGAAAGTATCATCCTAAAATAGATTTAGTTCATCTTGGAATAGATCCATATGGTAACATAGAATATATGACTGAAGAAAATAGAAAGGTTAGATTAGATTATACCAATAAAATGAAACAAGAGTGTATAAAAGATTTTGCAGATATACCTGAGTTTCATATGGTTAATTTAGAAGACACAGAATTTTTTAAAAGATTTGCTGATGGTTATCCTATTTATAATGAATATAAAAAAATGATAACTGAATATGAGATTGTTCATTTTGATGGACCTCACGATTTAAAATCAGTAATTAATGAAGTAGAATTTTTTGCTAAAAGATTAGCACCAGAAGCAGTGTTTATATTTGATGATATAAAAAACTTTGACATTGACAAAATAGGTAAAACAATTATAGATTGGGGATTCAAAGAATATGACAGAGGTGAGAGAAAACGTAGTTTCATTTACAAAGCCTAAAGGCGGAACAGAAATATTAAAACAACATCTTGTTCAGCAATTAAAAGAAGGCGATCTAAAAGATATTAATATTGTAGGATCAATTTGTCATCCTGACTTAATTGTAAAAGATAAAATTAATATTGTTTGGCAACACTTAAGTTACGATCAACCTAATGTTCAATATATGTCTGACAGAAGATATGTTGATTCTGTTGATTTTTTTGTATTTGTTAGTCATTGGCAGTACAATAGATTTAGAGAAAGATTTAATATTCCAGAATATAAATGTTTTGTAATTAAAAATGCAACACACGCATTTAAAGAAGATAGAATTAATACTGCTGGTAGAATAAAAATAATTTATACCTCAACACCTTGGAGAGGATTAAGTGTATTAACTAAAGCAATAGAAAATTTAAATAAAATAAGAGATGATTTTACTGTAGATGTTTATTCATCTACAAAAATATATGGTGATAAATTTGCTGAAATGGAAAAAGGTAAATATGAACCTTTGTATGAAAGAATTAAAAATACACCTAATATGGAATATAAAGAATTTGCACCTAATGAAACAATAAGACAAGAATTGTTAAAAGCTAACATCTTTTCATACCCCTCTATATATGAAGAAACATCGTGTCTGTCGGCTATCGAAGCGATGGCCGCCGGATGCTACGTGGTAACTACGAATTACGGAGCGTTGCCAGAAACTTGTGGAGAGTTTGCTACAATGATTGAGTATGAACCAAATGGTTTAGAATTAGCAAATAGATATTCTAGTGTTTTAAATGCTGTATTAGATGAATACAAAGAAGGTAAATTAAATGAAACAATAGAATTACAAAGAAAATACTATAATAAATTTTATTCTTGGGAAACAAGAATAACAGAATGGAGAAACTTTTTAAATTATGCAAGAGCAACCAAAAAAACCACTTAAGTTATTTATAGCAACACCTGCTTATGGTCATTCTGTGACTACGAGTTTTGCAAATAGTGTATTTAAATTTATGGCAACACCGCCTGATAAAGATTTACCTTATCATACAATGATACATTTACAATCAGGTATGGCGTTAGTTACACAGGCAAGAAATAATTGTGTATCTGAGTTTATGAAAAGTGAAGCAGAGTTTTTATTGTTTATTGATTCTGATATTGGGTTTAAACCTGAAAATATAAAAAAAATTTTAAGAAGATGTAATGAAACAAAAGGTGTTGTATTAGCTCCTTACTGTGTAAAAGGATATCACAGCGTTACAAATGGTGTAACTTTTATAATACACTTTCCTGATAAAAATAATGTTCAAATAGATAAGGAAGGATTCTGTGCTTGTAAAGCAGGACCTACTGGATTTATGATGATACACAGATCTGTATTTGAAAAATTAGCTAAAGCATATCCAGAAAAGAAAACACATAACAGACAAATGGTTGGAGATAGTGTTCAAAATATGGATGAGTTTTGGTATACTTTTTTTGAAACAGATGTTGATCCTGTTAATGGTTATCTAGGTGAAGATATAGCATTTTGTAATTTATGTAATAAAATAGGTATTTCAATACAAGCAGATACTAAGGCTCATTTGATACATTACGGTGGGCACGCTTTTCAAGGTAGTTTAGAGATGTCTTTTCAAAATGAACATATAAAAGACACTATCAAATACGTTGACGAACTGCCAAAAAATAAGTAAAATCAACTCTAAAGGCTCTAAAATCAAGTTTTGCCAACTTGCTATTCTTAAGATATAACGGACAAAACTATGGGATTTTTAAAAAAAATTACACGACCTATCACTAAAGTATTAGATAAAGTAATACCTAATGAGATAAAACCTTTTTTACCTTATGCAGCTGCTGCAGCGCCATTTTTATTACCTGCTGGAGCAACAATAGGTTCACTTTCTCCAGCAATGACAAGAGCTTTAATAGCTGCTGGTTCTAGTGCGGTTGCATCTGGAGCAGAAGAAGGTTCAGAAGGAATAGATTTTAAAACAGCTTTATTATCAGGTGGATTAGGTTATTTATCTGATCCAACTACAGCTTCAAGACTAAGAGGAGCTAAAGGAGCAAATTTAAGAGACATAGTAAAAACAGGAGAAACTCCTGGAATTTTAGCAAAAACACAAGATTTAGGTATAAGAGGTTTATCAGCTGCTTCAGATTTCTTATCAAAACCATCAACAGGTATAAAAGATTTTGCAGGTAAATATGCTGTAACCGGAGGTATTGAAGCAACAGGCCAAGCTATGCGATACGCGGAACGTGCAGCAAAAGCAGACCAAGCAGCATTAGATGAATTTAATAGATTAGCATCAGAAAATGCAGCCGCTACATATGATGATTATTATAGTAATATATTAAGATATATGGATTTAGCAGGCTTTACAGTTGAAGAAGCTGAAGCTGCTGCTGAAAGAGCCTTAAGAGGTGTATTTGCAAATGGTGGTAGAGTAGGTTATAATCAAGGCGGTGATACAAATAAAGATGTCACTCCTCCAGGAATGGAAATGGATTTAAGAGTCGGTGGTTTTATACCGATTGGTCAAGCTGAAAGAGCTGATGATGTAAAAGCTCGAGTAGGATTAAATGAATTTGTAATGACAGCGGACGCAGTTCGTGGTATGGGTAATGGAGATGTGAGAGAAGGTGCTAGAAGAATGTATCAACTTATGGATAAACTAGAACCTATCGGAAGGATGGCATAATGGCAGAACCAACTACAATAACACAAACACTTCCTTCTCCACAATTAGCAGGAATCACAACAGCTTTTACAGAAGCGTTAGCTCCTTTAATTAAACCAGGACAAATAGATCCTAGTAAATTTCAAGGACAACAATTTGTTGCAGGATTAGGTTCTTTAACACAACAAGCTTTAGGACAAGCAGGTGGTTTAGGTTCATATCAACCTTATTTACAAGCTGCAGGTGCATTAGCACCACAAACTGCACAACAGTTTCAACAACTAACACAAGATTTTATGTCACCTTACCAACAACAGGTGATACAAGCTACTGAAGCAGGACTTGAAAGACAAAAACAAAAAGCATTAGCAGGAATGAGTGCAGGTGCTGTAGGCGCAGGAGCTTTTGGTGGAGCTAGAGAAGGAATTCAATCAGCAGAATATAGCGCTGCACAAGATGTACAAGCTCAACAATTATTATCACAATTAAGACAACAAGGATTTCAACAAGCGCAAGCTTCTGCACAACAAGCTTTACAAAATCAATTAGGTTTAGCAGGTCTTGCACCGCAATTAGCACAACAAGAAATTACAGGTTTAACACAACTTGGTGGAATACAACAACAGCAAGAACAAGCATTGTTAACAGCAGATCAACAACTTGCTCAACAACAACAATATGCTCCATTTACTCAACTTGGTTTAGTGGGCCAACAACTTGCTCAATTAACTCCAGGTGCTTTACCATCACAAGTACAAACGTTAGCTGCACCATCGGCTCCAGCTAGTCCAATAGCTACAGGATTAGGTGTTGCATCAGGTATTGCAGGTATTGGTTCTAAATTAGGAATATTTGGATAATGAGTAGAATATTAAGAAGACCATTATTTAGAGGTGGAAGTATCGATAGCCGTGGAACGGGGATTACTTCTGGTTTAACAGAAGAACCTAGAGTTAGAAAACAAATTGGCGGTGCTTTTACTGGTAGAGAATTAATGGGTTTAAATCAAATTTATCAAACAGTTCCTAATCTACAATTAAATACAAAAAGTATTTACACACCAGGAACAATGGGTGGTAGATTAGATTCATTGTTTAAAACAATGCAAGATCCTGAAAGATATGATTTATTAGGTGCAGAATCTTTATTATCAGATACTGCTAATCTTTCTGATTTCTATAAAAGTCAAGATGATGAATTTGAGCCTATAGCAAGTATTGATGATAATATTCCTATTGTTAAAAAAGATAAAGATATAGAAGCATACGAAACATTTGGTGCTAAAAAAGAAACCAAAACAACTGATGATTATGAAGTATCAGGTGGTGTAGGAAAAGTTAGAGAAGGTGAAACTGCTATGGATGCTTTATTTAGACAAGCAGGTGCTAAAAAAGATACAGGTATTTCTAGAGGTGAAAGAGATGATACAGATATTAATTTAGAAGATATATTTGCTGAAAGAATTAAAAGAGCTAAAAGAGGAGACATTGCAGATATTTTATTAGGATTCTCTGAAGGTGCTTTAGGTGAAGGAACTTTAAGAGGTGGAGCTATGGGAGCATTAGCTGCAGGTAGAGGAGCAGACAGAACAGAACAAGCTAAACAAACTCAAGAAAATGTATTATTACAAAAAGCATTTGCTGAATCAAAATCTAAAGGAGAATTTGAACAAGCAGTTAAATTATTAGGTATTAAAGGTAAACAAGCAGAAGATCTTGCAAGATTGTATGCGGATCTAGGTATTAAAGGATCTAAAATTACTGATAGAGCAACTGCGTTAAGTATTATTAGAGACCCTAAATCATCAGCTAATGAAGTAAGAGCTGCAAAAGAATTTTTAGATATACCATTTAGTGTTGCATCAGAATTAGCTGAATCAGATATTCCTGGTGAATCAGCTGCAAGAATAGCAGCAGCAAATGTTTATGGTGCAGAATTTCAAGGAACATTAGATTTAAGTAACATAAAAGAAGGACAAGATTTTAATCCAGGAGTTTATATTGATACTGAACAAAAAATAGTAATAAAAATAGATGAGGATGGCAAATCTGAAATAATTGAAAGATACTAAGGAGGTCCTATGGTCGCCTTAAAAGATTTAAGTTCTTTAGGGGTTACAAACAAAAGTGTATCACTTAAACAAAACACACGAACGATACCTGAAGAAGAATACAGCGACATCTCTACACTAGAATCTGTATTTGCAGGTATTGCATCAGGACTTATAGAAATACCAAAAGGTTTATTTTCATTAGGTGCAAACATATACGACCTTACAAATGATACTAATAAAGCAGCTGAAGTAGAAAAATATTTTGATGATTTAACTACATTTGATGAAAAAGCAGAAGCAACAGGTGCTGGTAAGATAGCACAACTGTTGGTGAATGTTGGTGTACCTGGTGGTATTGCATTTAAATACGGAACTAAATTAGCAAACACAGCATTAAGATCTAAAAAAGCTGGTAATTATTTTATAGCCAATAACCCTAATGTAAAAAAACTTGCAAAAAAAGCTTTAGACTTAAACGCAAAAGGTAAGACTGCTAGATTTGTTGCAGGAGCTGCAGCGGGTGGTGGTGCTGAAGGTATATTTGTTGGCGATGTAGAAGAAGCAGGAACATTTGGAGATTTATTAGGTGGGCCTACAGAGCTTACAAGAGATGAAGAATATGATCCACAAAGAGAAGTAATAAATAGAATTAAGTTTGGTACAGAAGGAGCTTTATTTACAGGATTAATTGGTGGTGTTGGTGCAACTATTAAAAAACTTGCAAATAGATCAAGAGATTTAAGATACAGCCACAGTAAATCGGATAGAGTATTAGATAAAATAGCTAGTAAGTTTAGAGCAAGAAGTGGTAAGACTCAAGAGTTTTTTGAAGCGGAAAGAGAATCTATTGGATTAAGAGCTGCTGATGTTAACCTTGCACAAAATATTTCAAGAAGTTTAGATAAAAATATAGACAAAGTATTCAGACCATTAAAAACAGTATTCAATAAACAAACTGCACAAGCTAGAAATGAAACATTAGAAAAACTAAATGATGCATTATTATCTGGTTCACCTGACGTAGGCACAACAGGTAAAGGATTTGGTAAAGTTACTTTTGGTAATATGGATCCTGCTAAAGTAGCAGCAGCTAAAAAAATATTAAAAGATAATGGTGCAAGTGAGTCAGTTATAAAAGAAATATTTGATGATCTTAACACAATGAGAGATGGTTGGGGTGATATGTTCTCTGCACTTGGATCGAGAATGGATCCTAAAGATATTGGTGAGCTTACAAAATTATTTGGTCAAAGATTTAAAAACTATTTAGGATCAACATACGAAATATTTCAAAATAAATCTATACTACCTTTTTTAAATTACAAACCATCAGAAGAAACAATGAATGCTGCAATTACTATGATGAAAAATGTAGCAAAACAAAATGGTAAAAATTTAAGTAACGAACAAGCAGAATATTATGTAACTAGAATGTTAAAATCTGCAAGACTTCCAAAAGGATTTAAAATGGATAAACCTGCAGATCCTATATTTCAAATTCCTGATTTCTTTGTAGGTAAAACTGTATTAGATGATGCTGTTACTAACAGAGGTTTTACTTCTTTAGCAAATATGGATGTAGCGAATAGAAAAGTTATAGAAGATTTATTTGGTAAACAAAAAAATGTTTTACAAACTATATTAGGTGGCACAGGTAGAATATCATTAGTCACTAGAAGAAATGAATTGTTTCAAGATTTAATTAGTCGTTCTGATGAACTAATTAAAAAAGGTAAAAGAGGAATGTTTTATGAAACAGAAGAAGAAGCATTAAATGCATTAGGTCCTTACATTCGTAAAATAGAAGCAGATAAATTAGATCCAGGTAGAAAATTTGAAGCAGGTGTAACTAATCCTATTGCTAATAAATATACAATTAATGAAATAGCAGATGCATTAGAAGAAACATCTAGTTCATATTTAAAAGACAGTATTGTAGGTAAATTATATTCTAATTTAATTTTGTATCCTAAAGCTACTTCACAAATTGCTAAAACAGTATTAGCACCGGTTACCCATATGCGTAACTTTGTTAGTGCTAGTTTCTTTGCATTTGCAAATGGTGTATTACCAAACGCAGATAACATAGGACAAGCATACAGAGCATTACAAGTATCTTTACCGGGAGCAAGATCAGCAGATGATTTATATAGAAAACTATTAAGATTAGGTGTCGTAAACTCAAACGTTAGATTAGGAGATCTACGTGCACTGTTAAAAGATGTAGACTTTGGTTCTACAATGACAGCCGATAAAGGTATGAGGTTATTACTCAAACCATTACAAAAAATTACAAAAACATCACAAGACTTTTATACTGCTGAGGACGACTTTTGGAAAATAGCATCGTGGGGCGCGGAGCGTTCTAGATTAGGTAAGGCATATGAAAAATATGGTATATCAAAAACAGCAAAAGAATTAGATGAAGAAGCAGCTAGTATTGTAAGAAACAATATACCTAACTATGACTATGTATCAGATTTTGTAAAAGGACTTAGAAAATTACCTGTTGGAAACTTTGTATCTTTTCCTGCAGAAATATTAAGAACAAGTACAAATATTGTAAGACGTGCACTACAAGAAATAAATTATAAAACAACTGTTGATGGTAAAGAAGTAAGACCTTTAGCATCAATAGGATATAGAAGATTATTTGGTTTAACTACTACAGCTGCAGCTGTACCTTATGCAACAATGGAAGCAAGTAGAGCAATCTATGATGTATCGAGAGATGAGTTTGAAGCTGTAAGAAGATATGTTGCACCGTGGTCTAAAAACTCAACTTTGTTTGTACAAAAAGACGATGAAGGTAATTTTAAATATACAGATGTTAGTCACGCAAACGCATACGATACATTGGTGAGACCATTACAGAATGTAATTAATGCAGTTGAAGCAGGTGAAAAAGATCAAGATGGAATTATGGATGATTTTATACTTGGTACTATTAATGCAACTAAAGAATTAGGACAACCATTCGTATCAGAATCAATATGGACAGAAGCATTAACAGATTTATTTGTAAGAGGTGGAAGAACTAGAGAAGGATCACAAGTATTTAACGAACAAGATGCACCAGGAACTAAATTACAAAAAGCACTTGGTCATTTAGTTAAAGCTCAAGCACCTTTAAACTATCAACAATTAAAAAGATTAGACTTAGCAATCAAACCTGTAGATGTATTGCAAAAAGGTAAATATGATAAGTATGGTCAAACTTATGAATTAGGTCCTGAGCTTGCAGGGTTTGTTGGATTACGTTCTGTAAAAGTAGATCCTGAAAGAGCATTAGATTTTAAAATAGCTGAATATCAATCAGGAGTTAGAAACTCTAGACAATTATTTACAAGAGAAACTTTAAGAGGTGGACCAGTTACACCTAAACAAATTGTTGATGCGTATATTAATGCAAACAGAGCTTTGTTTGGTGTTAATAGAAATATGTATCAAGATATGAAAGCTGCTCAACTTTTAAATTTATCAGAAGATAAACTTGCAAAATCATTTATTGATAGAGGTGTTGGTAAGAAAAGTTATGGTGCATTGAACGAAGCTATATTTAGACCTTTAAATATATCTGTAGATGTACAAAAAGTATTTCAAGAAAACGCTGATAAATTAGGTGTACCAAATCCTTTTGAACAAGCTGCTGATGCAATATTTAGTATAAGAGATAAGTTATCTAATACACCTTTAACAGAAGAAGTAATACCAGAACTTATAAATCCATTTGATGCAGCTGAAGAAACAATGCAACAAATACAAGGAAATATAGGTTTACCACCAATGCCTGATCCTCAAATAGTTGGTCAAGCAGGACAGTTTCAATTACCTGGTGCAGTAACAGGAGTTGGCGCTAATTTTAACAATTTAACTACTGCACAAAAGATTGATTTACTCGATAAGTTAGGTAGAATATAACAATGAGCATACAACCTAAAAATGTTAGAGAACATATCGTAGCTTTATATGGACACATTACCGGTGTCAAAAAAGATTTATATCAAATAAAAAATAATCATTTAAAACATATGCACGATGACATCGAGAAATTGGGCGGTAAGATAGATAAGATCTATTGGGTTCTCTTGGCGGCTGTGGGTACGGTCGCAATGTCTCTATTAATGGAAATTTTTATAAAATAAAAAAATGAACCTTTCCCGTAATTTTACTCTACAAGAGTTAATTAAATCGGATACTGCTGTACGATTAGGAGTCGATAATAATCCTAATGCAAATCAAATAGAAAAATTAAAATTACTGTGTGAAAATATTTTGCAGCCGGTACGTGATCATTTTGGTCCAGTAACCATTACCTCGGGGTTTAGGAGTCCAGACTTATGTATAAAAATAGGTAGTTCAATTAATTCACAACATACTAAAGCAGAAGCAGCTGACTTCGAATGTATGGGTAAAGACAATGCAGAAG
>Ga0209536_100017057_pt1 | contig 10304 bp, 8 predicted proteins | sample DeeMarSeWOR28_12_FD_187461 | JGI IMG/M metagenome (GOLD analysis project Ga0209536, IMG submission 187461) | Marine sediment microbial communities from White Oak River estuary, North Carolina - WOR-2-8_12 (SPAdes) (version 2) | ecosystem: Environmental > Aquatic > Marine > Intertidal zone >... | reverse complement strand
GTTTTCTTTCTGGATGTGGCCGGTCAAAAGGCTTGCGTAGGCCCGCGTAAACCAAAGCACCATGGAGCCAACTTCAAGCGCCGGGCCCGCATCGTGCCACTCCGCGCGGGAGGCAGGGTGGATACCGACAAGCCCCAGGCCCCAATGTCGTGGCTGCAGCGCCCCAAGCGGGTATTTGCAATGCCCCAGGGCACCCTCTCTCGATGCTGCGCATGGCCCAGGCCAGCCTCTCGACTGGTTCCCAGTCTCACCTTCTCAATTCACCTTGTCGATATCGAGACCTGCCCCGACTGCGGCGGTACGCTGCGGGTCATTGCCTGCACGCGCGACGGCGCTCCGTAGGTACTTTTTTCAGCAAAGCTGAAAGTCGCCCCTGCTTCGCTGCCTGCACGCGCGACGGCGCTCCGTAGGTACTTTTTTCAGCAAAGCTGAAAGTCGCCCCTGCTTCGCTGCCTGCGCTTCTTGGCCTGCAGCTGCGTTGCCGGCAAAGATTCCGATGGTTCAGGGGGCGCCAGGGCCGCATCTGCGGTCAGAAAATTACCCCTGATACCTGTCTGAATGCCTGGAAAGGTGATTAATAATTCCTATCCACGACCCAGAAGTTCTACGCTAAGCACAATGCCGCCGTGCCGACACCCGGAGGTCGAAGTGACCCGTCACCTTGCTTTGCTGTTGATCCTGCTCGCGCTCGCCAGGCCTGGCCTCGCCGAAACCACGCTTTTCTGCCTGGAGGGCGAATTCGACCTGGGCGGGCGCTACCAGGGCCTGACTCCGCAGGCCGGCGAGTTTCATGCCCTGTCCTGGTGCGTGGTAACGGTGTCCTCTTCCGAGCGGGTCCACTTCACCGGTCGTGGCAAGTCCAACCCGGACCTGGACAGCACCTGGACCGTGGCCTTGACCCACCTGCACGATGATCACGCCGGAGGCGCCCGTGCATTCGCCGCCGAAGGGGCCAGGGTCTACGCGCCCGCCGGCATCGAAGGTTTTCTGGAGCAGGCCCTCAATCGCCCCAACATGCCGCCCGACCGGCTGAGCCGGTCGGGCTCGTCCATCGACATCGTTCCGGTCCTGGCCCCGGTGACCATCGGCCAAGGGAAGGGGCAGGTACGGCTCGTGTCACTGGGCCCGGGCCCTCACGTCGATGATCTGGTGGGCCTGTGGGCCCCAGACCCGGGCTACTTTTTCGTCTCGGACGTGCATGTTCCCCGCTCGGATTCAACCGCGCCACGAGCGGAACGCGCCGCCACCGAATGCTGGTTCGCGCGGAAGGTCGTATCGCTTCTCCCTGAATCAACGCTTGTCGTCAATTCACACAGCGGCATCATGACCCCTGTTTCGCGCTTGCGCCTATATCTGTTGAGTGAATCCTGTCTGGATTGAGAACGGAGGGCCTTCACAGGCTCGTCTATACTGAGTCCAAGCATCTGCCTGTCCGCAACAGGTATGTCCACGATGATCTGGATTGATCAGGCCACGAAATTTACCCCAATAGTTCACACTGGCGCGACAGAAATTGCCGTGTTGTACACTGGGTTCCGGGTGGCAGTGTTTCTGAATCACAACAGGCAAGAATCAACGTCCTGGAAGAGTTGAATTCGTTTTGGAGAATAGGCAATGGCAAGATCAAATGATGCGACAAGCGCCAAAGCAGCGAGTGGAATCACTGTAATTTTTGCGCTGCTGCTTGTGGCGCTGACTTCTGCAACGGCAATGGCCTCCACCTACTATAACGTGGACTGTTACTGTGATCCCGCAACCCAGGTGGATGGCACAGACGCAGGGGGCAATAACTATTGTGTATGCGAACAGGATTACACTCTGGGCAAGCTGGCAACCAAAGAGTTCCGGTTCCGCTGCAAGAGCGACAATTCCTGGCCGAACTACATGGAGGTTAACATCGATGGGCTCCGAGCAGAAACGACCTGCACGATCTCTGTCGCAGTCACCGACTACATTTCCAAGTCCTGCACCAACTGGTCGATGACGCATACCGACACGATCCAGCTGGAGACGCAGTGCTCGTTGGCATACGATCCTCCCAACCCTCAGATCACAGACTGAGAAATTTGCCTCGTGAACCAAGGAGGTTGTCCGCAGAGAATAAGCGCCCGACAGACTCGGTGTGCCAAATTCACTGCTTCAAGGATTGCTGATTAACGACAAACCCCGCTGACAGGAGAAATAAGCCCACCTCGCGCAGTGCTTCATTGAATAGAAGAGGCGTGCGCATCAATTCGCCATGGGCAGCCCCTTCCAGGGGAATCAGTTCGCAACTGTTTTCAGCGCGAAGCATGGCCTCGCAGAACGATGTGGAACCCGCGAGCGGCGTTACTGTATCTTCCGTGCCGTGAAAGATGACCGTTGGCGGCAAACCGCTCCGGACGCGGTGCAATGGCGAAAGAACTCGCCACCGCTCGCCAATCATAGCCTGGCCATAGCCATCCGGAGACGTATCCAGGACCGGAGAAAACAATACCAGCGCATCAGGCCTGCTGGAGATCGTCAGGTCTTCGCCTGGTTCGTCCACTCCATCGAACAAGGCCGTCCCGACGGCGAGATGTGCGCCGGCCGAGTTGCCTTGTGCCACGATCCTGTCTGGGTCGACCCCAAGTTGATTGGCGTGTTTCCGGAGAAAACGCACCGCTGAACGAGCGTCTCTAACACAATCAAATACCGTGGTGCCTGAATCAGGCCTCGATAGCCGGTACTCAACAGAGATTCCCACCAGGCCGAGTCGGGCAAAGTATGTGGCAAAGGGGTATTGACGGCGCGGTTCGAATCCACCCCAACCGCCACCATGAAAGGTGAGAAAAACGGGGCGCTTGTCACTTGCGGAAAAGCCTGGTGGATCGAAGATGAACAGTCGCAATTCCCTGTCATCGACTGTCTTGTAAACCACTGTGCGTGTTGGCTCAAGATTCGCGGCCAACTGATCGACATAATCAATCGCCGTGGACACCGTTGATGCCGGGGGCCCGACCATGATCAGACAGACAAGCAAGCGGGTGATTGAACGTTTCAAGAGGCCTAGTGCCCTGATAACAGGCCGAACGGATTCGCATTGAGTCAAACGGACTTCTCGATAACGAATCGCGGTCGTCTTTTCGTCTCGAAGTAAGTTTTCCCGACGTATTCGCCAATCACCCCGAGGCTCAGAAGCTGAATTCCGCCAAGCAAGTACATGGGTAACACCGAAGAAGCCCATCCAGGAACAGCGCGATCGGTAAAAAACACCACCCACAACGCCCACATGGAGATCAACAGGCTGCCAAGGAACATGAGCAGGCCCATAATGGCCACTGCATGCAGCGGCGCCGTTGAAAAAGAAACAATTCCCTCCACCGCCAGGCCGGCCATTTTTGACATGGAATATTTCGAACTGCCCGCCTCTCGCCCGCTTCTCTCGTAATAAACCGTGGAAGTTCTAAAACCGAGCGAGCCAACCAACCCTCGGAGGAAAACATTTACCTCCCCAAATTCCCGCAAAACCTCAATAGATCGCCGCCCCATCAGGCGAAAATCGGCGTGATTGTACTGACTTCTCACGCCCAGCAATCGAAGAAGCCGGTAGTACGCCAGCGCACTGGCTCGCTTGTGCCAGGAGTCCTTCTCGCGGGCGCGGCGGACGCCCAGCACGATTTCGAAACCAGCCTTATGGGCATCCAGCATCTGCTCGATGACGGCAGGATCATCCTGCAAGTCTGCGTCAAGCGTGACAATAGCATCACCTTCCAGTGACATCAGTCCCGCCAGCAGAGCATTTTGGTGCCCGCAGTTGCCGGCGAGTTTAAGACCCCCCACGAACGCGTGAGTTTTTGCAGCGCTCTCGATCGCTTCCCAGGTAGCGTCCGCACTCCCGTCATCGATGAATACCACCTTGCTCCGGGGGTCGATTTTTCCTTTTGACACCAGACGTTCAAGCACTCCATTGAGTGATTCAATGGCCATCGGCAACACTTCTGCCTCGTTGTAACAGGGAACAGCTATTGTCAATCGCATTATCATTAGGCCATATGTATGGATACTCGTCGTCGATAACACGGCGAGATGATCTGCCCCACTACCGTGAACTTCGTTTAGCTTGGCGCTCTTTGAGGTCGGAACCGAAGAGCGGTGTCAACGAACTACCGAGACGCCTGCACGCTCCTAACCCAGCATTCGTAAACAATAACGCAACATGCTTTCCGCTGCATGGTAGTGGGCAAGACTGCGCATGGATTCAGCATACTCCAACCATTGACGCTGGTCCGCCCACAGTTTGGCGATTCTCGCGGCCAGGTGTTCAGTGTCCCATTGCGCTTCACCGATCCACCAGAGGGTACCTGCTTCGGCCGCGGCACGCGCATTGGCGGTCTGATGATCTTCAGCAGCGCTGGACAGCGGTACAACGAGGGCTGGCAAACCCATGACGGCCAATTCACTCAAGGTTCCCGCACCAGCACAGCTCACGGCAAAGTCGGCCCATTTGTAGGCCTCCGCCATTTCATCGATAAAAGGGATGATCCTGGCATTGACGGGAAGCTCGCCGTAGGCTTCCTCGATCAGCTCTGCATCCTGAAACCCGCATTGATGGATCACATCGACTTTCAATCCAAGGCGGCATAAAGCAGCCACCAAGTCGGGCGCGCGACGATTGAGAAACGGCGAGCCCTCTGACCCGCCCGTGATGAGCAGATTGAAAGGGCGCGCGTCCGAGGCGGGAGCCTTCCGCGATTCAGCTCCGGCCTGAAGAACACTGGATCGGACGGGCAGACCCACAACCTGTGTGCGATCAGGGGGAAAGGTTGGAGCAGCCTGCCCCCAACCGAGAAAAACCCGTGCTGCAACCCGGCCGAACATGCGGTTGGCAAGTCCTGGTGTCACGTTGGCCTCATGCACAATGATCGGAATACCCAGGCTCCGCGCAGCCAGAAATACGCCGACGGTAACGAAACCACCAAACCCCACCACCAGGCCTGCACCGGACTGTCGCAAGAATGCGCGCGACTGGAGAAAGCACTTCATGACGGACGGGGGGATTTTAAGACGTCCCCATAGTCCGGTGCGGTGATAGGGTGCTGCGGAAAAGCCGATAAATCGTTGCCCGTCGCGTTGAACCAGTTCTTCCTCCAACCCATTCTCCGCACCCACGAAAACGACTTCGAAGTGCGAGTGGAAAGACTGAAGCTTTTCCGCCATGGCCAATGCGGGATACACGTGTCCAGCCGTCCCTCCGGCAGCGAAAACAACCGTTACGGGTGATGAGGAATTCTGCAAAAAAGCGACGCTCCTGGAGTAACAAAGCTCATCTTAACGGCCTTCATGATCGGGTAACAGCATTGTCTCCCGCTGCAAAAAACAACGGGTAGGCCACGTGGTTCCATTCCTCTCGCCAGGTTGGTAGAGGGTTCAGGCGAATGTGCCGGGAGAGAGTCCTGAGTTTCTCCGGGCGATCCGGAAAGTTGCCAAGGACTTGGTAAATTTTTTCCGCCAGGGACTTCGGGCTGTGGAACAGGACTGCGTTGTTACCTTCGGAAAGGCGTTCATGCAGTGCGCCCCCATAGTCAAGCGCGCAGACCGGTAATCCGGCTCCCAGCATGTCGGATAGCTTCATGGGCAGATCCATTCCAGAGGTGGAGCGGTGCAGGCAGATTCCCACATCCGCCGCGGTGAGCAGGCGCGTGTAATCCTCCGCGCTCAACCAGGCGGTTGCGATCCGGATCGTCACCAATGACAGCGCGCGCGCAGAGGTTTCGAATTCGGACCGCCTCGGTCCGTCACCCGTCACCAACACCTCGAGACGCAACGAGGTCGCATGGCCTTGTGTCCGGGCCTGTTCGACAAACAGTCCATCGACCAACGGCAGAGCTTGCAGCAGCAACCCAAAATCTTCGTCATCCGACCAACTCGTCGAGCTCACGGCAAGGGCTACTTCTGACGAGCCGAAACGGCGTCCCTCTTTGCTGTACACAGCTTCGGACGCAGCGTTTTCTGTATCCGGGACGCCACCGGCCTCCGGTGCTACTGACCATTCGACATTCGTTCCCCCGGTCACGCGCACCCGTTGGGCCGAGATCCGTGAGAGGATCGAATGGCGCTCTTCCGGGCCCGGACGATCGTGAATCACCCTGGGCAGGTCGTAGAGCCTGTAAGTCGCCGCCAGTCCCCACTCATCGCAAAGCGCCTGACGCATCGCCTCGGATACACAAAAATGCATATCCCCTCTTCTGGCAAGAAAGACCTCCAAACGACAAGCTGCTCGCACCAACCAATGGTCATTGCCCAGGCGGCTGGCGAGCACTGTATAACCAAAATTGTGCCAGTCGATGACAAATGTCGCCCGTCTCAACCTGGATGCGACCCACACCACAATCAGCGCGGGTAAGGCCGGTGGTGTCTGCACCAGGAGATATTGAGGGCGTTCAATACGCCAGAGCAGTCGCCAGAGCAGTCGCGTGGCCAGCGCAGCCAATCGCCAGCTGGCGACGAGCAAGAACAGGAACTGGGGCAGTTTGTGCCGCCAATGTGGATCGGAGTCCTTTAATCGGTGACACCGAATTCGGTCATGGTCGCGGATACACGACGGCAGTTCGCGCCCCGCATAACCAACCAGGTCGACCTCGGCGCCAGCAGTCGCCAGTTCAAGTGCATGATTGAGCATTCTTGGACTGCGCCCCAGGTCGCCCATGACCACGACACAGACCCGGAGGCCAGCTTTTGCCGTATCGTTTCGTTCACGGTCAGCTGGCCTTGCCAAATTCGGCGCCGACGTTTCGCCTGTTTTCAGTGCCATGACGAACCGCTACGCAGGGCGCTTCCAGGTGTAGATCGCGGTGACCGCATAGTTCCAGACGGCGCCCACCAGAATGCCCGCCATGGCTGCGGGAATCCATCTCAGTTCGATTTCGAAGCGTGGGTCGTTCAGGTAAGTCGCAATCCCGACGTTGGCAATACCTCCGATGCTGCAGGCCAGCACGAATGACGACCAGCCCCAGATGAGTTGGCGGCCCCTGAGGCGCACATCGTGATAGGTGAGCAGGTTGTTCAGTACGAAGTTGCTGGTCATGGCGACCAGAGTTGCCACGATCTGACCCGTCAGGAATGCAAGACCGAGGCTACGATGCAGCAATCCGAGGGTCAGTAGATGGACAGCAATTCCGATACCTCCAATCAGTGAAAAGGCGATGAACCGGACCGGGACCGCGCGCCCCAGGGCTTTCTGGATCAGCATCATGGCGTATTCCGCCAGCACCGCGTTATCGAGTTTGCTCTGCCCTGCCTGTCTTTCGCTGAAGTGATAGGGTAATTCGATTACCCGGAGTGGCTTTTTGGACTCGGCCAGCAGGTCGAGCAGGATCTTGTAACCCACGCCACTGAGTCGCCGAACACAATCCCGGAAAACGGGTGCCTTGATCATGAAAAAGCCACTCATGGGGTCCGCGACTTCCGTGCCGACCAGGTGCTGACCAAGCGTTCCGGCAAAGCGACTCATGCGTTGGCGGCGCTTGCTCAAGTTGCCCATACCCCCACCGGCTACGTACCGGCTGCCAACTGCCAGGTCGGCCTGATCACTCCTGAGGGCGTCGAGCATGGGGCGGAGCAGGTTCTCGTCATGTTGCAGATCCCCATCGATCACAGCCATGAATGGGGCCGTGGTGGCCTGCATGCCCTCGATTACCGCCGAAGACAGCCCGCGACGGCCAATGCGATGGACCAGACGGATCCTGGGGTCCTTTCGGGCGGCTTCCCGGATGAGGTCTGCTGTCCCGTCAGGCGAATCGTCGTCCACGAACACCAACTCCCAGGCAACGTCTTCGAGCGATTCTTCGATACGGGTGATGAGCGTGCCGACGTTTGGCGCCTCACAGAAGGTGGGCACGATAATCGCGAGTTCGGGCACCGCTGCCCCGGGTGATTCGACGGGCAATTTACGAGTCATCCCAGTTGATCTTCCAGGTCATTACCCGTTCACCGGTGGGCGTGATTCGTTCGTCGAATTTCTCGAATTGGGCGGTGTACCGTCCGTCGAGGAACACGAGATCCGTAATGGTGGACCTGACCAGGTGTGGCGGTCCCAGCAGGACTCGCCGATTCGCGAGGTCCACCAATACGCCGACGTTGGCCAAACGGGGTGATGCTGTTTCGATTTCCAATTTCTGATCCACGCCCGCCAGGATGATGGCTCCTGGAGCCACCTCGGCCACCGTATCCCGCTCAATGTGCTCAAGCTCGAAACGGCTGCGCAACGGAGCATCCGGTTCGTAAATGAAACGCTTCAGGACGGCCCCTGGAACAATGCCCGCCAACTCAGCCCTGATTCCCAGAGGGCAGGTCAAACCCTGCTGGCTGTCTCCACCGGCGTGGCATGGCAGCCACTCCGCCGTCAGCAGCCCCCTGGATGACCCGATAAAGCTGTTCAACTGGCTTTCGAAGGATCCTTCTCCCGCGTCAGCCTGCTTGCGGGCACGCGCCCTGGCCCGCGCCAGCAGCCGGGCCGCCTGCTGCTCGCTGTAACCAAAGCGGTTCCTGAGATCGGCCACGGCGCTTTCTGAATCCTGGAACTGTGCGCTGTTGGCGATATAGGCCCGGCGAGGGTCCCAGAGTCCCAGGTGCATCAGCGCAGGCAGGTCGAATAGCCGGCTGCTGAGTACGAGATAAGAATCCGGCGGATCGCAGTGCGTCGCGTCAAGAATGCCGCGTCGCTTCGAAGGTTCCTCGACGCCCTGCGACTTCAGGTAGGCCCGGGCAGTGTCCCGGTCGATCATGGTGACGTATTCGAGGGTCGCGTAGGCCCCCACCGGGTCGTAACCCAGGGCGCGAAGTTTGCCGTAAGCTCCCTGGTCACCCTCCGGTCTCGGCGTGGCGTCCGATCCACAATTGAGCATCCGTAGCAAGCCAACACTTTTCTGTGCCTGTGGCGCCATGAGCGCCTTGGCGAACCAGTGCGGCACATGGGTGCGTTGGGAACTGCCATCACTGCTGACGCGCCGCTCGGCGACGTACTTGACCCAGTGTCCATAGTCCCACCAGGCGTTGACGATCGCATCAGCCGGAGAGGCGTCACGTATGCGGGTCAGGGTGTCCCACCATGCGTCGTTCATCTGCGGCAGGTAACCGCTGGCGCTGGCAAATCCGCGTTGTACGGGTTGAAGCAACAGGACAGCGAGCAAGACACCGGTCAGAAGGTTGGCCATCGCCGGGGATCGAATGAAGTTGTCGAGCGCGAAACGTCTGCCCCATGCCGACAGGCGTCCAGCGGCGACGCCACACGCGATTCCGAAGGGTGGGCCAATCAGCAAAAGGAAGCGATTGCCGGCGTACGCCATGTGCAGGGCGGCCAGAAACCAGGCGGCCAGGATCAATGCCCCACCAACCTCGGCATCGCTCCTGTCCTGGTGCGTAAGGAGATGCACGATCAGGGCGCCGAACAACGGCCCGGCGATAAGCCACTGGGCCGTGAACCTGCCGATTTCATGGCCGGAGACCAGGTACCCGTAACAGGAAATGCCGCAGAAAATGACAGCCAGGTGCCGCCAGTTCCAATGATTCCGCGGCAGCAGCGATAGCAGCAAACCCAGCAGGCCGGCAAGAAAAACCCATTCGCCCCCCAGGTTCGTGATCAGCGCTCCCGTGTCGGGTTCCAGGAGTTCGGAGACGGTTGTCAGGACATCCGGCCAGAGGGTGCTCTCCGCGAGGCCAGGCGTATTCGCCGAGGCACCGGAGGCAGGCGGCGCTTCCATGGCGCTTTCTGCTGGAATGGAGCCCGCAGTCCAGCCCGTCACTTCCGACATGATTTTGCCCGGGATGGCGAGATAGGCTTGTTCTGCTCCTGCGAGCGTGGTGGAGATGCCGGCCGTAGCGTAGAAAACGGCTGCAACGAGCGCTGCCTTGCGAACCTTCCGCCCTTGGCCGGCATCCCGGGGCCACTCGAGGGTTGCTGTCCGCAGTCCCTGGAGTAACAGAAAGGCCAGGAGGCCGCCCATCAGTACGGCGTAGGAGAACAGCCATCCGCCCCACGCCAGAACCTGCAGTCCGATCACGCCGCCGGCCAGGGCCGCACAGGTGATTTGCCGCCAGGATTCCCTGGCGCCGAGCGCGCCCATGGCGGCCCAGGCCGCGTATAAAGGAAGTACGGCGTTCCAGACGTCGTTGTCGCTACCGATGCTGCGGAGGAGAAATTCGGGCTGCAATCCCACGAGCAGGGCGGCGAAGAATCCGCCGACGACGCCGGCGAGACGCCAACCGATGAAAAACGCGGGCAGCACCCCGAGGACGCCAACGATGACCGGCACCAGGAACGCGCTGGCGGGCAAAGGGTAGTCGGG
>Ga0209536_100017055_pt1 | contig 10304 bp, 10 predicted proteins | sample DeeMarSeWOR28_12_FD_187461 | JGI IMG/M metagenome (GOLD analysis project Ga0209536, IMG submission 187461) | Marine sediment microbial communities from White Oak River estuary, North Carolina - WOR-2-8_12 (SPAdes) (version 2) | ecosystem: Environmental > Aquatic > Marine > Intertidal zone >... | reverse complement strand
GCCGCTCCCTGGAACGCCTTGGCATCTGCGCCTTATTTCATGACCTGGGTAAAATTGAGGTCCCGCACGAAATTTTGAACAAACCAGGCAAGCTGAATGACTCCGAGTTTAAATTGCTTGAGGAGCATTCGCTCAACAGTGCCAAGCTGATCGTAAAACTCAGAGCCTCCAGGGACCGCAAAGCCAAGATCCTGCTGCCGCCGTTTGAACACCATTTAAAATATGACCTGTCCGGCTATCCCTATACCAGCTGGAAGAAGCCCTTGAGCCTTTTCGGCAGAATTATTACCATTGCCGATGTTTATGACGCCATTACATCACAAAGGATCTACCGTAAATCTGCACTGAGCCCGGACCGTGCCCTGGGACATATGCTTAAAGGCTCGGGCCGTGACTTCGACCCCATTCTCATAAAAGTTTTCATCAATATGCTCGGGGTGTATCCGGTTGGGACCCTGTTGAAGCTGGACACAGGTGATCTGGTTTTGGTCGTCAGTTCATCCAAAAAGAAGGGGGAAAAAAGACCCCTAGTCTGCCTCATGGAACAGGACCCTGACGGCAATTATCATAAAGGCAAAACCTTTGACCTGGCGGAACGCCACAGTAGTACAGGAAACTATGTCAGGCAAATCATTGAAACCTACCATCCTTTAACCTTTGGCATCCAGCCTGTACAACATATATTTTCCAGTGACTGATTTATTTCAGTAATGCCCTGCTTCTGCCTCTATATGCAATCGCACGAACAGTACCGGCTTGGTACAAAATCACTCCTGGTCCTGTTTCGTTATTCACCCGCCCTGCCGGATAATGACTTTTTCTTACTGTTCGTTGCTCAGGCTGCCTTTGACAGTGAATTGTCAAGAGGAGGGCCCGCTATTGCCTGACAGACCCACTCCTTGAGTTCCTGGTTCAATGGATGGACACCCACACCCGGTCTGTCCCCGTCTTCGCGCCAAGCCTGCATGAAGAGATCCTCAGGCACTTTGACCTCGGCAATTTCTTCTGCTCCTCCCGTCGTTCTGCGGATAAGGGTCACCCGCGTAGGCCGCAACCAGTCATATAATACAAAATAAATTGATTCCTGCCCCATGGTGCTGACAAAATCATTACCTCTCACCCAGCCTGTACCCCATTCAAGGTACATTTCAATTGCCTTCTCCTGGGTCATATTCCAATCAATTTTGTTTACCAGCTCCCTGTCCGCCTTTAACTCTTCAACTGTCAACATGACTCCTCTCCTTCTTTATTATTTTAGAACATTTTGTTTATTGATAAAAAATATTCACTCTCAACAAAAAATCCAGAATTTTTTTATGATTTCTTAATAAATTTAGGATCCCCTTATTCTTTTTTTTATCCTGCATGCCCGCCAAAGCCTGCGGAGAAAGAACCTGAAGACTTTTTTTGCTTTGATGCTATTTTTTCATTGTTCATGACATTTTTTGCATGCTATACTCACAATAATAATACGCCACTATGTGGCACCAATACAGAGCATCGCGTCTTGTTCTGCGCATTATTCCATACTGAACACTACTCCGGCTGCATCCGGAGGAAACAATATGAGAAAAGACCTGAATATCATTGATTTTTTAACTCAGATTCCCTGGTGGATAAGCGTTACTTTATCTGCTACTTTTTACTTGCTGCTGAAATTTGCCGTGCCCTACTTTGAGACCCAATCCAGTATTGTCAGCGAGGTCCATGTTTCATTGGGCTCAGCCTTTGCACCCTTAGTTGCCTTGGCTTTCCTGGCACCTGTCACCTTTTCGTTCCTTAAATCGAACAGGAAGAAGAAACTCCACGATCTTAAAGAAGAAATTAAATCCATACAGGAGCTCCCATGGCAGCAGTTTAAGGAGCTGGTGGCTGATGCCTACAGGCGCACCGGGTATACAGTTATGGACAGCAGCACATTCACAGCTGACCCGAGTGTTGACCTTGTGTTGCGCAAGGGCGCCAATCTCTATCTTGTACAATGCAGATACTGGCTGAATCGAAAACTGGGCAAGCGGGAAGCAAAAAATCTTTTCACGCTTATGCATACCAAGCAGGCCAGTGGTGCATTCCTCCTGACAACAGGGATCTTTACAACCGAAGCCCGGCATTATGCAATCGGCAGACCGGTCAATCTGGTTGACGGCATAGAGCTTGTTGAACTGCTTGGTAAAGTTCCCTGCCCCCAGGCAACAGAAATCCCGAATTAACAAAAACCGCATCTCCGCCTCCCTTTTATATTTCTCCCCACATAAATCGCCGTTTTATTCATTTTTTATTTTTCTGCGTTTTTCCTCTTGCCTATATAAAAATATATATGCTATATAATGTGTATTCTAGAAATAAACTAACAACATGTTGTACGATCAGACCTGGTTGGGCAACTGTTTCACAGATTGAGGAAAAAAATGTGACCGCAATAAAGCAGGCCTGAAAATCCAATATATCATGGGTATACTCTTCGCACTGGCAAAAGCACTTGAAGCAAGGGACGACGACACAGCCAGTCATTCTTTAAACGTAACCAAATACGCAATGTTATTAGGCCGGCAACTCGGTCTTGATGAAGAGGAAATGAGGGTCCTGGGTCAGGGTGCCATGCTGCACGACCTCGGCAAGATAGGCATTCCGGACGAAATCCTAAAAAAACCGGGCAACTTGGATGTCTCTGAATTTGAACGTATAAAGGAACATCCGAGGCTCACATCAGAAATCCTGGCACCACTGGAAACATCGAATTATTACTCATCCATCGCCCGGTCACACCACGAACGCTGGGACGGCAACGGTTACCCCGACGGCCTTAACGGTGAAGATATCCCCCTTCTGGCCCGCATCGTCGCCGTTGCCGATGCGTGGGATGCAATGACCAGCAACAGGGTATACCGTGCCGGAATGAGCGAACAAGTGGCTCTGGCAATCCTGGAAAGGGAAAAGGATTGGGGCCAATGGGACCCATACCTGATTCACGAGTTCATCAAGGTCATACGCCGGGAAAACAGTTGCGCATATAGCATATTTGAAAAAACCGGCTGATTCTTCAAATATTGGTCTGATATCCTTTCCATAAATTATCCCGCTTTAGCCTCAAGCCATGAAAGCCTTTTTGACTACAAAGCTGCTTTTGTTTTTCTGGCTTTTTATCTATTGCCCATTACTCCCGGCCATGGAAGGAGAGGATGCAACCAGCTATCTCGCGGCCGGGGTCGGCATGGAACAGCTGACTTACAAGGAGAAGATACCGGACCTTGATTTAACCTCCTCTGATACCGAGATGACCAACTGGGTCCTTCATTTAGAAGGCCAAAAAGGCTGGCAGAACGTCTTTGTCGGAGCCAAAGGACTCATCCCGTTTTCAACTGATGAGTCCCGGGAAACCTGGACCAGGGCAGGACAGTTCGAGCAGGCCAATTCCCTGACCTACCGGTGGACCAGGGTTGATATACATATTGGCTGCTTCCTGAGCCGCCTGTTCAACCCCTATCTAGGGATTGCCTGGAGTTATGTGGAGCAGGACAGAAGCGATTTTGACAATGTCAGTTCCCCCGGCCCAATTAAGGAAACCGCCACGGAGGAAGTCAAGTCCTTCTCAGCTTTATTGGGAATCCAAGGCGCATTTTCCCTTACTGACAGGTGGTCTTTTGCCTATAGCGCAGAATACCTGCTCCCCTTTTATTCAAAAACCACCAATACCGGGCTGCCCGGCTGGGAAGCCTCGAATGTTGACGGCTACTCTTACTCATTGAGGGGCAGACTGAGCTATGTTTTTACCCGAACTGTTGCCGCTGCCCTGCAGTTAGCGGGCGGCAGACAGCACTGGGACGGCAGTGGCTGGATCCCTGCCGGTGATTCGAGAGCCAAATGGCCGGAAAATGATACGGATTTCATCAGTGGATTTATAAACATCTACAAATATTTTTAAAGATGCCCGGATCATGAGCTGCATGGCATGACCCGGTATATTCCATTCTTTGTTGGCTTAAAACCGGCCACTGCTTACTTCTTCCTGGGGCCCGGCTCTCTTTTCAGACCGTCAAGCAGGTGCCCGAGAGCAAGAATGGGATGATGCCATGTCATGCGCGGCCCTGAATAGCGCATGACATTACGTATCTTTTCCCGCATCTTCGGCTTATAGCAATGGATAGGACAGTTGCCGCAGGTTGTCTTGTTTTCCTGGAAGGGACAGTTTTTGAGGCGGAAGCGCGCATATTCGACCAGCTCACGGCATTCATTACAGAGTTCCCCAGCTGTTTGGTGATGGTCCCTGCAGTAAATACCGATCATGTGCTCAACGGTCTTCTGCTCCCGTTTCATCCTTGGATGCAGGTCCGACAAAGTTCTTTCTAATTTTTTTATCATTTACTGAACGTTCGAAACTCACCGCCCGGCAGGCAGGTGCTTACACAGTACCGGTCCATCCAGTATGCCAAACCAGCAAATATTTCTGGCAGAGATACTTCAGAAACTCTGGGATTCAGGTATACATGTGGATTCTCTAACTGAAAACCGCAGTCTAATGCTCTCTAGCAATATGCAAACAGGAAAGGAGCAGCTTTTGCTTCATGCTCCTTTCCTGTCAGCAGCCAACCTAATACCCCGGAAGCCCGGCCTCAATCAATAACCATTATGACAATTTCAGTCGTCATGGTTTTATCAAGGTCATGCCATTCAGGGAGCTTGTCATTTTTCTGGACAGACACCTGGTTTTTTTGCATTATCAGGTCACTCATTTTCGCACCAGGCTTGCCTTTATAAATTATCCAGGAACCGAATCTGTCCTCATAAACCGGCCAGGAGGCCAATTGCTTCCGGTACCAGGCCCTCACGTTATCAACCGGTTCACTTGAGGCAAAACGATATCCCACACTGTTGTTACCGTAGACAAAACGGGCCTTGGAATAGAGTGGGATTCCTGCGCTTTTTATCAGCTGCTCGTCCTGGTCCTTTAAGGAGTCGGCAGTCGGGACAGCGCCGACGGCTAACTTTTTATAGCCGTCAGGCACCTTGAAAAGATCACCGGAGGGTCTGCCCTCACGGATGTTCCGCAGCTCCCAGTAGCCTTCCCCATTTCCCTCCTCCAGGCGTACAGGAATATTGAGTTTGCTATCAAGCCATACAGTGATGACTCTCTGCGCCTCCATGGTATCCTCCGGGTCTTCCGGCTCTGAGCAGCGCCATTTGCTGACACGACGGCCGTTAAGCTTTGTTCCGCCAAGATCCTCAGCTTCAAGATACCCTTCACACGGCTTGCCGCTTGCAAACCAAAAGGAGTCTGTTTGATCATACGTAGACTCCATGTATGTTTTTTCTGCATGCATGAGGATATACACCTTGTCACCCGGCTCAACCCCGGTAACGATCATTCCGATATTGTTGTCGGGATACTTCCATTCTGACCTTAAGCGGGCTCCGTCCAGGTAGATATTTCCTTCTATTGGTTCAGGGGAGCTTTCAGGATCACTCATGATCATTTCAGTTGAAAGGTGCAGGTCGGTTCTCGGCGGGCCTGTCTTCTTTTTCCTCTTTGGCTTTTGCCCAAAATCGGAATCAGCCCAGGAGGGTTCGATCATTTCCTCTAATTCAGAATCATCAGCATAATCTTCATACTCTTCAGCCTGCCCCTCTGGCTCTGAGGCCTCACCGGATTCATATTGCCCGGAAGTATCGCTGTCCGTTTTATTGTCTTCAGGAGTGACGGCATCCTTGGCGCCCTCATACGCGCTGTCGGATGTATCATTGATTACGCGGTCGCTTATGCTGTCCGCAGCCCGCTTCAGTTTGTCCTCAAGCCAACCGGCTTGCGCTGAAGCCGAAAACGTAAAAAACAATGCCACAATAACCGATAAAATTCGCACCATGTAATTCTCCTTAGAGCCGTACAGCAGTGTTATTTATGCACGGCATAAGTTGATTGTTTATCGTTTTTTCAGCAATGGCAACAAAAGATTGCCCTATGAAAAAACAAGCCCCGGATAGCATAAATAAATTTTTACAAGGCATAATGTCAACAGGAATCAAATGCATTGGCAGCTGATTTTGTCCATAATTATATAATTTAATTAGAGAATTAAGCGGATAATAATAAATTCCGTCAGGTCCTGCCTGACTCATCATGATCCAGGTCATCCCTTGATTTGAATACCGGCAGGGAAAAACCCCAGTGGATAGCCGCAAGCCGGATTACAAGCGTTGTTGCGGCAGCCAGGACAAGACAGGGAGTATTGGCCAGGCCAAGGCGGTGCAGTATGACATAGGCCAGGGAACCGCAGAGAGCTGCGGTTGCATAAATCTCCTGGCGCAGTATAAGCGGCACCTCGGCAGACAACACATCCCGGATCATGCCGCCGGCAACGCCTGTCATGACTCCCATTACCATGGCGACGCTTGGTGAACCTGTTATAGCCAGGGCCTTGCTGGTTCCTATGGCCATGAAGACCGCCAGGCCGATGGCATCTGATATCAGCAGACCGGGCCAGGGGATCGAAACAATCCGGGCGGCTGTGAATGTCAGCAGGGAAGACACAACGGCCACGAGCAGATAGACCCGGTCTGCAATCCAGAACACAGGGCCGGCGCCAAGCAGTATATCACGCAGGGTGCCGCCACCCAGGGCGGTAACAAGACCAAGGACAATAACCCCGAAAACATCCATGCGTTTCCGGCCTGCAGCCAGGGAGCCGGAGACAGCAAACACCGCTACACCAAAGAGATCAAGGCTGTAAATAACCTCTGCTGGGCCCACTACTCTCATTCCCGTTTAATTTAGCTAAGCCGGCCTTATTTCTTTTGTGCGCTTTCTGGCCGTGACAGTCTCACCGCCTATGCCCCAGTTGTCTGTTTCAACCTCATCAATGACCACGACCGTGGTTGCAGGATTTTTCCCGAGAACCTCCTGCAGCAACTGCGTAACCCCGCGAATCAATGCAGCTTTCCTTGCAGGGGTCACATTCTCATTTGTAATTTTAATGTTGACGTAGGGCATATGGGCTCCTTATAAAAAATGATTTGAAGGAGAAAATCTCCACATGATTGTGTGATATATTATCATGTGCAGTACTCTGCTGAAAATGCTCAACCACCGTGTGGTGATAAATCACTATGTGCTTTAGCGGAGGATGTCCAATATCTTGTTATCCGGACCCTCCCTATAAGGGGGGATTGGCCCTGTTTGGCAGGCCCTTGGGTTATAACAGGTTCACAGCTTCTCCAGTTCTGTAAAGCCCCAATAGGGGAAATCCAGGCGATACCTGGCAATCAAACCCGGACTTTTCTCACGGCTGGCCACCAGCCATAAAGAATTAACACGCTCGGTTCCCTCTTTAATATCTACCGGCTCCCACTCAGGCAGAAAAATAATGGCATTATCGGCCGTGTATTCTATATCGCTGGAATCCTTAAAGAGCCCCATGTGCGGGATGCCGTTGTAGCGTCCGCTTTCCTGGCGCATCAATTCAGAGACGACAAGGAAGCTGACCTGCAGTTCATCGCGTATTGCCTCCAACTCCCGGAGCCAGGCGTTGATGCCGGTCCTGCGTTCAGCAAAATCCTTGAAAGGAAGCTTATGAAGACTGTCTATTACGACAAGTATATCGTCCCTTCTTGTTTCATGCCGCAGAAAATCAACATGCCGCCGCATGATAACAGGATTTATCTGCCGGTCATTCACCACCCGGAAAAACTGCAGCATGTTTTGCAGTTCAGCTTGAGCCGACTCAAGACGGTTTTTTTCCTCATCAGCCAGTGCAGCCGAAACAATTTTATCCACCGGCACCCTGCTTAAACGGGAGAGCGTCCGCTGGTATATCTTCTGGGTGCCGTTTTCAAAATCATAATAGAGCACCCCCATTTTCTTTCTGGCTATGTCGGTGCCAAGCTGGATGCCGAGGCAGGATTTTCCTGCCTTTGGGGGACCGCCGAGTATATTGATGCCGTAAATGCCGCCAACTGCCTGATCATAGCGGACCATGCCGGTACGCAGAGACTGGTAGCTTTCAGAGAGCTGGCGCTCGATATTGCCCAGGAACAGCTCATATTCGTGCCTGGGTGAAGGGAAAGGGGAAAAGGGCTTGGAGCCATTGACCATTTTTGTTACTTCGGCTTTAAAATTCTCCAGGTCTTCAGCCGCAAGCCGGGCCAGGTTAAACCCCCTTTTCTTCTGCGTGGGCCACTGCAGGAGCCTGACTTTAAAACCCACCTGTTCAGCAAAACTTCTGGCAGCTTCTACAGATTCCGGGGAATGGTTAATTACCATGAAAACGGTCCGGATATACTCAAACCGTTTGATATCTATACTGCCCAGGTCGGCTGCACTTGGCACGGCAATACCGGGAAAGCCGAGGTCCCGGAGGCAGAGGAGATTCTCTTCGCCCTCTACGACAAACAAGGCTCCGTCTTCGCAATAGTCAATGTCATTTATGTTGAAAATCTGGAGCCCGTTTGTGGCAAACGACTGATCACCGTGCCAGAACCGCTCTGTTTCATTGTCCGGCATTATGCAATGGGCAGTATAGCAGTTTCCGTTCTGCATATAGTAAGGATATACTATATAGCGGCCGTTATAGCCGACCTTAAGCTCAGCAAGGGTTGCGGGGCTTACGCCTATCCCGGCAAAATATTCTGCAATATTCGGAGTCAGCTTATCCCGGTATTTCTTGACATCCTGGTTGATATTGACGGCCGGGAACTTCAGGGACTGGACATAGGGCTCCCTGTCCGGATCAAAGCCCGGGACAGTGTCCGGATCTATGCCCCTGAGCCTGGCAAAATGGGGCGCGAACCCCCCCGGAACGCAGCGGCTTAGACAGCGGAAATATCCTGCAAAAAAGCTCCTGGCCCCAAGATACACCACGATGGAGCCTGTCCCAGCACCGCTTTTGCCGGCGCAAAACGGACAAGGACCTTTCAGTAAGGTATTGTCGATAACCCCCTCAGGCAGGTGTTTCCTGTAAAAATCTGCCAGTCTTTCGTTAATTTCCATGTTTCAGACCATTTTGATTGTTTTTGCAGGATCAGGAAAGAGAAGAAGTTGTTTTCCCGGTCAAACCAGGGACTCTCCGCTCCTATTTACCATATCAACACAAAAAAACACCTTCTTGTTTTCAAGGTCCGGCAGTTAACTTTGAATTTTCCCTGTTTCGTCCTTCACACCCGTGCTCCATATTCACCGTCCGGGACCGCAAGCCAATGAATAGTTTTTTTCATTGAAATAGTTGGGCCTGCTCCATGATCAAACTAGAGATAGGGTGAAAAAAGACGGAAAAAGTTATTGCGCAGTTTGATGATCATGCTTCTGGAAAGAAGTTCCTCCAGGCTCAATTCCCTGGCCGCATCTTTTTTCGCCTGCACGATTTCCTCCATTGCTTGTGCCAGCTGAAAGTCGTAGCACTCCATGTTGAACTCGAAATTAAGTGCGAGGCTCCTGGAATCCCAGTTGGCAGAGCCCAGCAGGACCCACAAATGGTCCACCACCATGATCTTGGAGTGATCGAATGGCGGTTGGGTCAAATATATGCGGCATCCTTCCTGCAGCAGTTCCTCCAGCCCTGCATCGGAAGCCCACTTCACCATCCTGAGGTTGGATACTGCAGGCAGCAGGATCTCTATCGCCACGCCGCGCAACGCTGCGATGCGCAAAGAGGAAACAATCTCCCCACCCGGCAGAAAATAGGGCGTTATGATACTGATGGACTCCTGGGCCGATGCCACGGCCGCCAGGATAACCCGCCGCAGCTTGTCAAAATCCTCATCGGGACCGTCCGAGATACCGCGTGCCACTCCGCCTCCCTGCGGCTCAAGATGGGGGTACCACTTTTCCCCTTTCAACACCTGCCTGGTCGTGAAGGTCCAGTCCTCGGCAAAGGCGCGCTGCAGTTCAGCCACCACCGGCCCCTCGATGAGAAAGTGCAGATCCTGGATGGGATGGGGCGGATTTTCACTGATACAGTTACCACGCCGGATATTCATCCCGCCGGTAAAACCGAGCCTGCCGTCAATTACCATAATTTTACGATGGTTACGCAGGTTGAGATACTGGAAGCTCCAGGGCAGGATTGTCTTCATGAACTCGGCTGCGTCCAATCCGTCCCGGCGCAGCCCCCAGGTTACAGGGGGGAAGGAATAGCGGGCCCCGACCCCGTCAATGAGCACCTTTACCTCCACGCCCCGCTTCCAGGCATCCCGCAGTGCGGTCCGAAACCTGCGACCCCATGAGTCATTGTCAAAGATATAGCTGCAAAGGGTTATGGAATGCTGCGCTGCCTCAATACAGGAAAGCATGCGAGGGTAGGCCTGGTCGCCATTGATCA
>Ga0209536_100017054_pt1 | contig 10305 bp, 18 predicted proteins | sample DeeMarSeWOR28_12_FD_187461 | JGI IMG/M metagenome (GOLD analysis project Ga0209536, IMG submission 187461) | Marine sediment microbial communities from White Oak River estuary, North Carolina - WOR-2-8_12 (SPAdes) (version 2) | ecosystem: Environmental > Aquatic > Marine > Intertidal zone >... | reverse complement strand
CAACGCGGGATATGGGCACGGCAGGCCCTTTACTTTTGGTTTATGTCGCGCCGATCGCGGCTTTTTTCCTGTGAAATGATGGTATGGCTAATAAACATTATGCGTACCGTAGTATCATGCTGGCTTAAGATCAACTCACCCGCACCAGGTTTAAGGTGACATCCTCCACTACATAGTTCTGCGTGTTGCTCTCGTTCTCAATCCACACCTCGACGGTATCATTGGCGGCCAGCGTAGCAATGCCGCTCATGCTGACCGAGCCAGCCGCCGAAGCCCCGCCGCCGATGTTTCTATCAACGTGCAAGGCGCCTACCGCCGCAGCGCCGTTGTTCTTTTGTACCGTCATCTCAAAGCGGCTATCGGCCCCGGCCACGCTGTTGATCGTGGCACTCACCACGATTAGATAATCGCCGGCAATGTCTACGGTAACGTGGTCGTTGGTGTGATCGGGCGTCATGTTGGCGGCGGCCATATTGGTGTCGAATATTGTCACCTGAACGGCGGTGCCAGCCACCGCAATGGCCGTTTCTACCGCGTTGCCGACCACGGAGATGCCACCATACACCGGCCCGCCCATATACGACCAGGCGGTGCCGGTCCACATATACAGCAGGTCGTTATCCGTTTCGTACCAGAAAAGCGAGGGAGATTCGGTGCCGAGCGATACCGCCGCCCGCTCCGCCGCGGTGCCTAAATAAATCTCTTTGGTGTGATGTCTCTCGCTCACTAGATGATCTCATCTCTGACATTGACGAGCATCTGGCACACCATATCATCCGCCGCCGCCGCTACCGCGTTGTTGTCGTAGATGCGCACGATGTAGCCGGCTGGCAATATCAAAGCGGGCATAGGCGTGGATAGATAATCAGTATCACGTACCGCCGTCAAGTCGATCAGGTGCGGGCCGAAGGCATAGTAATAGGTTGTGCTGGCCGCTTGCACCGCGCCAGCCCGGACCTGGAAGATGACATCACTTCCACTATCCTGAATCTCTATCACCAATTGACGGTTGCCAACATCAGCAGATGTCGCCAGTTCCACCCAAATTGATTGGATCTGCCACTCCTCGGTGGCCGTGACCGTGAACGTTTTGTCACTGTCGTTGGCGGCTTCGTCGGCCTGCAAGCCTGGATGCCAGGCGTCGATGATTTCCCCTTCGTTGTTGCCGTGCAGCCAGCGCAGCGTGCCGCCGCTTACCGGGTCGGTGCTAGTTCCAGACATGATACGCTCCTATGGTGATCCTGCCATATGCAACCATAATTCGGCATCTCGAATATGGTCAATCCACAATAGATGCTCGGTCAGGCTATCGGATAAAACGGTGCCAGCGATAACCACCGTTTCGCCAGCCTCGCCTATATAGGTGATCTGGCCGCTGTCGGCCACGATCGTCAAATCCGTGGCGTTGGGGCTGGTAACACCCGGCGACATCAGCCAGGGAATTGGCGCCCCCTCCGCGTTGCGCTTTGTCACGCCGCACCCCCCTTCACGAAGCCGTCAAAGGTAAACACGCCTTGCACGCCCTGATGCTCGCGCACCCATATATAATCATTGACCTCCAACAGCACGTTTGTTCTGGCGATCACGCGGAAGGCGTAAGGGCTGACCGGGCCGACACAGTAAATGATGCCGGTCGTTTCCCAATCGGTGATATTGGACACTCGGGCCGCGAAGCGTTTGGCCGGGATATGCGTTTTGGCTTGCTGCGCCAGGTGGATGGCCGCCTGGCGAGGCGTCAGCCGCCGCCCCAAGGCTCGGGTGGTTTTCATCATTCACCGCCGGTATTGATCTTGGTGGCCCGGATGCGGCGCGTCCAGAAACCGCGCCGGAAATCAAACTCGTAGTTGATGTCGTCCACGATCCAGCTTTCCCCGGCCACGGCATCGCCAATGGGCGGCGTCCAGCCGGAGATGCTGAACAGGTTGCCGGGGTTTAGCTCGTGGCCCATGCCCAGCCTGAACTCGATCTCATATTCGGTGTTGAGCCAGTTTGCCATTTGCTCGGCCCAACTATCCAACTCGGTATCATCCTCGACCACCAGGCTGTTATCGGTCCACAACTCGCCTATGGTGCCGCTGGTGCTGGTACTGTCCACCAACGTCATATCCGGCAGGATGGCCTGCAATGATACGCGGCCCACGTTATCCACGCGCCGCCGGTGCAGGTCGTAATTGAGCATGTGGGCTACGGTCAGCGCGTTGCCGCTGTCATACACCGGATCTTCGATGGCGTCCCAATCATTAAAACGGGCGCGCGGGTCGGGTTTGCTGTCCAGGTTTGACCAGCGGTTGAAATAGGCCATGCCGAAGTTATAGCCGTGGCAATCCTGTACGATGTCCCAAAAGTTCGCGTTGGCGCGTACCGTAAAGTTGTCGATGTTGCTGGCGTTGTTCCAGATGGACATATTAAAATACTGGTGCAGGTTGGTCCCTTCGCGCAGCACGAAATAGGCCACGTCGGTCGGCGTCAGGTTGGTGGCCGTCAGGTCGCCACCGCTGCCCGTTTCGCTGAATTGCAGCTCGCCGCCCTCCAAATAGGCGCGTTTGAGCACGTAAGCGGGCGATTCCAGGTGCAGGATGGTTTCGTAATCGCCGGCGTGGTTGACGCGGATGGAGCTATCCCGGCACAGCATAATGAAGGTGTTTTGATGGCGTTTGTAGCCGCCAAACGTATTGTTCACGCCGTCATAGTAATGCTCGACGTGCATCAAAAACGGCTGATCGCGGCCATCGTCGGTCAGGTCGGGCCGGGTGGTATACGCCTCTTTCAGCCGCACGTCACACGACCACTCGCCGGTCGCCAGTGAGCCGGACAGGTTTTCGACAACCGGGTTGCTCAGTGTAATCCCCGTACCGCCGCCGCGCACGTAGGCATAAGCGGTTGCCGTCTGGCCGGTGGCCGCCACGGTCGCCACGGCCTGCACTTTGACGACACCCGTTACCCCGCTGACCGTACAGGTCTTATCGCCGTTGTCGGTCACGGTGCCGGTGCCCGACGCCTTGGAAAAGACGACGGTATCTACCGCCGTGTTGGGCCGCACAAAGCTATCACTGCCGTCGATGATCACCGATCCACTGTTGATATAGGAAAAACGAGGTGATAGCAGGCAAAAGGGCTTCCAGGTGATGGCGCCGGAAAAGGCGCTCAGATCGGTGACACTCCAGGTGATCTGCGGGAAAGGCTGGATAACAAAGGTGTAATATTGCCACTTGTCTTTGAGGTCGGCAACCTGGGCAGCGGTGAGCGACATATCACGACCTCGTTATATGACTGACTGGCATACGCACGTTAAAACGCAGATTGCCGCGTGCCTCGCCTAAAGGCTCGTGCCATCTGGCATTAACGGTGTCATACGTACCCAACGATGAGCCATCTTCCTCCGGCAACGTGCCGTTTTTAGCATTACCAAATTGCAAAGGCGTGCCGCTTAAAAAGTTGTGCAGCTCACCATATTGCTCCTGTGTCAAACAGTCCCAGACCAGCACGCCCCTTTCCAGGCCCTGGCGCAAGCCAGTGCCGTCCGTGTAGGTGCCCACCTCGGCTATGCCCTCCGCTATCCAGGCGTGTGGATCGGGCAGGTAATTGAATGTAAAAACTATTTTGAATTGACCCATCGCTTACGCCCTGGTGATAAAAGATACCCGCATCCTGACGTTAAAGCGGCGGTTGCCGCGCGCCTCGCCCAGCGGCTCGTGCCACCAGGCCGATGTCACCGTGTCATAGGTGCCGAAGCCTGATGCGTTCTGCTCTGGCAACGTGCCGGAAGTCAAGGCGCTGTTGTTGGCCGCCCAGCGCGTGTGAAGCTCTCCGTATTCCTGCTGCGTCAAACAGTCCCAACCGACAATGCCCGATTCATAATCCTCAAACCACGTGCGGCGGGCTGGCACTCCCAACTCCCGGAAGCCCTCGGGTATCCATACCGTCGGATCGGGCAGGTAGGTAAACGTGCCGTTAAGCGAGAATTGGCCCATGCTACCCCCTACGGCTGCGCGCCGCCGCCGCTCATCTCTTCGGCCACGATGTTGAAGCCGTCGGCCACGGCGTTGTCGGCGGTCTGTCGCACCCGAGCATCCAACAATTCATCCTTAAGCAAAATCTCGACTATCAGGCGGCCCGGTCCCACGCCCGGCAATTGGTTGACGGCGCTTGACGCCGCCTGACGTATCGCCTGCCCTGCCCCGCCCAGGCCGCCCGCCGCCGCCAGCTCCGCGCCGCCCGGCACTTCGCCCAGGCGCTCGGGCGCGAAGATGGCCGTATTCCAGCGGTTGTAATCATCGACAAATTTGGAGAAGTTGGCCCCCGCCTGGCTGATGGTCTGCATAGCCGCGCCGATCCGTTCCAGCGTGTCGCCAAGCTCACTCCAATCTATATTTTCCAGCGCCTCGAATAAGTCCTCCATCGCGCCGGCCAGCGTTTCACCGATCAGCGTGGCAAATTCCTCTACCTTGTCGGGATTCTCCTGCAACCAATCGGCCAGCTTGGAAAGTTCTTCATTCAAGACCACAAATAACGGCTCGCCCACCGTCGCGGCGATTTGCGCCAAAATCTGTTGGAAGCGTTCTAGCCCGGATAGCTCGGCCACGTCCCCGATGATCTCAGCGGTAGCGCCGGCCTTGGTAAGCGCCTCGTCGAGCAGGTCCAAATCCTGCAATGCTGATTTGGCCGCATCGCCCGCCGCCGTTTCGATGTAAGTGACGGCGCGGCCCACTTCGCCGGGAATGTCGGTCACGTCATCGGCGGCGTCTTTCAGGCCAATCAACTGGCGGAGCTGCACGTCGAGGAACATCTCCAGGCTTGACCAATCGCCCTGCACCGCCGCCGACAGGCCGCGCGCCAGCCGGTCAAGGGGCACGTCGGGACGCAGGGCGGCCATGCGTTGCAGCATGTTCATCAGGCGTTGGAATTTGCCGAAATCGAAGGCGCCGGATGCGTCCTTGGCGGCCACGGCCATGAGGCCCGCGCCAGCGGCCAGCTCGTCAAAGTCGGCGCCGGTGTCAGCCGCCGTCTGGCGCAATAGACCCATTACCCGCGCCGCGTCGTCGGCGCTGCCGGTGATGGCCTTTAGTTTGGCTTCCAGTTTGGCCGCGTCGCCCGCGCCCTTGATGAAGGTGTCGAAGACCCAACGGCCCACCTGCGCCAGCGTGGTGAGCGCCTCGCGCACAAAGAAAACGGCCCGCGCCATATCCACCAGGGCGCGGGACGCGCTCACCGCCCCGTTGGTGATGCCGCCCACAAAGCCCTTGAAGATGCCTTGTGCGTTGCGCACACCGCCCGCAAAGCCGCGTGTGACCAGCTCTAAAATGATGCGCAGGTGTTTATCCATCGTCCGTCATCCCGGCCCCGCTTGCTCCCCGGAGGTCCGCTAACTCGGCCTCGATCCGGTCCACTTCATCCTGATAGCGGCGCGCCAATAGCTCGACCTGCCAGCGATGCACGATTAAGCCCCACTCATAGCCGGCGGTGCTGACAATCCAGACGGCGAAGGCCAGCCCCAGGACGAAACCCGCGGCCAGCCCCGCCAGGAATATGAGCAGCATCGCTTAAGCCGGCGCGGTGATGGCGCCGTTAGATTGGAAGTTGACGACGCGCTTTACCACGTCGCCAATGTCTACCGTATCTACCAAGTCCAGGTTGGCGTTGAACTCCCAATACTTCGCGGTGGTTACGTAGAGGTACAGGCGGGCCGTGCTCTGGCCGGTGACGGCGGTTTGCATGGCCACCTGCCCGTTGGTGTCGGCGGTGTCGGTGTTGCAATTGACGGAGCCGGTCATGCGCTTGATGCCGCCGATCTGCGAGGCGTATTCATCCTGCAGGGCGGTGGTATCCGCGTACCCGCCATCAAAGGTGCCCGTCCAGCCGGTGATGTTGGCTGCCAGGTTTGCGCCGACGTAGACCGCGCCGTCTTTTCCGTGTGTGGTTGCCATAGTTTACTCCTTTACCTTTAGTTCCAAGATACGGTGCCGCTGCTTCTGAAATTGTAGGTGCGTGTCACGATATTGTTTTTGCTGACCTCTGAGGTCATGGTGATGTAGGCCGGTATTGAGAAATAATTCGAGCCGTTGACGTAAAGCTGCAAGGTGGCCGTGGTGCCGCCAACGGCGTCGGCTCTTAAAGCCTCCTGCACGCTGGCATCTGACGTGTCGAAGTTGCAGGTGATCGAGCCGGAGGCCGAGCGCAGGCCGGCCTGTAGCGTCTGCCAGGTGTCTTGCAACGGGCTGGCGTCGAATAGCGCCGGTCCCAGGTTGTCAATGCGCCAGGCGGTGATCGACGCGCCCGCCGAGCCGCCAATTTTTACGTTGCCGTCCTTGCCGTGCATAGCCGCCATTACAGCCCCTCCAATACGGGCAACACCAATTCATGGGCGCGATCGTAAAACGAGCAGGGCGTCACCCGCTCCAGGGCCGCCCGCGCCATCTCGCGCCGCTCCGCGTCGTGGTTCAAGTAATACTCGATCTTGTCCTGTAACTCCTGCGCGTCGGCATAGGTGGCGACCGTATCGCCAAACACCTCGTACAATTCGGGCCGCGTATCGTCGCATAACTGAAAGGCGTTGCAGGCGGCTATCTCATACGCCCGCGGCCCCAGGCTTTGCCCCTTGCCGCTGGGCCGGTGGTTGTTCAACGCGATCTTGGTATTCTGGTAATATTTGACCAACTGCGCGTTGGGCACTAGCTCGCTCTTTTGATCCAACTGGACGCCCTTGATGTGCGCCTTATGGCCGTTAAAGTCGAGGCTGGCAAACAGCGCCGCCCGCTCGTCAAACAGAGTGCCGTGAAAATAAACATCCGTCGCATAAGTGGCATCGGGCCGGCCCGGTCGGTGCCTGAGCCGGGAATAGCTGTGCGGCAGATAGGTAACATTGCCCTCGAAGGCGTCCAGGCTGGCGCGGTCGTTGACAAAAATGTGGTCAAATTTGGCCGTTTCCAACAGCCGCTTTTGCTCGCCGTCAATGTAAGGGCACTCGGTCAAAATCACGACCTTTGGTATATCGAATCTGTTTAGCAGCATGTAGGTATGCGGGTGCAGCAGCAAGCCGTGGATTATCACGATTACATCCGGGTCGTGTTCCACCACGCTCTCGATCAGCAGGCCGCCGCTCAACCGCTGCCATATTTTGTCTACCTCCACCGGGCTGTAGCTGAAATCAGGGTTGACGGCGCGCCAATAATTAAGCGCCCCCTGGTGGTATTCTATCCAATCGTGCAGATAGTAAGGATAGACCGCGTGTAGCCGGTTCAATATTTCGTGATAGCCCAGGGCCACATCGTAGGTGCTGCATACTTGGCCGGGGTAGACCAGCAAGATTTTCATGGCCGGTATCCAAACTGCCCGCGCCCGGGCCTATCCTCCCACAATGGATGCTTGCTCAGGCTCTCGTACTCCACCTCGAAGCGCCGGCCTTCCGGTATCCTGTCGCGCTGCACGCGGCTCCAATAGTCGTATTTGACCAGCGAGATGGGGCCGTAATGCGCCCCGTACTTGGCCAGCTCGCGCACTTCCTCTTTGGCCGTCCAGTTGATGCGCTCCTGGCTGGCGATAATGTCGCGCACGTCGCGCACCATAAACACGATCGCCACGCCGTCATCGTCTGCGAATTCGTGCAGCAGGTGGGCCATAGGCGGGCAGTGAACCACGCTCTTGCCGCCCGCCGTGACGATGGCCCGGAAAAGCGCCTCGTCGTGGAAATCAAACTCGCTCTCGGGTATCAGCGTGTGCCCGGTATCGGCTGCCACCATCTTCGAGCAGATGGTGGTGCCGCTGCGTTGCGGGCCGCTTACCAGGATCACGTCAAAGCCTTTGAGATGCTCAAACACTGTTCATCACCATAAAGCGCAGCGGGATGCGCTCTCGCTTGTAGCCCTGCCCGCCCACGCTCACGTCGTCGACGCTCGAACGCGCCTCGTAATCCACGTCTATCCAGGTGGCGTTGCTGTTGTTGTCAACCACCACGTCACAGATCGTCTTTTCGATCAGGTCTATCCTGTCCTCGGCGTCGTCTTCGCCCCAGGTAGACTCGTCGGAGTAGAGCACAAAAATCCACACATCCAGGTATACGTCGCTGCCCGTTTTGTCGAAAGCCGCCGCGCCGCGCCCGGTGCCAGAGCTGGACACGACCACAACCGGGCTTTGGCCCTGAAAGTCGCTGACCTTGTAATTATAGACCGCCTGCGCCGGTTTGCCGCTGCCCACCAATGCGGTTCCCAACAAGGTTGCAAACGCATCGCGCACGGTTTCACGGTTGGTGACATTACTGGCCATACAGCATCCCCCGCGCCAATATGTTGGCCGCCTCGTCTACGATGCGCGGCCCGGCCTCGTCTACGGTGCGCTGGTAGGCGGCGTGCGATCCGCCGCGCTCCTCCTCGTATACGCTGTACTCCGCCGGCGCCAGGCCCGAGCGCGGGTTGACGGTGGCCGGGTTGACATACAACTCGCCCCGCTCGCCCTCCACCTTCATCCACTGGCTGGCGCGATAGGCGCCGGTGTCTACGTGCGTGATGCCGGTTAAATAGCGGTGCGCCTGCGTGGTGGCGTACAGGATCGCCTGCCGTCTTGGGCCGGGCGCTTCCAATCTGGCCATGGCCTTGACCAGCTCGTTTTGCGCCTCTTGAATGCCCTTGATGGTCAGTGAGAAGTCGAAGCTCATTTTTTCAGTTCCTCGACCACCAGCCACTTATAAGCGGGCATCGACGCGGTAGTGGCCCAATCGCCCACCGCCCGGATGGGATATTCGGCGCTGCCCACTACCAGGATGTCGCCTTCATTAATATCGAGCGCCGTGTCAACAAAGGTCTGCAACAGCTCGTGCGGCGTGTCCAGCGCCAGCCGCTGCCGCAATTCCGGGTCGATGGGATCAAGCGGCGTACACGACAGGCTGGCGATGTTGGTGGCCGGCGTGCCGCGCTTGCCACTGCTGATGGCCGGCGGGCGCTTGGTGGAAGCCGTCACGTTGGCGGCGCGGGCAAAGGATTTGCTCGTCATACCTCATCACTCGCCACGTCATCGCTGTAGCCGTCGGCCCGCGTGGGATGGCGCGTGCCCGTCCCGCTCGCGCTGGCTCCGTATTGGTCGCGCAGCTCCTTCGCCTTTTGCGCCCAGCGTGCGGAAATCTGCGAGGCGTTTTCCCGCCTGGGGCCGGCCTGCCAATCGGCATAGCCCGCCCAGGCCGAGGCCAGCGCTTCACACGCGGCGGCCAGCGCCTTTTGCCACGATCCCTCAGCCGTCACCAGACCGGCGATCTCGTTATCGCTGAAATTGGCATCGTCGGGCAGCGGGCCGCTGTCTTCGGTGACATCCTGCAAATAAAAACGAACCTTGTCGCGATCGGTCGCCAGCGTGTCGCTGTAGGTGAATGCCATTGTTACCAATCCTCGTCGTCTTCATAGCCCAATCGAATGAGCCAATCGTCAACGTCCAATGATTTGAATAAGTCCTTGTGTTCTTCGGTGAAATGCTCTTGCCATTCTCCCGGCTGTCCTTTGCGGAAGGTGGGAGATAAATGCGTCTGCCGGCTGGCCGCCACCATCTCGTCTATCGTGTTCTGAAAAAGGGATTGCTCCAACCGGAGCTGGCCCTCATAGCCAAGATTGGCGTATTCCAGGGCCCGCTCCAACCCACGGCCCAGCACGGACCGGGCCACCTCGCGCCGCTCGTCTTCATACTTGACGCAGCATACCCAATGCTCATCCAGCCAGGGCGCGTAAAATCCCCACCGCTCGAACAGGCCGGGCCAGGGGGGAAGACCTTCGATCACAGCCGATAACACCTTGTCCACACTGCCCAGCGCGTGATAGGACTTGGAAGCCGGGTGTCTCAGGTGCGTGGTCCAGGCGTTGAGGATGTGCTGCGCTTGTGACACGGCCACGTCCCGCAGATCACGATACATAAAGACCAGCGTAACCCCGGCCCGCTCCATAAACTCGCTAATCTCCGGCTTATAGCCGAGGTGCCCTTTCAAGTAATGTCCCGGCGCCAGGTTTGCCACCCGCCTGAGCTGCCGATCCACGTCAACCCAATCACGCCCAAAGCTGTTCCAGGCGAAGGTGCCGCACCAATGTTCTGACGCGATCAGATCAGGCGGGGCCGGATCTGCCAGGGGCGAACACATCAGCGTCAGCATGTGCAAGCCAGCCTTGGGAAACCCGCTCAAAAAGTATTTGCCTTTGGGCGGCTCGACCAGTTTCCAGAGCATTAAGTTTCGCTAAACGCCTTGAACACGTCCAGTGTGAAAGCCACAATCTCCCCCTATATGGTAAACGGCACCGGATAGCTCTGGCCCAACGTGACCGTGATATACTCGTTGGC
>Ga0209536_100017053_pt1 | contig 10305 bp, 9 predicted proteins | sample DeeMarSeWOR28_12_FD_187461 | JGI IMG/M metagenome (GOLD analysis project Ga0209536, IMG submission 187461) | Marine sediment microbial communities from White Oak River estuary, North Carolina - WOR-2-8_12 (SPAdes) (version 2) | ecosystem: Environmental > Aquatic > Marine > Intertidal zone >... | reverse complement strand
AAATATTTCTTCATATTGATTTATAATAAAAAGATAGATATTTAATGCACAAAATTATATTATTAACCAGACTTTTAACTAGAATAATTGTGAATTCAGCTGGAATAAAAATACTCTTAATAATTTTAATTTTTATGCTGGGATGTTCTGACAGATCACTTTTTACAGATCCGGGTGATCCCAACTTAGGTGGAGTATTCACTACAATTAATGGCGATCTTTCCGGAACTCTCCTTAAAAGTAAATCTCCATATTTAGTTTCTGAAAAAATTTCTGTTCCCGCAGGAATTACTTTAACAATAGAGCCCGGCACTCTTATTTTTTTCAAGCCAACTGCTGGATTTTTTATTTCTGGTGGAATAAGAGCAATCGGGACAAAAGAGCAGCCAATTGTCCTTCAGGGATTTGGAAATTCCTGGGTAGGAATTCATTCCGAAAATCCAACTGACAGTTTAATTTTTAACTACTGCAATATCGAAGAAATATATCTGCCGGTTGAGAGTGAATTCGATTACGGGGGGGTAGAGATTTCAAACGCAAAAGTCATTTTCAGAAATTGCTATTTCTATTTCAATTATGCACAATACGGGGGTGCATTATCAATTTCTTACTGCAACTCTGAAATTATTAATAGTATTTTCTTTGAAAATGAATCAGTCGATTACGGTGGAGCCATTCTGTCTCAGAATTCTTCCAGTAAAATTATAAATAATACATTTTACAAAAACATTTGTTCAAATTTTGGAAGTGCTCTTAGTATCGTCGATCCTGTAGATGAAGATATTCAGAACAATATCTTTTTTGACAATTTTTCATTTCGAAATATTCCTCCAATTTTCCTTGTATCAGGCGATAGCACGAATATACTCGAACAATATAATTACTTAGATCCCGACAGCTTAACTCCCCACTTCATTTCTACAAGTGACTTTCATTTGCAGCAAAACTCACCCTGCATAAATGCAGGAAATCCTTCACCTGAATTCAATGATTGGAACGGATCACGGAATGATCAGGGTGCGTATGGTGGTCCGGGCGGCAACTGGTAACAAAATTCCTTCGCACAATTTTCTTACCTTTGCAATATGAAAATTACTTTTGGTGATTACTGCATTCGCAGTTATCAAATATCTGATTTGGAAACTTTAGTTAAATACGCTAATAACATAAAAGTCTCTCAACTACTTCGTGATCAATTTCCCTTTCCTTATACACGTTTTGATGCTGAAGCGTGGTTGATGGAAGCTTTTAATCAGCATGCCGAAACAAACTTCGCAATTGCAAATAAACAGGAGTTAATTGGTGCAATCGGAATAAATCTTCAGGATGATGTAAACAGATTTTCTGCAGAAATTGGCTATTGGCTCGGAGAACCATTTTGGGGAAAAGGAATTGTCACCAATGCAGTAAAAATTTTTACGAATTATACATTTGAAAATTTCGATCTCAACAGAATCTTTGCAAATGTATTTGAAGGAAATATTGCTTCAGAAAGAGTCTTGATGAAGGTTGGTTATAAAAAAGAGGCAATCTTGAAAAAAGCAGTATATAAAGAAGGAAAATTTTTAGATCAGTATATTTACGCAATATTAAAAAATGAATTTATTTATTCTTATGGACAAAACTGAAAAGCAGTTAAAGAATCAATTTGAAGATTGGGCTAAAGAGAAACCAGTCAATATGACTCCCCTGCCACAATCGGGATCGTACAGAAAATATTTTAGAATGATAGGCAGAGAAAAATCTTGCATTGGAGTTTTCAATCCGGATAAAAAAGAAAATAAAGCATTTATCTTTCTAACCAAACATTTCCTAAAAAATGGATTAAACGTTCCCTCACTATATTCTCAGAACTTAAAAGAAAATATTTATTTGTTGGAAGATCTGGGTGATTTGAGTTTATACTCTTTTGCCGAGAAAGAAAGTTCACAAAGTGATTTATCAGTCAATACTTTAGCCTATTTCAAAGACGCACTTAATAATTTAATCAGGTTTCAACTTGACGGCGGGAAAGGACTCGATTATTCAGTTTGCTATCCCAGGTCTGGCTTTGATAAGCAATCAATATTGTGGGATTTGAATTATTTCAAATATTATTTCATAAAACTATTAAAGATTCCATTCGATGAGCAGAAACTTGAAGATGATTTTCAATCATTAGCCGGATTTTTGCTGTCTACTGATAAAAATTATTTTATGTATCGCGATTTCCAATCTAGGAACATAATAATACGAAATGATGAATTATTTTTTATTGATTACCAAGGCGGCCGGAAAGGAGCACTTCAGTACGATGTGGCATCTCTTCTGTTTCAGGCAAAACTAAATCTTTCAGAAAAAGTGAGAGAGGAACTTCTCAACCATTATTTATCAGAACTTAAGAAATATAAAAAAGTTGATGTGAAACTTTTTAAAAAGCATTACTACGCTTACGTATTAGTCAGATTACTTCAGACATTGGGAGCTTATGGTTTCAGAGGATATTACGAAAATAAATCTCATTTTTTATTAAGCATTCCATATGCATTAAATAATTTGAAGTGGTTAGTCGATAACAATCTTCTTCCTAAAAAAATACCTGAGCTTACAAAAGCAATAAGTTCAATAATTCAAAATGATGAATTGAGAAAAATCAAACCGATATTATCAGAAGCAAAATTAAAAATTACGATAAATAGTTTTTCTTTTAAGGAAGGTATTCCGAAAGATTTTACTGGTAACGGCGGCGGATTTGTTTTCGATTGCAGAGCACTTGAAAATCCAGGCAGATATCCTGAATTCAAGAACAGTACTGGTAAGGATGCAGACGTAATAAATTTTTTAAAAGAAAAAAATGAAGTCGTTGAATTTCTAAATTCAGTTTATTCAATCATTGATGAGTCAGTAAAAAATTATATCGACAGAGGATTTAAGGACTTAATGGTTAATTTTGGATGCACAGGCGGACAACATCGCTCAGTATTTTGTGCAGAAAATCTTTTTCAACATATAAAACAAAAGTTTGATGTGAAAGTTGATATAAACCATATTCAATTAAAGAAGATGAGCCTTAAATAATGAGAGCCATGATTTTAGCCGCAGGTTTGGGCACAAGATTAAAACCTCTCACAGATAACACTCCTAAAGCACTTTTAAAAATCAAAGATAAAACTTTATTAGAGCTTCAAATTAAAAAAATTAAATCGGCTGGAATTAGAGAAATAGTCATTAACGTCCATCACTTCGCAGATATGATTACAGAGTTTTTAGAGCAAAATAAGCTTTTTGATTGTTCAATTGAAATTTCAGATGAAACAGAAAAGCTTTTAGATACCGGAGGCGGATTAAAAAAAGCATCTGCATTTTTTTCTGATGGCAAACCATTCCTGCTACAGAATGTTGATATACTTTCAAATATTAATTTGAATTTGCTGACAGCTTCTCATAATTCTTCAACATCGTTAGCAACATTAGCTGTTCAAGATCGAAAATCGTTAAGAAAAATTTTGTTTAATAATGAAATGATTTTTTCCGGATGGATGAACGAAAAGTCAGGTGAAAGAATTATTTCGAGAATTCAAAATTCAGAATTCATTTCAAGATCATTCAGTGGTATACAAATAGTCGATCCGACGATATTTAAATATTTCCCCGATAAGGATGTATTCTCGTTAATTGAATTATACTTAAATGCAGCAAAGAATGAAAAAATTGTTGGATACGATCATAGTAGTGATGAATGGTTGGATTTAGGAAAAGTAGAAAATTTAAATACTGCAGAAAAATTATTTGATAGAATCAGAAATACCTATCAAGTCTGAACTTTTCACCAAGATAAAGTTTTTTTACTTCTTCATCATTCGCTAGTTCATCTGCTCTACCCTGTTTGAAAATAACTCCATCAATTAAGATGTATGCTTTATCCACTATGCTTAATGTTTCGTGTACATTATGATCGGTGATTAATATTCCAATACCACGATTCTTCAGATTGGCAACAATATTCATTATATCTTCAACTGCAATCGGATCAATCCCAGCAAAAGGTTCATCCAGTAAAATAAAGCTTGGATCGGTTGCTAGAGCACGGGCTATTTCGGTTCTGCGTCTTTCTCCGCCACTTAGCTGGAAGCCTTTACTTTTTCTGATATTATTAATGGATAATTCATCAAGAAGAGAGTTGCATTTATTAACTTGCGCTTCCTTATCCAGATTGGTCATCTCTAAAACTGCAAGAATATTTTCTTCAACTGTTAGTCTTCTGAAGATTGATGCTTCCTGAGGCAGATATCCAATCCCCATTCTTGCACGTTTATACATTGGAATTTTGGTGATCTCTTCATCATCGAGAAATACACGACCTGCATCAGGTTTAATCATACCGGTGATCATATAGAAGGTAGTTGTTTTACCGGCACCGTTCGGACCAAGAAGTCCAACAATTTCACCTTTTGAAACCTGGACTGTAGCTTTATTTACAACTTTTCTTTTTTTATAGATTTTAACGAGAGAGTCGCTTCTAAGAGTATTACTCATTTTCCTCTGCTTATTTAAAGAAATCTTTTTTTAGAGGTCTGTTTTCTTTGAGAACAAATTTAGGCAAAGTAAAGGTTCTTTCTAAACCTTCAACTTTCACTTCAGGGTAATATTCACTCGTAGGTGAACCATAGAGCCTGACCTGATCGATTTCATTTTCCTTAAATACTATTACAGCTCTGTGTGCTGTAGATTTGACAAGTCCATTTGCTTTTTCTTCTTCATATAAATAATAAATTGACTGAACTTTACCAGCGAATTCAGCTCGTTGTAATTTGTTATTGATAAAATAAAGGTGGACACTATCCGAAGAAGTCTGGTCAAACCTTTGCTTATAAATTTTATTTTGAGATAGCATAAAAGCATTTAAATCAACCGTTAAACTTTTTATAGCCCCTTCTTCAAGATAAATTGTTACAGAGTCCCCTATCAATTGTGAATTCTCATACCATAAAATCGGTCTTGGAGCATCCTCGCTTAATTTATCCGTAATAATTTTTTCCTGATCACGATAATAAGTGGTCAGATCATTCAGTGAAGCAAAACTTCCCCTCAAAATTTTTACGGAGTCTGTTGCTTTGAAGATACTCGTCCCACTTCTGAAACTTTCCATAACCTTACTTTTTATCAGCATTGTATCAAATGTAACAATTGTCATTGAGGTATCACTCTTTGTGATAGTCGTGTCAATCTGCATAAGAACTGGACTTTTATTAATTAAAGTATACATAAGTTCACCATCATTTTCGAGATGGTTACCAAAAACAGTAAGGTTATCTTTAATACTTTTTATGCTAACATCCCCATCAGCGATACTGTATTTTGTTTTTCTAAAATAAGTAAGCGTATCTGCAGTAATCAAGTTTGAACGGTCACTTATGTGTACATTTCCAGTCGCAATTGATTTATCCAAATCTCTGTAATAAGTTAATTCATTAGAGAGTAGTGTTGTAACAGAATCTACAAGTTTTACATTGGTTTGAAAGAAAGCTTTAGCCTCATCAAAAAAATATTGTCCGCTGTCCGCAGACAAGACAACTTTCGTATCATTCAGGATAATTCCAGATGTGCTTTTGGTTTTTTTAAGATTACCGTAATAATAACCTTTTTCAGTTTGAAGTGTTAAGCTGTCTTGAGTTGCTATAACGTTTCCAATTAATTCGGCTTCATTTCTGGCAAGATATTGAATTGCTTTATTACACGTGATTTTAACATTACCCTGACTCAACTTAACATTTCCAATCACTTCACGAACTGATTCATTATCAACAATTTTACCAATTAAACTATCACCAATAACCGTAATCCTTTCACTCCCACTTTGTGCAAAGCTTATCCCGCAAAAAAAGAAAAAGTAAATAATAAACCGTGATAATTTATTCATTACTCTTTATTTGCCGAAGTTATGTAAGTGATATTATAGATTATATAATTTCTTAAGCGCTGGTCGGACTCAAAACCATATCCTTCAATATGTTCATCGGGTGAATCAATCGTAACAAATTTGTCCGAAACAATTTTCTTATCTTTATCGCGCCATTTTAATTCATCAGTCTTCACGACTATTCCGCTGTCATTGACAGCAACAACACTATCAATTGCGTAAAGGTCATTTGTTTTTTCATCCACTCTTCCTCGCTTGGATGTGAGAGTAGTTGTTTTTTGTTCAAGGTTGTTAAAAAATTCTACTTTAACGCCATCATCCAGCAACGTCTCTTTTTTATTGCTAAATATTTGTATGTGTCCTGTGTAAAGGATTGCAATTGTTTTCCCTGAGTCTGTAAAAAAAATAGTTGAATCCCAGCTTTCCTGAGCTGGTAATTCCTCAACAATAAAAGAAGAATCAACTTTTGGTTTTACATCTTTGCCTGTACAATTTATCAATAAGACCAGGGAGAGAAATAAGAAAAGATATTTCATCTTCTTTGCAGTCCAAGATTAACTAGATCATGCAAATGAATTATTCCGACAGGTTCATTCTGACTATTAGCGACAATCAGCGATGTAATTTTATGACCTTCCATTATCTGAAGTGCAAATGAGGCAAGATAATCCTTATCAGTTACTTTTGGATTTTTAGACATAATATCAGTTGCAACAAGATTTTTTACATCCATAGTTTTTTCAAGCAATCTTCTTAAGTCTCCGTCCGTAATAACCCCAGTAAGTTTTCCAGTATCATTAACCACGCAAGTTGTCCCCAACCTTTTACTTGTCATCTCTAATATGATATCTTTTATGGAAGCATTTTCTTTCACTATTGGAACACCATCGCCTTTAGTCATAATCTCATCAATTTTAAGAGAAAGCCTTTTCCCGAGACTTCCACCCGGATGAAGAAGAGCAAAATCTTCCGCGGTAAATCCTCTCTTTTGAAGTAAAGCGACAGACAGAGCATCTCCCATTACCAGGGTAGCAGTTGTTGAAGATGTCGGTGCAAGATCATGTGGGCAAGCTTCTTCAATTACACTAATGTTGAGGAAAATATCACTCTCTTTAACAAGCTGCGAATCCGGATTACCTGACATCGCAATTAATTTTACACCTAATCTTTTAAACATTGGAAGAAGTTTACTTATCTCATCAGTTGCTCCACTTTTTGAGATAATAATAACAACATCTTCTCTTCTTACCATTCCAAGATCGCCATGCAGTGCGTCAGTTGGATGCATATAAATTGCCGCTGTACCCGTTGAATTTAATGTGGCAACTATTTTTCTCGCAATTAAACCTGACTTACCCATACCTGTTAAAACAACTCTTCCTTTTGCATTATAAATTATATCAATTGCTTTCACAAAATCTTTATTGATACTTTGTTCAAGTTGAGCAACAGCATTTGCTTCAATACGAACTACATTAATACCAGTTTTAATTATTTCGTTATCTGTCAAATTTATTCCTTCTCATAATTTTATTAGGAGAAAATATTTCTTAAAACTTCTTGACAAGGGAATCAATTTTTTGAATTTCAAGCAATAAATTACCGAGATCGCCAAGAGGCAATTGACTATCTGCATCACTTAATGCATTTTCAGGATCAGGATGTACTTCAAGAAAGAGTGCATCAATCCCGATGGCTGCCGCAGCTTTCGCAAGAGGTTTAATGAATTTTGGCTGACCACTTGTTTTTCCACCACTACCAGGTAACTGAACAGAATGAGTTGCATCCATAACAACCGGGTAACCAAAATCTTTCATAATCACCAAAGATCGCATATCAACTACTAAATTATTATAACCAAAAGTAGTTCCTCGTTCTGTGAGCAATATTTTTTTATTTCTGGTTGATTCAATTTTTTCTATTGCGTGTCTCATATCTTCAGGAGCTAGGAATTGACCTTTCTTTACATTTACAGCTTTACCTGTTTTGCCAGCAGCAATCAATAATTCGGTTTGACGGCATAAAAAGGCTGGTATTTGTAAAACATCCACAGACTCTGAGACCATTGAAATCTCTTCCACGCTATGCACATCCGTCAACACAGGAATATCAAATTCTGCTTTTACATCATGAAGAATTTTTATTGCTTCCTGGTCACCTATTCCTTTGAATGATTTGACACTTGTTCGATTTGCCTTTTTGTAACTCGATTTAAAGATAAATGGAATTCCAAGTTTGGAAGTTATCTTTTTAATTTGCTCAGCTGTTGTTAAAGTAATTTTTTCATTTTCAATAACACACGGTCCTGCAATCAAAATAAAAGGAAGATTATCTCCCATATTAACATTATTTATCTCGATTTTCATATTTTATTATAATTTCATGTAATAATGTGTAAATATAACAAATTATGGATTTTTTTTGCTCCCGATTTATTATCTTAAAACACGTAAGATAAAAATTTGCGTTGGTTTATAATAAAAAATAAGCTTTAATTGAACATTATTAATTCATAATTTACTTTCAATGGGCAGACGAATTTTTCTTTTACTACTTTTACTAATTACCACAGCTTCATTAATATTCAGTCAACCTTCCGAATCTCTTAATTCATCCGAAATAAAAATTGCTCTGCAGAGGTTAAATACTCTTGGAACGGTGCTTTATATCGCAGCCCATCCGGATGATGAAAACACAGCCTTTTTATCTTACTACAATTATGCTGTACATTTGAGAACAGGATATTTAGCTCTCACAAGAGGAGACGGTGGGCAAAATTTGATAGGTGATGAGCAAGGAGATCTGTTGGGAGTAATAAGAACTCAGGAACTTATTCAAGCCAGAAATATTGATGGTGCCGAACAATTTTTTACGAGAGCCGTTGATTTTGGATATTCGAAATCACCTGAAGAAACATTAAAAAAATGGGGAAAGGAAAATATACTTTCTGATGTTGTATGGGTAATCAGAAAATTCAGGCCGGATGTAATCGTAACAAGATTCCCAACAAATGGACTTGGAACTCATGGTCATCATACTTCATCAGCAATACTTGCATTTGAAGCATTTAATCTATCGAATGATCCAAACGCCTTTCCTGAACAACTAAAATATGTCCAGCCCTGGCAGCCAAAAAGAATTTTCTGGAATGCCTGGACACCAGCACTCAATTCTCTTGGAATAAATCCTGACACTCTAATAAAAATTAATTTAGGCGAATACAATAACCTTCTTGGAAGATCGTACACAGAAATTTCAGCAGAAAGCAGGTCAATGCATAAGAGCCAGGGATTTGGTGCTTCGGGAAGAAGAGAAAATTTATATAACTACTTTCTACAGCTGGGAGGTGATTCTGCTAAAGAAAATTTGTTTGAAGGTATCGATATAAGCTGGGACCGTGTTAAAGGAAGTGAGAAAGTTTCAAAGTTACTTAAAAAAGCTGATCAAGAGTTTGATTTTGAAAATCCCTCTAAGATAATTCCACTTTTAACAGATGCATATTTTGAACTTCAGAAACTGGAAGATAAATACTGGGTAGAAATAAAATCCAAAAAACTTATAAATGTTATCAAATCCTGCGCAGGAATTTGGGCTGAAACTGTAACAGATGAAAATTTAGTTTCACCCGGAAGTGATCTAAAAATAAATACTGGCTTTGTCGTCCGAACCGACGTTCCGATAATATTAAAATCAATTCAAATTGATTATCAAAGCAGTGATTCGGTTCTGAATTCAAAACTGGTAAAGGGAGAAATGCTATCTGTCGAACGAACAATATCAATTCCGGAAGACGCCCCATACAGTCAGCCTTACTGGCTTGCTGAAAGTAATCATAATAATATATACATGGTGAAGGATCAGAATCTAATTGGACAACCAAAAACAGATTATTCAATTTATACTACTTTTTATACTGAAATAAATGGAGTTGAAATTGATTTTCAGATTCCAATTTTTTATAGAAATAATGATCCGGTTAACGGAGAAGTTTATAAGAGATTAGAAATTGTTCCTGAAGCTGTTGTTAATTTTGATAAAGAATTGTACTTAGAAAAAAACAACGAAGAAAAGGAAATAAATGTTTTTGTGAGATCATTAAAAAATAATTTAGTAGGAACAGTTAAACTTACATCAGATAATGGCTGGGAGATATCACCTTCTGAATATAGATTCGCTTTGAACACCAAAGGATCTGAGCAGGAATTTAAATTTAAAATTCGTTCAACAAATAGTGATAACTCAGGTGAAATAAAAGCTGAGCTAAATATCGATGGGAAACCCATTTCAAAAAGTTTAGTAACCATAGATTATCCTCATATCCAGCCGCAGACAGTTTTGTTTGACGCAGATGCAAAAATTTTAAAGATGGATTTCAAAAAGAAAACTGTAAATAAAATTGCATACAT
>Ga0209536_100017052_pt1 | contig 10305 bp, 8 predicted proteins | sample DeeMarSeWOR28_12_FD_187461 | JGI IMG/M metagenome (GOLD analysis project Ga0209536, IMG submission 187461) | Marine sediment microbial communities from White Oak River estuary, North Carolina - WOR-2-8_12 (SPAdes) (version 2) | ecosystem: Environmental > Aquatic > Marine > Intertidal zone >... | reverse complement strand
GAGAGGGGCTCTCGTTGAGGAAGTGGCTCGACCGGCCAGGATGTGTCACGTGGATGCGCAGCGACTGCACGATCCCGAAGGGCGATCCGCGGCGATCCCGCGGGCGCGGCTGCTGAGCGATCGCCCTCGGGGCCCGGCGACGCTGGGTACGGTGAGGCGTTAGTATCGAGGGCGCAGCGCGCAGACGAGGGAGCAGGTTGAGCAAGTACGGGATCGTGGCGGGGCTGCTGGCGCTCGCGGTGGTCGGCGCCGCGCTGGCGGGCTGTGAGTCCTCGAAGCCCGCGCCGTTCGCGCCCCCGCACGGCGAGCTTGCGCCCGCGCCGTCCGGTCCGGCACCGCTCGACGTCTTCAGCGCCGAGCGCGCCTGGTCGGATCTGGTCGCGCTCGGCGAGGCCAGCGCCAGCGACGGGGGCGACCCGCGCGCCGTGCTGCGCGCGGCCCTCGAGCCGCTGGGGCTCGAGCTCCGCGAGCTCAACACCGGCGGATCCGAAGCCGATGGCAGGCCCGTCCTCCACCACCTGGCCGCGACCCTGAAGGGAAGCTCTCCGGACCTGTTCGTGCTGATCGCACCCTACGATGGCGGTGGCAACCCGGCCCCGCCCCCGCTCGGCGGGAACGTCGGGACCTCCGGTGCGGCGCTGCTGCTCGAGCTGGCGCGAGTGTTCTCGACCCGCACCAACGCCTACACGCTGCGCTTCGTGTTCCTCGCGGGCGAGCAGAGCGCGTCGTCCGGAGCCGATCGTTGGCGCGGCAGCCTCGACCTGGCGGAGCGCATGGACGAGCAGCGCGAGCTCGAGCGCACCCGTCTGCTCGTGGCCTTCGACGGCGTGTGCGCTCCGGATCTGAGGATCGTGCGCGACCTGGCCTCGCACCGGGTGTTTCGCGAGGAGTTCTTCAAGGCGGCACAACGCGTCGCTCGCGAGCGCACGTTCCCCGTCGAACAGGGCTTCGAGCAGACGCAGGCCAGCCACGTGGCCTTCCTCGATCGGGGACTGCGCGCGTCGGTGGCGATCGTCGGCGCTCGGGCTGCGAGCGAGCTCGCGCTGGAGGACCCGCCGTCGGGCTGCGTGCCCGAGAGCATCGAGTCCGTCGGCCTCGTCGCGCTCGAAGCGATCGACACGATCGCGGCGCGACTGGCGAAGATCGACCGCTTCGCGCGCTCCCCGCTCTCCGAGCTGACGCCGATGGACCTCTCCCCGGCTGCACGCGCGCCGACGGAGTCCGCAACTCGGGTCTGGAGCGAGTCGGTTGTGCTACCGGCGACGGCGCCGGGCCCGTTCGACGACGCGGGCGGTCGGTCGGAATGAGGGTCGCTCGAATTCTCTCGCATACATTGCGTCGGATCCCGGGGATCCCGATGAGCGCGATTGGTTCCGGATTGCACCCGGCTCGACCGATGCTCGCGCGGCTGGCGTGCGGTGCGGTGCTCGCATCGTTGCTGCCGGCGCTGGCGGTCGCGGCCTCCGAGCAGGGGCCGGTCCGCATCCTGATCGAATCGCCGACCCCGGGCGAGCCGGTGCGCAACAAGGTCCACCAGGCGCCGATTCGCGGCAACGCGATCGCAGAGGGAGAGCGCCCGGCCGCGTTCGACGTCATGGTCGTGCTCGACATCTCGGGCTCGACGGAGCACCCGAGCGGCGTGGACGTGGACGGAGACACGGAGATCGGCATCAACCCGCACCTGGAGCTGATGCCCGCCGGCATGTATCCCGAGGGACTCAAGAACACCGACCCCGGGGACTCGGTGCTGGCGGCGGAGGTGGCGGCTGCGGATGCGCTGATCGCGAGTCTCGAGCAGGGCGGCCGGATCCGCGTGGGCATCATCACCTTCTCGGGGGAGATGAATCCCGAGACGGGTCTGCGCAAGAGCTATGACCAGCAGGACGCCTGGGTCGAGGTGCCGCTCACGGACGACTTCGCGCTCGCGCGCGGGCGCCTGCCCGCGATCCTGGCGCGCGGGCCCTACGGCGGCACGGACTTCGCCGCCGGTCTGCGCGTGGCGGTGACCGAGCTCGCCGGGCTCTCGGGCGCGCGCAGCGCCGCGCGACCCGACGCGAAGAAGGTCGTGCTCTTCCTCACCGACGGCGTTCCCACCTTCCCGATCGGCTCCGGATCCGAGGAGGATCCGGGGGACACCGAGGCCGCGCTCACCGCCGCGCGGCTCGCCCACAAGGCCGGGGTCACCGTGCACACCTACGCGCTGGGTCCGAACGCGCTGACCAACCCCTTCGCGGCCACCGAGATCGCGCGCATCACCCTGGGCAACTTCCTGCCGGTGAGGAACCCCGGAAACATCGTCTCCTTCCTCCAGGGCGTCTCCTTCGCCAACGTCGACGACGTCGTGCTGACCAACCTGACGACGAAGGAGGTCTCCTACGACGTCAGCCTCTCGCCCGACGGCAGCTTCTCCGGCTTCGTACCGGTCCGCGAGGGGCGCAACCGCGTGCGCGTCACCGCCCTGACGTCGTCGGGGGTGAGCGGCAGCGTCGACATCGATCTGGACTTCGAGACCTCCGGGCTCACCGAGCGGGAGCTGGCCCTCGAGCTCGAACGCGTGCGCGAACGCAACAAGCAGCTGATGCTGCTGATCGAGCGCGAGCGGATTCAGCGTTTCCGCGAGCGGCAGCGCAAGCAGCTCGAGCTGGGGGTCGGCGAGGAGGAGCCGGAGTAGCGCGGCCTCGCGCTATCGGCTCAGAGCGGAACGAGCGAGGGGTCCGAGATCTCGCGCTTGACGAGCTTGCCATTCTCGTAGATCGACGTGATGTCGATCGTCCCGTCCTGGTTCTTGTCCTCTTCGCGCTTCGCCAGCACGGGCTCCCCGTCGATGACCGTGTAGGTCTCGAAGACGTCCGGCTTGCCGTTGCCGTTGCTGTCCCGCTCGATGCGCACGACCACCTCTTCGCCGTTCTGGTCGCGGTAGGTCGTCCAGCTGTCCGGCCGCCCGTCGCGATCGCGGTCCTCTACGACCTGGGAGCGCAGCCGGGCGCGGTAGGTCACGATCAGGTCGAAGGCGCCGTCGTTGTTGGCGTCGTGCTTCTCCTCGACGAGCGAGTCGCCTTCGTAGCTGTAGAACGCGTCTCGGGTGCCGTCCTGGTCGCGATCCACCTCGCGCTCCGTCATGCGGTCGTTGCGGTATTCCTCCCAGGCGTCCGGCGCGCCGTCGTCGTTGGTGTCGAGCACCCGCCGTACCAGCTCGCCAGCGGCGAAGGTCGACCAGGTGTCGATGTCTCCGTCGTAGTCCCGGTCCTGCTCCTTGCGCAGCAGCTCGCCGCTCCGCTCGTCGTAGTAGCGGATCTGCTCGGGCTTGCCGTCCTGGTCCGCGTCGAGGCTGCGCACGACCACCTCGAGCTCACGGCTCTGGTCCTGCCAGGTACCGGCCGGGATCGTGGCGGTGGCGCGCTCGAAGATCGCGAGGGGCAGGTCGCGCTCGCGTGGCGCGCGCGGGGCCACCCGCGGGTCCGCGCGCTCCGCCAGGCTGTCGTCGTCGGGTCGCTCGGCGCTCCCCCTGACGATCGCGGCCGTGCCGCCGTCGTCGATCTGCTGCATCAGCTGCTCCTGGCGCCGCAGCTCGGCCTCGATCTCGGATTCGAGGGCGTCGCCCCGGGCGGCCTCCCGCCTCAGTCCGGGGTCGTCGGCGATCGAGCCGGGCTCCGCAGCGACCGACCCGGCCAGCCAGGCGAGTCCGGCGGCGAGCAGCACGCGCACGATGAGGGCAGCGGGTCGGGCCATCGCGACCCGGGAAGCGTAGCGCGCGGGTCGAGGCGAGACGTCAAGCTGGGTCTGAATCGCTACGAAATCGGTGACGCGGTGCGACATCTGGAGGATCTCCCAGAGGGGCCGCCGGGGGTCCCCGGCGACCGGCAGCTGGATTCATGATGGTATTGGAAATACAGGCTTTCTGCTTGTGGTTGGGAAACGCGCGCGAGCCTGCGCCGACCCCCCTGCGCTCGCGCGCGGGCCGAATCTGCGCTAACGCAGTGCATAAGGAGACGCGGCCCCGGCCGCCATGCGATGGCACCGAGTGGTTTACGCGTCCCCTCCAGTGACCGATGAACTCATCGGACGGCCGGCCGCTCGACCGTTGGGCTGACCGTTGGGAGGAGGCGAATGGGCCTCACGCTGATCCGGAAGAGCGACGCCACCGAGCCGATCGCGAACCCCAAGATCGCGTTGGTGCTGGCGGGTGGCGCCGTGTCTGGCGGTGCCTTCAAGGTCGGTGGCCTGAAGGCCCTGAACGACTTTCTGGTCGAGCGCAAGATCACCGACATGGACATCTATGTCGGTCTGTCGGCGGGAGCCATTCTGGGCGCATCGCTGGCGGCGGGCGTCACGCCCGACGAGATGATCAAGGTGCTGGACGGCACCAGCACCCGACTCGACCAGCTCCGCCCCTTCGACTTCTACAACCCCAACTGGGGTGAGTTCGTCTCCCGGCCGGCGAAGTTCAGCTACGACCTGTTCGCCTACCTGCCGAGCATTGCCGCCGATTTCGCCCGGGGCGTCCCGGGCCTGCCCGAGGCGGTCGGGCCGTCGCTGCGGGACTTCGCACGCCAGCCCTCGTACACGCGCTTCGAGACGCTCACGATGGCGCTGCTCGACCACATCTCTCCGAAGCGCGAGATTCCGGCGCTCACCAACCACATCCCGAGTGGCCTGTTCGACAACGCGAGCCTGGAACGCTGGCTGCGGCGGAGCCTCGAGCGCATCAAGATGCCCAACGACTTCCGCGCGTTCGAGCGGAAGCGCCAGTCGAAGCTCTACGTCACCGCCTGCGACCTCGACACGGCCGAGCGCGCGATCTTCGGCGCGGACGAGTGCGCCGAGCTCACGATCTCCCAGGCGGTCCAGGCGTCGACGGCGCTGCCGCTCTTCTACCGGCCGGCGCGGATCAACGGGGTCGACTACGTGGACGGCGGCGTCCGGCACACCGCGAACATCGACATCGCGATCGAGAAGGGCGCCGACCTGATCATCTGTTACAACCCGTTCCGTCCGTTCCTGAACCGGATCGATGCGGACGACGGCAACGCCTCCTATTTCGCCGAGGGTCGCTACCTCTCGGACCGCGGCATGAAGGTCGTCATCAACCAGGTCTTCCGGACACTCCTGCACTCGCGCTTGAAGCTGGGCATCCAGCGCTACCTGGCCGATGACCGCTTCGATGGCGACATCGTGCTGCTCGAGCCGCGCGAACGCGACGCCAACTACTTCGCCACCAATCCGCTCGCGTTCTGGAAGCGCGCGGAGGCGGTGCAGCACGGCTTCGAGTCGGTGCGGACCACGATCGAGCAGAACTACGACCAGCTCCAGACCGTATTCAATCGCTACGGCCTGAAGCTCGATCGCACTGCGGCTCGTCGCCGCGCGGCGCGCGCCCGAGCCGCGCAGGGCTGGAGCGGCGAGCTGGCCGAGGTCGACGAGGAGTCGGAGCCCGAAGCCCGGCCGCTGCGGCTGGTGGGCTCCTGAGCGCCTGACCCGGGACTCGAATGGGGTCGCGCCTGCTGCGGGCTGTCAGCAGCTCGCCCTTGTTGGCAGAAAACTGCCCTCTCGGCTAATATCGAGAACTTGTTTCAGGTCGGGCCCAAGCGGGATACCCCCGCAGAGGCACCGGATTCCGCGGATGTGCACCCTGATCGTGGTCCACCGTTGTGTCCCCGAGGCACCGCTCGTGGTGGCGGCGAATCGGGACGAGTATTTCGGGCGGCCCGCCGAGGGGCCGGCGGTGCGCGACACGCCAGACGGAAGGGTGTTGGCACCCCTGGATCGACGGGCCGGCGGGACCTGGCTCGGTGTGAACGAACACGGACTGTTTGCGGCGGTCACCAACCGCCGCTGCGAAACCCCGGATCCGAATCGACGCTCGCGGGGTCTGATCGTGATGGACGCGCTGCGAGCCCGCAGCGCGCGAGAGGCGGCGGACGAGATCGACGACTTGGAACGAGACGCCTACAACCCCTTCAACCTGCTGGTGGCCGACGGGCGCACGGCGCACGTCTTCTCCTACCTGGGGGCGCCGGAGCGGGTCGACCTCGCGCCCGGACCGCATGTGGTCGGCAACGTCCACCCGGGGGATACGAGCTCGCCGAAGGTGGCGCGCCTGCGGGCCGAGGCCGCGAACTGCCTGTCCTCCGGACGCGTGCTCGACGGGCTCGCCGAGGTCTGCCGCAGCCACGCGGGAAGCGGGCCCCTCGAGTCGACCTGTGTCCACGCCGGCGATTACGGAACGCGGAGCTCGACGCTGCTGCGCCTCGGCGAGGACGACGGCGAGTTCCGCTATGCGAGCGGATCCCCCTGCGCTCGCGAGTACACAGACTTCACTCCCCTGCTGCACGAGATCGGCCTCGGCCGACCGCGGGTGCCAGGGCACGACAGCGCGAGGAAGGTCAGTTGAGACGTATCGGCAGCAACATCCGCAAGCAGAACTCGGATGCGAAGGCGAATCGCATCGTTCGTAACATCATCCGCTATACCGACCGTGAGAAGCCGCGAAACGACTACCCGAAGAAGATCGTGTCGCCGGTCAACCCCTCGGACTGTTGTCTCGACGAGAACCGCCAGATGGTGGGAAACGTCAAGGAGATCGACGGGTTCAAGTTCTGCTACAAGATCTGCACCGAGTGCGGACACGCGGTGAAGTTCTACTTCCCCGCCGCCGGGTCGACGAGCGCCGCGGTGAAGGAGTACCGTCAGTGGAAGCGGTACATGGCGCAGTGACGCGCGGCTGATCCGTCATGATCCGCGAGGCGGCCCCAGCGGCCGCCTCGTTTCGTTTCCGGATCCGGCCGCGTCGGCGGAGCAGCGTGCCCTCCTCGAACCTCCCGATCTGCGCATGAGCGAGAGCCTCGAGAGCGCGACCGCCTATCTCGAGAGTCTGATCAACGTCGAGAAGCGTCCCGACTGGCCCTATCGCCGCTTCTCTCTCGAACCGGTGCGCGCACTGCTCGAGCGGCTCGGGCGGCCGGAGAGCGGTCTCTCGGTGCTGCACGTGGCCGGCTCGAAGGGCAAGGGCTCCACGGCGCTGCTCGCCGAGGCGCTGCTGCGGGGAAGGGGGCTCTCGACCGGAGTATTCCTCTCGCCCCATCTCGAGCGTTGGACCGAGCGCTTCCGGCTCGACGGCCGGGAGGTCGACGGCGCCCGGCTCGCGGCAGCCGTCGCGCGCGCGCGACCCCACGTGGAGGCGCTGCGCGCCGAGGGCGCCGATTCCGCCCCGACCTTCTTCGACGTCACCACCGCGGTCGCGCTGCTGCTGTTCCGGGAGGCCCGGGTCGAGCACGTCGTGCTGGAGGTCGGACTGGGGGGACGACTCGACTCGACCAACGCCTGCCAGCCGGGGGTCACCTGCGTCACCAGCATCGAGCTCGAGCACACGGATCGGCTCGGTACGACGCTCGAGGCGATCGCGGGCGAGAAGGCGGGCATCCTGAAGCCCGGCGTGCCGGCCGTGATGGGCGCGCTGCCCGAGCCCGCGCGCAGGGTGGTGCAGGCGCGTGCGGCGGAGCTCTCGGCTCCGCTGGCGGCGCTGGGCCGGGACTTCCACTGCGAGGCGGAGGAGCGCGGACTCGACGGCTCGCGCGTGCGCTTCGTCGACGGCGATTTCAGCGCGCGCTTCGAGCTGCCCGTGCCGGGGCCCGCCGCGCCGATCAACGCGGCGCTGGCCATCGCGTGCGTGCGGCGCCTGCTGGCCGAAGCGCCGGCGCCCGCGCCCGACTGGGTCCAGCTCTCGCTCGGCCGGGTGCGGCTGCCCGGCCGGATCGAGGTGCTCGGTCGGGAGCCCTGGATCGTGGTCGACGCGGCCCACACGGCGGCGTCGGTGGGAGCGCTGGTCCATGTGCTGCGTGCGCTCGCGGCGCCGGTCGACCTGGTGCTCTCGATCTCCGCCGACAAGGACGCGGAGGCGCTGCTGCGCGCGCTGCTGCCGCTGGCGCGCCGGGTCACGCTGACGCGTGCGGAGCCGACGCGCTCGCTCCCCCCGGAGCGGATCGCGCAGGTCGCGGCCTCACTCGCGCCCGACGTGGAGCTGCGCACCGTCCCCAATCCCCACCTCGCGCTGCGCGCGGCCCGCGAGGCGGTCTCACCGGACGCGGTGCTGTGCGCGACCGGCTCGGTCTACCTGGCGGGCATTGCACGCGCGGTGCTGCGGGATCCCGAGGCAGGCCGACGTGTCGCCGTCACGCGCTCGCGGAGTCGGCGTGAACCGGATTGAGGCCGACGCCGAGGCGGTCTTCGCGGCCGAGGTCCGGGCCAATCTGCGCCGGAACTACCTCGCCCACCTCTGTCACGGTCTGCTGGGGCAGACCGGCATGCGGCTGATCAACGCGCCGACCTTCGTCCCGGCCTACGTCTTCGCCCTGACCGGCTCGGAGCTGGCCGTGGGCGTAGCGCGCGGCCTCCAGTACCTCGGCATGTTCTTGTCTCCCGTGGCCGGCGCGACCGTGATCGAGCACCGCCACCGCGTGGTGCCCGTGGCGCTGTGGGTCGGAGCGCTGATGCGGCTCCAGATCCTGGGCCTGGCGCTCTCCGGGCTGCTGCTGGCGCCGCCGGCAGCGCTGATCGCCACCAGTCTCTTCCTCGGCCTGTTCGGGACCTTCCTCGGCGTCCAGGGCGTGGCGTTCAATTTCCTGGTCGCGAAGGTGATCCCGGTGGAGCGGCGCGGTCTGCTGGTCGGTTTGCGCAACGCCCTGTCCGGCGTCACCGCGGCGGGGGTGGCCATCTACGCCGGTCGGGTGCTGGTAGAGCGCGACGTGCTCGGCAACGGCTACGCCGCCACCTTCCTGCTCGCATTCGTGCTGACCAGCTTCGGCCTCGCGATGATCGCCTTCGTCCGGGAGCCCGACTCGCCGCGCGTGCGCACCATGTCGCGCTTCAGCGATCGGCTGCGCGACCTCCCGGCGCTGCTGCGCTCGGACCGCGACTTCACCCGCTACTTCATGGCGCGCGCGCTGGCGGTCACCGGGCGCATGGCCGTTCCCTTCTACTGGATCTACGCCCGCAGTCGGCTGGAGCTGACGGGCAGCCGACTGGGTGAGCTCACGGCGGCCTTCATCATCGCCCAGAGCGTCGGCAACCTCGCCTGGGGAGTGCTGGCCGATCGCATGGGATTCCGCGTCGTCTTCCTGGGGTCGCTCGGGCTGTGGATGCTCTCGGCGCTGCTGCTGCTCGAGACCGAGACGTATCTGCGACTCGTGCTGGTGTTCGCCGGACTGGGCGCGGGACTCGGCGGCTTCCAGATGTCGGCACAGAACCTGGTGCTCGAGTTCGGATCGCGGCACAACCTGCCGCTGCGCATCGCGGTGGCGAACTCGGCCTCGGAGCTGGTGGCCGCGGGCGGCGCGGTTGCGGGTGGTGCGCTGGCGGTCTGGCTCTCGCTCGAGGTGGTCTTCGCGGTGGCGATCGGCTCGCAGGCCGTGGCGCTGGTGATCGTGCTGGTGAGCGTGCGCGACCCACGCGCGCAGTGAGCATCCAGCGATTCGACTCCGCGCGCCTGCGCGGAGCCGGATGCGCCCGCCAGGTCCCGTCAGGCCTCTGGCTGCGCGCCCGACCTGTGCGCGGGCTCGTGCGGTCGCAGGGCTCGCCGGGTCGAGCGCTGGTCGACCGGCAGGCCAATCTTCGACCCCGAAGGAAGAGCCCGGGCCGGCTCGTCACACGTTCGTGCGACGGGAGGGGCAGCCGGCCCGGGCCTCAGCGGACTCTGACTGACCACCGCTAGAGCAAGCGGCGTGCCACGCTGGGAGCGCACCGGCGTCGGTTCCCGCAACCATGCGAAAAGGTGAGGGTTCTTTCCCACGGTAGCGATGGGCGTGCCGGCAAGCGGTCGGCAGCGACCCGAGCTACCTTCTCGCCCACTTCCACCTGGCCGAAGCCCTGCGGCAGCTCGGCCAGTACGAAGACGCCTATCGCAGCTACGAGAGCGTGGTCAGTCTCGATCCCGGCAGCGCACCCGAGTTGGAGATCTTCGACGCGGCGTTGTGGCACCGCTCGGGACACTTCGAGAACTACAGGGAGAACATGTTCTTCACCCGCATCGACGAGCGGGAGTTCGCCGTCAAGCCGATGAACTGCCCCGGCCACGTCCTGATCTACAAGACCGGCATCCGTTCCTACAAGGAGCTGCCGGTCCGCTACGCCGACTTCGGCAGGCTGCACCGCTACGAGCTGTCGGGCGTCACGGCCGGCCTTACCCGGGTCAGGACCTTTGCGCAGGACGACGCCCACATCTTCTGCACCCCCGAACAGATCGAGGACGAGGTCCGCTCCCAGATCAAGATGTTCCTCGATACCTACCTGGTTTTCGGGTTCGAGAAGACG
>Ga0209536_100017051_pt1 | contig 10305 bp, 2 predicted proteins | sample DeeMarSeWOR28_12_FD_187461 | JGI IMG/M metagenome (GOLD analysis project Ga0209536, IMG submission 187461) | Marine sediment microbial communities from White Oak River estuary, North Carolina - WOR-2-8_12 (SPAdes) (version 2) | ecosystem: Environmental > Aquatic > Marine > Intertidal zone >... | reverse complement strand
GATGGCCTCCAGTTGTCCCTGCTGAAAATGCAGCACGTCATAAACCGGTGCCAGCCGCTTTTCCAGATCTTTCGATGTCACCACATTGGGCGGCAGTTCATAACCGAAGGAATCTAAATAAACTTTTGAATAAAGCATCTATTCGTCTTCTGTATTTTAGGTTGAATCGTTGATAAGCGGATAAAATTCCAAATCACAAGCATCAAATAACAAATAAATCTCAATTTCCAAATTTCAATGACCAAAACATGCATTAGCGTGTTAACCCATAGTTTAGACCATCCCGGTCTGTTGATCCTGATGCGGCTGGCATAACAGCGGTGGGATTGCTCGTTTTGAATTTTGGTATTTGGTCATTGGAATTTATTTGTGATTTGTTTTTTGGTGCTTGGAATTTTCATAATTAATATTGAGCAGGTAGCACTAGTCAATAATTGGTTTAAATAATGTTACCCCATGCTGTCTGTCAAACCACGGGTATTAACCGGATGCCGAAGTTTTCCATTTTATAGATAGATAATCCGTCAACTTTCAAATAGCCGTCAGCCCGGATACCCGGCGACGGTTCGTCCTGGATTTGCGTGATCACGGCCTCCACCGTGACGCGCTTGTTTTGCGGTATGACCTGACCGCGATAGATCCAGCTGTGTTCAACCCCCGTTGCCAGGCCGAAGCGGTGGCTGTTTTTGAATTGGGGCCAACGCTGCAAGGCCACAAACTTAAGCAGCTGGATAAATGACTCGATGCCGAGCGAACCCGGACAAACCGGGTCCTGGTAAAAGTGGGCCTTGAAGAACCACTCCGTGGGATCGACGGCCTTGACGCCGCGCACAAAACCGAACCCGGCGGGACCGCCGGTGGGGATGTAAGCCTCGATCCGGTCGATCATGCGAATCGCTTTGGCCGGCAGGGCCAGCGCCGCCGCCGCATCGACTGTTTGGTCTTCCGGATGCAACGGGGCCTGGTCAGCGAACTTATGGGTCATGGCGCTGCGAATTTGCTCGACCGCCGGCGCATAGGCCTGGTTGGCCGCCTCGCGGATACCCTCCTGTTGGGCCAGGGCTGCTTGGGTAAAAAATCCAAAATACGTGCTGCCGCCATAGACCCGGTGCCCACGCCGGTTAACTTGGAAATCATAATGTTCGATGATCATGTCGGCCGCCTCCGAAGCGTTGGTCAACCGGGCTCTAATCGTCAGTGTCCCGGCATCCGGCAACACTTCGTCAAACAGGCTCGCGCTGCCGCCCAGGTTGCGGAATCTCAAATCCTTTTGGCTGCGCAACGCCGAACCCATATAGGCTGCCAGCCAGCCGCAGGGCTGGAGTGCGATTTCAAGCAAAATGCTGATCGGCGCGGCCGGGGTTCTCTCGGCTTTAAAATACCAGGCATTCGGCGCGATATCACACTCGGCTTCAATCCAGCCGTCCGGCTTCAACACCCAGGGCGCGGGTTCGGCCGTGACGATCCGATCGATGAACAGATAGGGCGGCCGCGGCAGGCGTGCAATAAACCGCTGCCGGTCGTAAGGCTCATACTGTCGGCCAAAGGCCTTTGACGGCCGGCCTTCGGCAAATTCCAGCATGTGCTGGCGGTCAAACAATGGTTCAGACACTCGGGTCGGTTGCGCAGCAGGCTCTGCTGGCCGGCGATGCCACAAGGATTCGATATCATTCCGGGTGATGCCGCTCATTTGCATGGACATGTCCCGGAAAAAGACGATGCGATGCCCGTCGGCATACATGTAGGCATCGGCTATCACATACGGTTGCGGCCGATAGCCGATTTCTTTGACTTCTATTTCATATAAGACTTTGGCGGTGGCGGGTGTCACGGGCCCCCGGCATTTTAAGGTTGCCTCGACATCCCTGACCGGCTCGTAAAACGTCGCGGGGTTTTCGGTTACCCATCCGATGCGCTGAAGATAGATGCGCAAGGTGTGGGCACAGCATTCATACATCAAGGTGCCCGGCATCACCATGTCGTCGACGAAATGGCAGGTTAGAAACCAGGCATCCGGCTCAATGTCGGCCTCGGCCTGGATCAACCCCAAACCAAAACGCCCGCCGGCCGGGTCCAGGTTGATAACCCGGTCGATCAATTTCATGCGACCCCCGGGAAGCCGCAGATTTTCCGGCAGGGTAAGGCCTGCAAATGCCCGGCCGAATGCCCGGGCCAAATCGCCTTCGCGCAAGGCCTGGATCGCCAGATCGTCATAACCGGCCCGCACCAGGGGGACCAGATCCTGCCAGTCGGCCGGCCTGACTCCCGGCAGCGCGTGTCTATCCGTTTCGGTCAGAATGATGCCGCCTGAATTTTCGACTTCCTCTGCGGTAAAAAAACCGGCGCAGCCGTTGGTCATGGTAATGAGCGGCGCGCTGCCGATAAATCCATTAAAGTGAAATAAAAAAAGATAGGTGTCTCCCTGGCGCAGAAACTTTTCAATTGCGATCTCGTAACGGATCGTTTCTCCGGGCAGCGGCAATTCCCGGTGAAATTTTACCGTCGCATCCAGCAGCCGGTAGGTTCGCCGGCCCTGCACCTTAAGGTCAATGCCCAGATAGGCGCATAAAAACAGATCCGCCTGACCGGCCTCAACCGCAATACAGACCGGCGCATGGCCGCCGTCCAAATACCAGGCGCCGGGTATTACATCATGTTCGGTAACGATCCTGCCGGATCCCAGTGAGCCTTTGGCACCATCCAGACTGAGGATACGATCCACCAGCATCAACGGCTCATCCGGCAATCTTACCCGGGCCTGGTAGCCGTCCACCGGCGCAAATTCCGGTCCCAGTACGTTGGCGGCGGATCCCACGGCAAACTCAAGGCAGGCCTCGCGCGAAAAAAGCGGAACTGAAGTGGGAATATCGGAATTCGGAAGTCGGAATGCGGAAGTCGGAAAGTTGGAATCGGAAACGGGCATATCTTTGGGCACATTGTCCGACTCTGGGATTCGGCTTTCGGGATCTGAAATTACGTTTTCGGATGTCTCCAGCGCACGGTGCAGAAGCTTGATCTGCAAATCAAACGTCTCGGCATAGGATCGGCTAAGCTCATTGGAGAGTTCCAAAAATTTCTGATGGGCTTCAGCCGTGCTCTGGGCCGCCTGATTGGCAGCTTCAAACAATTCGGATAAGGAAGCGGGCGTATCCGAAAACTCCGCCTCTGTAAACGGTCTTCCATCATCCAATTTTTCGACATCTATATATTTCCCGTCTTCCGACTTTCCCACCTTCCGACTTTCGTCTTTGTTTCCGACTTCCGCATTCCGGCTTCCGAATTCAAAACTGCCGCCAATCGTGACTTTGATGGGTTTCCCGGCCAATGCCTTGACAGGCTCGATCAAAGCGGGTGGATACGCCTCACGCCCGTAAAGGGCTGCCAGGTTCACCGGAACCCGCTCGGCGATCAAGGCTGCCAGGACCTTGATAATCGTGATATGGTCCTGCTCGTCCCGGACACATGCCGACAGGGCCAGGTGGGGTTTTTGATGCAGGATGCGCCTGATCATGCGGGTGCAGGACGAATAAGGGCCCATTTCAAGAAATAGGCGCACGCCATCCTGGTGGGCCTGGTTGACCGTGGCCGTGAAATCGAACCCGTGCAGCGCCTGGTTGAGGATGGAATTGGCGGCCTTGTCACGGGTAACGCTATAGGCGCGTCCGAGCGCACAGCTGTAGAAACTGATATCTTCCGGTTGGCGGGTGGGAAATTCATGCAAATCACGGTACGCATCGGCAACCGGCTTCAGCGCATCGCAGTGAACCGTAACGACACCATCGAGAAAAATGGCTTCGCATTTCAGATCGTTGATGGCGGATTTAACATCCGGCCGCCGGCCGCCGATGACACACTCCTGCGGTGTATTGACAATCAGCAACCGTGCGGTCGGAAACCGATTCAGAACCCGGCGCACCGCATCAGCCGAGCGGTTGACCACCGCCACGGTCCAGTCGACCCCTTCATCATCGGGGATGCGCCAGACCCGGCGCGCGGCCTTGCAGGGTCCGGCCAGTTCGGTGGAAAATAAATCGGTGGCCTGCATGCGCTTGAGCATCTCGCCGCGTTCCGGCCAGACATTCATCGCAAAATAGCCGGCTGATTCGCCCAGGCTGTAGCCAATGACGGCCGCCGGGCGAATTCCGAAATATTTGATCAGATTGGCCATTACCCCGCCATGCACGACCTGTCCGAAGATCATGTGGTGGGGATCGGAAATGATTTTGCGGTAGGCATCCGTCTGCCATCCCGGCTCCCAGGAAACCCGCCAGGGAACATAGCAGCCCGGCAGCAGCTGGGTCTTTAATTGGGATGTCCGGTGGTCCATTTCTCGTAAAATCCCGGGCCACTGCACTCCGATATCGCGTCCCATGCCCAGGTAGTGATTGCCCGAACCCGGAAATACGAACGCCAGCTTCCCCCGGCCGCCCCTGGGCCGGGGTGAATAATGAATGCCGCCGGTTCTTCCCATTTGTTGCGGTTTTTCCGAGAGGATCGCTTCTTTGGCCGCGACAATCCAGTTTTTGAGACCGCTGACATCCGCTGCCGCAATCGACAGGGCCAACTCAAGATCAGGGCGGTTGCCGTTTTCCAGATACCAGGTGCGGGCAATCTCCTCGACGGTTTTAATCGGCGCTGGCTTTTGATCGCCGGCGGCCGGCGCCATGATTTTATCGAGGTGCCGACTCAGGGCATCCAGGCCGGCCAGCAGGGCCTGGCGGTTGGACCCCTCAACGCAAAAAAGCGCAAAGTTATGATAGCCCAGCGGTCTTTTACGCTCCCGCTTGACCTGCTGCAAAACATCCGGCTGCAGTCCGCGGGACGGCTGGTAGTCATAGCCTTGCAGCAGGACATGCGCGCAGTTGCCGTCGGGTGTCATGGATCCGACCAGCGCGCTGCGGGCGCCGTCGCTGCGATCTCTGAGCCAAAATTGGGGAACAACCGGAAAATGAAAGTTCTCCTTGAGCCAGAGTGAATGTTGCGGCGCAGTGAAATTTCTCAGGGGGGGCAGAATTTCCTGATAAAGACATAAACTCGTTTTAACCAGCGCCGCCAAAGCCGCTGCGGCGCCCGTGTGGCCGATATTGGGTTTAACCGACCCGACGGCACAGGGCTGCCGGTTGCCGTCGAAAAACTCATTCAGGGCCAGCGACTCCAGGTCGTCTTCGGCCGGGTGGCCGCTGCCATGGGTTTCCACAAAGCTGATGGCGGGCGGCGAAATATCGGCCTCCCGACAGCATTTGGCCAGCGACCTGAGATAGGTTTCCCTGTAAGGAACAGCAGAATCAATTCCGCCGCCGCTGGCGCCGCCGAATCCTTTAATAACCGAATAGATTCGGTCGCCGTCGGCCAGGGCCCGGTCCAAGCGCTTGATGATTACCGCCGTGGCCCCCTCGCCGGGTAGAATGCCGTCGGCGGCTTTATCGAAGGGGTGGATTTCCTGACTGCCGGAAAAAGGTCTTACCTGGTTCCGTAAAATAATATGGCGGATGTCACCGCTTAGATCAACCGCGCCGATCAGAAACGTTTCAGCCTCGTCTTGCTGTAATGCTCTGACGCCGATTTCCAGGGCTTTCAAGCCGCCGGCCTCCTCGCAGGATACCGCAAAACTGGGTCCGCCCAGGCGAAATTCCCGGGCCACACGACTGGCAACGATGCCGCCTAGAGCCCCCAAGGTGCGGGGGGCGGTCAGGGGAGGATGGCAGCTATCTTTTAATGATTTCAGCCAGGCCTGCTTTTCCTGATCATCGGGGTTCCAGTTCAGTTGATCGATCCAGCGGTCGATGCGATGGGTCAGATGCCATCGCAACTGGAAATCGGTGGCCGCTAAATCGAAATCGATGCCGATAAGGGCTCCCATGGCGGGTCGATCCTGCCGCAACGCCAATCCGGCGTCCCGCATGGCGCCGGCCGCCACTTTCAGCATTAAAAGCTGCTGGGGCAGTATGTCCGGTATTTCATTGGGTGGGATGTGAAATTCGCCGGCCGCAAATTGCAGTTCACTGCAAAAGCCACCCATCAGGGTGGCAGCGTTCAGGTACCGTTCAGCTATCCGATCGCACCCTTTCCAGCGCCGGGCGGGTCGCTGGCTGATATTGGTTTGGCCGTTGAAAATAAGCTCCTGGAATTCCCGTAAGCAAGTCGTCGAACCAAAATACGCTTCCATGCCCACAATTGCGATTTCTAAATTCGGAAGTCGGGCCCGTCGTCGTCCCAAACGAAAGGGACTATGCCGCGGCACAGATGCGGAAGGCGGAAAATGTTGGTGTGTATCCCCGGTGATTTGAAACTTGAGTGCAGATGAGCCGGAAATCGATTCAGAAGTTAAGTCGGATTTTGCCGCATTTTTTCCAATTTCCGATTTCCGCATTCCGACTTCCGACTTCCGGTCATATTCTTCCAGCAGCATGTGCGCATTGATGCCGCCAAAGCCAAAGGCGCTGACCGCTGCCCGGCGCGGTCGATTTTTTAAACCGCTTGGCCAACTTTCGCTTGCGGTTTGCACCCGAAAAGGACCGTCATGCAGCGGGCTGCCGGCGGGTGCCCGGTTAAAGTTCAGCGACGGGGGCAGGGTATGATGGTGCAGTGCCAGAAGCGTTTTGATCATGCCGGCCGCCCCGGCGGCGGTCAATAAATGGCCGATCATGGATTTTACCGAGCCGATGCGGCACTGGGCCGGGGTCCAGCCGGAATCTCCCCACAGCGATTTTAAGCTGTTCAACTCCGTCAGATCCCCCAGCGGCGTACCGGCTCCATGACACTCAATCAAATCGATGTCATGCGGCGACCAGCCGCTGCAATTATAGGCCTTGCGCATCGCCCGCAGCTGGCCTTCGCTGTCCGGCGCCAGCAGGTTGCCCCGCATATCATTGGATAGACCGACCCCGTGAATCAGGCCGAAAATTGGATCTGCATCACGCACGGCATCAGCCAGGCGCTTGAGAACCACCATCCCGGCGCCTTCACCGACAACCAGACCATCGGCACGTTCATCAAAGGGCGCACAGCGTCCGGAGGGAGACAGCGCTCTTAATTGACTGAATCCGACCTGGGTAAACAGGCTGTTGGGTCTGGAAACACCGCCGGCCAGCATGGCGTCGGCGCGATGGGAGTGAAGTTCATCACAGGCCAATTTGACGGAATAAAGCGAGGATGCACAGGCAGCGTCCAGGGTATACGTTCCCCCGCCAAGGCCAAAGGCTGATGCCAGAATCGCCGCCGGCAGGCCGGTCACGCGATTGGCCAGATAATGGCTGCGTGAAAAGGGCCTGATATCGGTGTCTTTGCGATCAGCTGCAATTGCGCTGAACAGTTTATCTTCAAAGCCTGCGCCGATAATTTCCCGGGTTAAAGCGGAGGTGGAATCCGTCGGTAAGGCAATCGCAGCCAGGATGACGCCGGTGCGTTCCCGGTTTAACGATTTAGTGGGAATTCCGGACAAGGCCTCCCGGCCGACATGCAAGACCACGTGATATAGCGGGTCGAGGGTGGATACCAGGTCTTTGTCAAGGTCGATATCCGCCGGATCAAATTCGAAATCCGTCAACAGGCAGCAGCGTTTGGAGTAGGCTTTATCGGGTTGAGGATCCGGCGCAATCATCGATTCCGGATCAAGATCCCAGCGGTCCGGGCGCACCTCGGCGGTTGCATCGACTCGGTTGATTATGTTTTGCCAAAAAATATCGAGATTACCGGCTCCGGGAAATAAACCGGCCATGCCGACGACAGCTATCGGGTCGTTTGGGTTCATTTATGAGTCTTGGTGTTTATAGATCGAATCTGGATTGTCGGATCAGACGTAAAATCTGTATTTATACCCTATTAAAGTGGTCAAGACAAGCTGCAACGAAATTTTTTCGCGCAATGATTTTGAGCGATTCTTGATCATCGCTAAAAATGGTATTATGTTCGAAGTTCAAACAGCCGACAAAAACCAAGCGGGGTAAAAATGGAAGAAAATTGGGAAAAAGAACTAGCCTGTGCCGAGAGTTGTCGACGCTGCGGCAATACGTTTCAAAAAAAAGACCGCCGGCTTTTATCCGTCTATGATCATGAGCCGATATGTCTGGCATGTAAAAACGAGGAAGAAAAACGGCCGGATTACGAAGATATGTCCAGGCAAATGATTGCATCCTGCATGGAGACGACCAACAAACCTTACGGAGATCCGGCCAGTTATTGCTTTCACCATTTTTGTCCGTTTAAATGCTAAATAATCCGCCCTTAAAATGAATAGATTTGAATTACGAATTTTGTGCTAAAACTGAAATATCTCGTTGGGTTGACGGTTGGCGGATTATTTAATTTATGCTTCGCATATTTTTATGTTTCTTAATTTCAGCTTCAGCTTATTGCAATAGGTTGCCGGAAAAATCCCGATAAAGGTTTAACATTACAGCAGTTTGATCACCACCAGCGTGACATCGTCTTCCTGGGGCGCCGTTCCGCGATATTCCTGCACCGAGTCGATGACGCTGGTGTTGATTTCCTTGGCAGGGTCGCCGGCATGCTGTTGAATAATATCCTGTAACCGCAGCTGCCCATACATCTGATCCTTTTCATTGCGGGTTTCATGGATACCGTCCGTGCCGATTAAAATGACATCGCCCGGATTCCAGCCTTGCCGCGAAAATTCTTCGTAGGCATAGGCGCCGTCAACTCCCAGAACCATCCCTTTACCGTTGAGTTCGTAAAACGTGTTGCCGACCCGGTCATAAACCAGGGCCGGTTCGTGTCCGGCCCGCACCCACCGCAGCGTCTTGTTTTGGGGATCGATTTCCAAAAAAAACATGCTCATAAAACGTCCGGTCTGGGAACTATCGCGTGTGACATAGGTGTTGACTTCACTGAGGAGCTTGGCCGGACCGTGATAATCGCGGATGCCGAAGTGCAGAAAAGCCCGCACCGTCACCATGTGCATGGCAGCCCCGACGCCATGGCCGGAGGCATCGGCCACGACAATGCCCAGCCGTTTATCGGGCAGACGAAAATAATCGTAGTAGTCCCCCCCGGTTTCATCGCAGTAAATACTGGTGCCGGCGATGTCCAATCCCGCAAATTGCGGGTCCTGCCGCGGCAGCAAATTCTGCTGAAGTTCCTCTGCCAGTTTGAGGGCGCTGACAAGCTGGATGCGATGGCGCAGACCATCGATCATATTGTTCGTGTGTCCGGCAATCACGCCAAACTCGTCACTGGTGGCCACCGGAACCTTCTGGGATAGATCACCCTGGCTGACCATTTCCAGAACCCTGGTTTCATTGTTGAAAAGCAGTTTCAAGTTACTGGAGTATGCGATTATCAAATTCACCACCAGCACCGTCAACACGGCCATGATGAAAAAAATTTCATACGTGACCGACAATTGGGCATCGGCAATGGCGGCCTCATCCTGGCCGATGCCGGTCAACCAGACAATATCGCGGGTAAACACCATGATCAGCACCACCGAGATGAAAAGGGTCGTGACCAAGGCGACAAATGAAAATTTGCGGGTCATGGAGAAAAGGTGCTTTGGCAGCGGCAGGGTGTGATCCCGGGACATTGCCAGCCGGATTACTTTTCGCTCCCGCGTCAGGGCCGAATCCAAGCCGATAAAAAAGCCCGCCACGGTGCACCCGACCAGAAGTGAGAGGGCGCTGTACGATGGGAACCCATAAATGATTGAATTGTATACGCTGCCGAGAACGCCGACGAACAGGGAATACCCGATTTCAAGGACAAATGAGCGTTTGGGTTGCGAGATTTCGGGTGCCCGCTGCACGTAATGACGTTCGAGTGGGACCCGCACAACCAGGGCGACCAGAAATGAAGATAAAATGATAACCCCCAGCATCACGGGGGGCAATGATGCCAGAAACGGTCAGACCTGTCCGCCATAGATGGTTATGGCAACGATGGCAAATGCATATTGGATTGCAGTTCTCATAATTAATCCGCCGCTACTAATGTTCAATAAATGCTCGCAGTTTTAAAAACGTCAAATTTCACTTCGCATGTTGTATTTTTTATGGCGAATTAATTATCTGATTTTTTCAAAAAAAATAATGGCTCGAGACCAATGATTTCTGAATTAATCTTTTACTGAAGGAACAATGGTAAATTACTTTAGCCACTTAGTTTCTGATACGTAAGTTTTATCCACCATCCGCCATTATGAAAAAAATGAAGAAAATGCGAAGCATTAAGTAATTATTCCGCCGGACTTCTGGTTAAAAATCAATTTGAAATTTACAAAGAACGGAATCAAGCTCTGGATAAATCGGAATTCAGGGCGGAATAATTAATTTGACAGCAACTTTTCCTTTA
>Ga0209536_100017050_pt1 | contig 10305 bp, 11 predicted proteins | sample DeeMarSeWOR28_12_FD_187461 | JGI IMG/M metagenome (GOLD analysis project Ga0209536, IMG submission 187461) | Marine sediment microbial communities from White Oak River estuary, North Carolina - WOR-2-8_12 (SPAdes) (version 2) | ecosystem: Environmental > Aquatic > Marine > Intertidal zone >... | reverse complement strand
ATGCAGGAATTGCTGCGTGAAGTGAGCAAAGAAGAATTGCTCCTGGCGTTGAAGCCGGTCGAAGGTCCGCTACGGGACAAATTTTTCAGGAATATGTCCAGTCGAGCGGCTGAATCCCTCAAGGAAGATATGGAAACTCGAGGGCCGGTCAAGCTCAGTGATGTGGAAGCGTCCCAACAGAATATTATTAAAACGGTACAACGGTTGGCGGGTGAGGGCCGGGTGGCCATAGGAGGAAAGGGTGAGGAGCAAATGGTCTAAAGTTCGCCGGCCCATGGAACACGATGAAATGGTCAAAAGTTTTCAGATGATTGAATTCGTGCAGGGGGGAGCAAAGGAGCCTGCCGAGGAGGCCCCGCCCCATGATTGTGCGGCACTGCAACGGGAAGCGTTTGAGCAGGGACGTCAGGCAGGCATCGAAGAAGGGCGTGCCCAATGCCAAGCCGAGGTGGAGGAGGGACTGAAAAGAGCGCTCCGGCTGGCCAACCACATTGGTCGGGCCCGGGTCGCCGCGTTAGAAGAACACGAACGGGATATTGTGGAAGTGGCGTTGGCCATTACCCGAAAAATTATTCTACGGGAAATTGAGATCGATAAAGAGATCGTCGTTCGGCAAGTTCGACAGGTCCTCGAACTTTTGCCTGCTCAAGAACTCGTGACCCTGAAAGTTCATCCACAAGACTTCCGGACGTTAGAGCCTCTTCAACACATATTACGGGCTGAGTTTAGCAAGGGCGATCATCTGGTGCTTGAAGCTTATGAGGATGTGGATCCTGGTGGATGCCTGGTGGAGCAGGCCGGCTTGCTGTTCGATGCCCGGCTCACCCAACAACTGGCCATTGTGGCCGGCGAATTTGGTCTGGAATCGTCACGATCATGAGCCTCGCCGGTATTCAACAACGTCTTGACGAAATCTCCCCGGTCACCGTCACCGGGCGTGTGGTCAAAGCCGTGGGACTGACGCTCGAAGGAACCGGTTTGGGAGCCGCGGTGGGTCAACGATGTCATATTTTCAGCAACCGGGGACAGTCCCAGCTTGAGGGAGAAGTAATCGGGTTTCGGGAGCAACGGGTGGTGGTCATGCCATTCGGGGCGGTGCGCGGCATCGCTGCCGGAAATCTGATTCGCTATGACCCGACCTCCCCGAGACTTTTGGTGGGGCCTCATATGTTGGGACGTGTCCTCGATGGACTTGGTCAACCGTTAGACGGGAAGGGGCATCTGTCCCGCAGTCGGCGCTATGCCCTCTATGCTCCCGCTCCTGCTCCCATGGTCCGGGAACGCATTACCGAGCCGATGGATTTGGGCTTGCGATCGATTAACGCCATGCTGACCTGCGGGGTTGGGCAAAAACTCGGAATTTTTGCGGGGAGCGGGGTTGGGAAAAGCGTGTTGATGGGGATGATGTGCCGTCATACGACGGCGGATGTGAATGTCATCGCGCTTGTGGGTGAGCGGGGGCGAGAGGTGAAAGAATTTCTGGAACGGGATTTGGGGCGGGAAGGGCTCCGTCGCTCGGTGGTGGTGGTGGCTACGTCCGATCAATCGCCGTTAGTCCGGGTCCGTGCGGCTTTTGTTGCCACGGCCATTGCGGAGTTTTTTCGGGATCAGGGCAACCATGTCCTGCTCCTGGTCGATTCTTTAACCCGGTTGGCCCATGCTCAACGGGAGGTGGGGCTGGCGGCCGGTGAACCACCTACTACCAAAGGGTATCCGCCTTCTGTCTTTACCCTCTTTCCTCAAATCTTAGAGCGGGTGGGGCCGATGGGCACGGGGTCCATTACCGGTTTGTACACGGTGCTGGTCGACGGAGACGATTTAAATGATCCCATTGCCGATTCCATCAGGTCGATTTTAGACGGCCACATTGTGTTGTCCCGGCGTTTGGCGATGCAAGGACATTTCCCTGCAATTGATGTCCTTCAGAGTGTGAGCCGGGTGATGTCGGATATCGCCTCGACCTCGCATCTGCATGCAGCCCGGTTCTTGGTGCAGATGATGGCGGAATATCGCAATGCGGAAGACCTGATTAATTTAGGAGCCTATCAACGCGGAACGAACCCCAAACTTGATGCGGCGATACAGATGAAAGAGCCGATTGATGCTTTTCTCAGACAAAACCGCGAGGAAGGTGTAGGGCTAACAGACAGTTGCCAGGGTCTGGAGTCGCTGGCGGAACAGGGCCGGCGTCTTCTCGAGAGAAAGGGAAAGACCGTATGAACTGGACCATGTTGCTCCGATTTCGCAAACAAGTTGAAGACCTCGCCCGTGAAGAAGTGGTGCTGGCTGAGTGGGAAAAAAGCCAGGCCGTTTTCAAGCGGGAGGAACTCATGGTCGAAATGGATACGGTGGCAGCCGAATTAGACCAGCGGATACAAGAGGGCATCGACAGAATGTTTGCCGAACAACGGTATCAGTGGTTGGATCATATCGGTTCGGCCATGGAACTCCACACCCAACGGATCCAGGACTTGGAGAACATGCTTGTCGGACTGCGGCAAAAATTGAAAAAGGCCTATCATGCCAGACGGGTGGTTGAGCTGGTGATCGCCAAAAAGGAGGAAGAGGTCATGCAGAAATTAGCGGCGCAAGAACAACGACTTCAAGAAGATGTGGCGGCTCATGCCTATGCCATCTATCACCTTGAAGAAATGACCCAGTAGAACAATGCTGCCTAGTCGACGACTCATCTTCTGGTGGTTAGTGGCGATGGTCTTGTGGGCCACAGCGGTCTGGTCTGTTCAAGAAACGCCGGACATGAAAACGACGGATTCGTACGAAAATCAACAGGTTGAAGACCGTCTTGAGGAGGAGCCACCCAGTGAGGAATCCACCTTGCTGGAGCAGTTGCAAGCCCGCCTCAAAGAGCTGGATGAACGGGAACGTGGTTTGCAGCAACGTGAAGAACGTGTGGCCGCTCTGCAACGGGATTTGGAGGCGTTGGCCGCGCGACAAGCTAAAGAGGGCAAGCGGTTAGAGGGACAGGCGTCTTCGTTGGCAGAAGAACAGCGCCGCTATTTAGAGCAGGATCCGGCATTGGCGCATTTGATTAAAATCTATGAATCCATGGATCCTGAAGAAGCGGCCTTGCGAATCGAAAAAATGCGTGAAGGGTTAGCCTTGGATATTCTGGCAGCGATCAAAGATAAAAAAGCCGCCGGGGTATTGGCCGGCGTGGAACCGGTGAAAGCCGCCAAGTTATCCGAAGGCCTCCGGAAATATCGGGAAATCAAACTGCAACAACGTAATGATTCGAAGGCCCGAAAATAAACGATGATTAATGCCCTCCCGTTCTTTTTTGGTTCACAGGGAAGTTCAACCCAAGGGACCGGTCAGGCGACAGGTGGGGTCGGCCTTGATCAGCCGAGGACCGCAGGAAATCCTTCCGATAACCCGTTTGCCAAAATTCTCCGTGACCAGTCGGCGGCCTCCTCTCTCTTTAAGAATCTGCAACTCATTGTTCCATCAGAGGATCAAGGGCGATTGCCTGATCTTGAGTCCCTAGCAGACAACCAGGCTCTCGCTCTCCAGGAATTGTCCGGTCAGGACATCCCTGTCGACGTTCTCAGGAACAGTTACTCAGATATCGTTGCATTGTCTCTCACGGATAATGTTCAATCCAACCCGTATGTGGTGAGGTTCATGGAGTCTAATGGGCAAGCGTTACAGGAACCTGAAGCCACCCTTCCAACCTCTTTGATCCCTCTTCCTTCATTGTCGGGAAATGGAAGAAGTGAAGGTGGCGAAGCGAAGATCCCAGCGGTGCAATTGGGGGCATGGCCGGAGGCAATCTCGCCTGAAGGGCAGCTAGTAGACGTGCTCGTTTCTCCTCAAGACTTCCTTACAGGAAGACCGGGAGCAGAGGGAGTTCAGGCCACGACCACCAGTTATCCCCCAAGGCTGCCATTTCCCACAGGGTATACACCTCTTCAGACACCATCCGTTGAGACTAGTCTGGCTGACAAGGGTGTCACTCACATGGCCCCCAATTCAGATCGGCAACAATTGCTTCAAGATGCAGTCAAGGGAATTTCTCTGTTAGGGGGATCTTCGGATGGAGAACCGACTACCGAATCCGTTGTGACACCCGGAAAGAATGTCGGGAAACCGTTGGAGTCCGAATCCAGGTCTCTGCAAGAGCCTGCCACGCTTCTTCCGCGAATACCTTCACCGCCAACAGGGACTCTGCAGGGGTCACTGAGGTCGTTGGTCCATCAAATCCAGCCTTCCTTACCATTTGAAGAAGCGTCAGCAAGTCTTGCAGAGGCTGTTCAATCGAGTCAGAGTCGAATGAAATACGTGAACGGGGTTTCGCCCCTCTTGAGTGAATCGACCGGTAATGGGAAAGAGCCTTCAATGGCCATACCGTCCGACCTACTTGGGGAATCCGGTCTTTCTTCAACCGGCGATCGTTCAAGAGATGGTCTTGAGGCAACAGGAAAAGCCGAGGGAGTCGATTCCAATGCCGGGCAGGGCCTCAATAATGGCATGGGCAATCCAACCCATTCTCAGACAGGCTTTCAGCAGTCCTCGTCCTCTTCCTCACCTGGATCGACTGCACGGATGGCGGAAGAGCGTGTCCCGGATCTTCCCGGCCCCGCGCTTCAACGCCTCCAAATGGAGGTGCAACTTTCCGAAACCAATCGAGTGCAGATTGATGTGGGCGTGCAGCACCGGCAGGTCTATGCCAGCTTGTTGATGGACCAGGCCACTTTGAAAAATCTGGCGGTCCAATTTGTTCCACAATTGGAAGAGCAACTGACCCAGGGCGAGATGGAGTTGCAGGAATTTTCCGCGGAAGTCCGTGATCACCAGAGTGGTCAGGAGTCAGACACACGTTCGGATGGGGCGGGAACGCAGACGAGCCAACGGGGTATAACGGCCCTCCATCAGACGCCAGGATCGCTCTCCCATATGGCCGGGCGGGCTGAGGAACAGGGATTCCACTTGGTGGCGTGAAGAACATGCAATGATGCCCTCATGTAAAGAAGGTTGGAAAAATAGGAGCCGGAAATTATGGAAGTTACGCAGACACAACCAGGAACGAATGCCACGGCGACAGGCGGTGCCAATGTGCAAGCGGCGGTTTCGGCACTTGGATCGGATGTCTTTCTTCGCTTGTTAGTCACGCAGTTGCAAAGCCAGGATCCCACGAACCCGGTCCAAAATGAGGATTTTGTGGCGCAGTTAGCCCAATTCACCACCTTGGAGCAAGCCACGAATACCAATGACCTCTTGGAACAGTTGATCGGCCAGGATACACAACGGACACAATTAGACCTGGTGAATTTGATAGGACGGACCGTGGTCTCGCAGGGGAATACCGTCAGTGTCGGGAAGGAGGATCAACCCACTCTGGCCTATGCGTTGAGTGGAGCCGCCAGTCGTGTGAACATTGAAGTCCTCGGTCCGAACAAGGAAGTCATTCGAACGCTTGCATCCACAGCACCGGAAACTCCGGGTGGGCATCAGATTCAATGGGACGGGCTGAATGAATCAGGAGACCGGGTGCCGGAAGGGGCGTATCAGTTCAGGGTTAAAGCCGAAGACGTCAATAAACACCCTGTCCCGAACTTCACGTTTGCCCGTGAACGGGTCGTGAATATTGCCTTTGGGACGGAAACTCCGGTAGTCGTGCAAAGTGGCAAAACCTTGAACACGCAGGACATTATCTCCATAGAATAAAAAAGAAAAAGATGGTTGTGGGTGATGCATCATGGGCCTTGGTCTTTTGACAAAAAAAGAAGGAGTAAACACCAATGGGAATTACCTCAGCATTTTTTGCGGCGACAAGTGGAATTAACGCGACCAGCCGAGCGCTCAGTGAGATTGGGAACAATATCGCCAATGCGCAAACGGTAGGGTATAAAAGCCGATCCGTATCTTTTGGCGATTTGTTCGGCGCCACAATTGGTGGTGGAGGGACCAGTACGGCCTTAGTAGAAGGTCGTGGTGTGCGGGTATTAGGTATCGACCCTAGCTTTACCCAGGGGTCGCTGCAAACAACCTCGAATGCATTGGATTTGGCCATTGATGGTGATGGATTCTTTCAAGTCAACGATGCGTCGGGAAATGTCTTTTTTTCTCGGGCCGGACAGTTCAACATTGATTCGGGCGGGAATATCGTGAATCCGGCGGGCTTACGTCTTCAAGGATACCAAGTAAACAGCGCAACAGGAACCATTTTAGGGACTCTTGGAGATTTGGTGTTAACAACGACGCAACAATCTGGAGTGGCCACTACATCAGTGGATATGAGTGGAAATTTATTGTCAAATGCAACGGCTGCCATCCCTCCTCCCACTACAGCACAGCTTTTGGCGGATCCATCGAATCCCGCCATCTCCCAATTTAGTACTGGTATTAGGGTATTTGATTCCCAAGGAACTGGCCATGATCTGACTGTGTATTTTACAAAAACGGCTGCGAACACTTGGAACTATAGCGTCGTTGCTCAAGATACTGAGGTAACAGTTACCGCGGGAAATTCCGATGCCAATTCGGGCAATGCCCTGGTTGCGCAGGGAACTCTGGGTTTTTCCGGTTCCGGGCTATTGGATACGGAAAGCGCGATAACCTATTTTAATGCCGGGGGGACGGGTATTGATTTTACCAGTCCAGTAGGATCTCCTATTCCTACGGCTCCGATTCCCGATCAACAAATTGCTTTTGATTTTGGCACGAGCATTACCACCGATGGTGGAGCCGGAACCGATGGCATGTTACAGCAGGGGTCGCCCTCAGTACTGTTAACGTTGTCGCAGGACGGTTTCGCAAATGGGACTTTAACCGGTACCTCTATTGGTGAAGATGGTGTCATTACGGGACGATTTTCAAATGGAACGACGCAGAATCTTGGGCAAGTGGCGTTGACCCGGTTTATCAATCCTGATGGACTGCAACCCATTGGAAGAAATTTGTTTATTCAATCCGGCGATTCCGGCACTCCTTTGGTAGGGGCGCCAGGGTCTGGTTCATTTGGAAAAGTGTCTGCAAGTACGTTAGAAACTTCCAATGTGGATTTGGGTGACGAATTGGTGAATATGATTACCATGCAGCGTGGATTCCAAGCGAATTCACGAATCATCACCACCACTAATGACTTATTGGGAGAACTCGTGAACCTGGCCAGGTAGTTATTGAGCTGTGATTAAGTTGGGTACGCCCCCAGGCAGGAAAACCTGCCTGGGGGTTTTTTTGTCTTGGGACTATTGGGGAAAACTGTCTGGCTCAATGAGAATCGGAGAAGAGATGGAAAAAGATTGTAACAGGCCAAAAGAATGTTCTCCGGAGAACCCGGAAAAGTATGGAGGGGAATAGGAAGAGTGTGCCCATTGAAAAATAGGGCGAAATCAGTGATGGACGTGTCAAAGGTTCCTGCGGATTGCCAGGAAAGTGACGAAACCGAGGATCTTTTCTTGTTCACGGGAAAAGGGATTGTGATGAAAGACAATGGCAGAAACGCATTGAAATACAGGTAGTTGAGGGTTTTTGGGCACGTATCTCTAAGTAGAAAAATGGAGTGGCACAAAGGTTGCTGACCTGGGAAGAGGAACGTGATAGCCAACAAACTTTTTAGCGTGTGAGGTTCATGTATGGCTGAAGAAAATGCCACGGTGGAGGCACCCGTCAAAGCAGGGATGGGGAAGAAAATGATTCTGATGATCCTGGTGGGAATCCTTCTTCTTGGTGGAGGAGGAGGCGCGGCCTGGTTTTTCATGGGGGGTAAAGACGAGAAGCCCAATACGGGCGAGGAGCAGGCTAAAGCCGAAGGAGCTCATGCAGAGCCTGGGCCAATTATGGAATTAGAGCCCTTCCTACTTAATTTGGCAGATCGCGATGAACTGAGATTTTTAAAAGTGAGCATCAAATTAGAGCTGGACAGACCAGAAGAAAAAACGGATTTTCAAAATAAAGTTCCTGCTATTCGCGATGCCCTCTTGGTGTTGCTGAGCAGCAAAGAATCTCAAATATTGAGAACGGTGAACGGGAAACGCCGGGTTCGAGAAGAAATCATGACGCGGGTCAATGGTGTGATGAGTAAAGGAAAGATCGCCAATGTATTTTTCACTGACTTCATTATTCAGTAAGGAAGAGTAAGGCGTAAGGAAGAAAGAGTGAAGAAGAGACGGGGTGCTTGTCTCTTTGTGTAAAGCCCGATCATGGAAAAAATTCTTAGCCAGGATGAAGTTGATGCCCTTCTGCGCGGGGTCTCCGATGGCGGAGTGGAAACTGAACCAGAAGTCCAAGCGGCAGAAGACTATCAGGACGGCCCCGTTCCGTATGATTTAGGGAATCAGGAATGGGTTGTTCGCGGGCGCATGCCGACGCTGGATGTGATTCACCAGCAATTCTCCCGGCTCTTTCGCGTCGCTCTCAGCGACATTCTTCGTAAAGCCGTTGAAGTGACGGTCACCAACCAATCCGTCATGAAGTTCGGGGAGTTTACCAAGCGCCTTCCCGTCCCGGCCTATCTCCAAATCATCTCCATGGAACCTCTTCGCGGCTCTGCCATGATCGCCACTGACGCATCCACGGTGTATTTACTCGTCGATCATTTTTTTGGAGGAGCAGGGCAGACCTATGTGAAACCGGAAGGGCAGGATTTTACCATAATTGAGCAGCGGGTGATGCGTAAGGTCATGCTGATGGGGTTGGCGAATTTGCAAAAAGCCTGGGAACCGGTTCAGAAACTGGGCATCAATGCCGTTCGCGCGGAAATGAACCCTCAACTGGCTTCCATCGTCTTGCCTGCGGATATTGTCATCGTGATTACCTTGGGCATCGAGTTGGGGAATTCGGTTGGAGACCTTCACCTCTGTCTTCCCTATGCGATGTTGGAGCCCATTCGAGAACGTCTTCAGGTGAGTTTTCAGAGTGATTTTTTAGAAGCGGACCTGGGCTGGTTAAAACGCTTTTCTGCCAACCTCAAGGAAGCTCCCGTCAGGGTATCGGTGTGCTTGGGCCAAACGGAACTCTCGGTGGAGGAATTGATGCGCTTTGCGGTCGGCGATGTGATTGCATTGGAACAAGCCCCCACGCAGCCGCTCACGGCCACAGTGGAAGGTGTGCCAAAGTTTTTAGGATTTCCGGGCATCACCAAAGGCATGCAATCGTTTCAAATCAAGGACATTATTCTGGGGAGGGACTAAGGAGCTGTGGAATCTATGAGCCATGGGGCAGTCAATGACGGTGGAAATATGGAGATTAACGATGAGTGAAAAAGACAGCGTCGACATGGACACGTTTGATGCCGAGAAGGAAATGATGGAGGCATTAGCTCAGGAAGCGGCTGCAAAAAGCAGTAGTCAGGTGCCACAACTCAATGGTGCGTCCCAAGATCCGAATTTAGATCGGATCTTGGATATTCCCTTGGTGCTCTCCGCGCAGCTGGGGAACACCCGCATGCTGATCAAAGATTTGCTGCAATTAGGACCGGGGTCTATTGTTGAATTGGATAAACTGGCGGGTGAACCGTTGGAAGTGTTGGTGAATGAACGGTTAGTTGCGCGCGGTGAAGTGGTGATGGTGAATGAGAAATTTGGCATCCGTCTGACAGATGTCATCAGTCCCAGTGAGCGGGTGAATAAACTTCGATAAGGACGTAAGGAATTAGACGTGGGGCGCAAGGAGGCGGATCCGTTTTTTGCCTTACGCTTCACGCCTGACGAAACAAGATGGATCTGACGCATGAAGCATTGAAAATGGTGGGGGCACTGGCTCTGGTTGTGGTGGTACTCCTTGGGGGATTGGCTTGGGTTCGGCGCACATTCGGGGAAGTACCCGGAAAGACCGGGGATCCGGTAATGCGCATTCTGGGCGGGCTGCGAGTCGGTACCGGGAAACAGATCATGCTGGTTGAAATTGCAGGAGAGGTTTTAGTGTTGGGGACGACCGCCCGTGAGTTGACTTTACTCACGACGATTGTGGATGCCGACCGGATTCATCGTCTCCGTTCCATCGCCAATCCGGTCGTCGGGAGGCTAGGAGTGTGGCTGGGACAGTGGAATCGGCAGACATCGGAAAAACCCGTGGCTGGTTCATTCATAACGAAACCGCCAATCAAGATGTCGAACCGGATGTAACGGTCTTGTGGAGAGGAGCGTTTGTGGTCAAATTGTTTCAGGGGTGTCGTGGATGGCATGTTCTTCCGGTTCTGATTGGCCTGAGTCTGATTATGGGTCCGGCGACCCCTGTCTTTGCCCAGGCCGCCAAAGATCCCTCGATCAGTTTACAGGTATCCGGGTTGGATGGAACCGAACCGTGGACCTTCGGCATTCGCATTCTTTTTCTCCTGACGGCGTT
>Ga0209536_100017049_pt1 | contig 10306 bp, 10 predicted proteins | sample DeeMarSeWOR28_12_FD_187461 | JGI IMG/M metagenome (GOLD analysis project Ga0209536, IMG submission 187461) | Marine sediment microbial communities from White Oak River estuary, North Carolina - WOR-2-8_12 (SPAdes) (version 2) | ecosystem: Environmental > Aquatic > Marine > Intertidal zone >... | reverse complement strand
CTAGTTTTTTTCTGGTTGTACACCAACATTATATACATAAAATCCATATTCACCATCCATTGCAATCTGTGGCATAGCAGAGAAGAGAAAAGTATTAGAGACTACTCGAGCATCTGGACGCAATTCATCTAAGAGTTTACTTTCTAATTTATCATTTGTGCTTTGAAGTAAATAACAAAAAACAACATCTGCATCACTTATGTCTTTAGCGAAGAGATCACCATAGATTACTTTGACTCTGCGTCTTAAACCTAAGATAGTAATTAGGAATTGACACCAGAGAAAACGAAAAAGATCAATTTCAATACCTACAGCTCTTGCTTTAAAATGTCGAGCTGCCATTACAATTACTCGACCATCTCCACAGCCAAGATCATATACCAACTCTCCTGGCTGGACATCTGCTTCAGCAAGCATCTTCTTTACTTTTTTCATTCGAGTAGGCCAATATGGTGCGCCTCTTTTATTAGGCCACGAAATAGAAATCAAGGTTATTATTCCAAGAATAATTATACCTAGAGCAATCATTGAAGGTAAACTTGCCATAATTTACTTCCTTCTTTAACTCTTTAATAATTTTTGATAAAATATGAAGAATTAATTTTAAAATAATCCTAGACTGACTTTATTAAATTATAATTATTTCTACAAAGAATAATCTGTAGAAATATTAATCCTCGAATAATCTAAGATTTTTTTCTCCGTCTAATTATGATAATTATTACAGTGAATAATAGTATACCACCTGCAACAGAACCGCCAATTATTATATATTTCATAGGAATTAATGTTGATTCTTCAATTGTTATGATGATTTCATCTGAATTCGATAAACCAAATAGATCAAACACTGTAATATTAATTGTATAATCACCAATTTCTGAAAATGTTCTATTATAGGTTGTAGTATGAATGATGGTATTTTCATGGTAATCATTGATTCTAATTTCAGCATAATAGTATCCCGAACCAGCATCATAAGGATTCCATTTTATAGTAATTTCTCCTGGTTTTAATGTAGTTCCATTAAGAGGATAACTAATTGATACTGTTGGTGCATCTTTGTCAATTTGTAACGTAAAGTGTGATGCAGTTTTACCAACATTGCCAGCTCCATCTTTACCTACAACATGGCAATACCATATTCCGTCTGGAAGTGAACTCAAAACTTTTGTACCATTTATTATGGTGAATGTTCCTGTAGTTTGATCTGGAACTGTAGATGGATTTTGATCTATAATATAATAATAACCAACTATTCCATTTACATCAATTGGAACTGACCAATTTAATTGTGGTAAACCATCCGCATACCAATTGTATTGATCCGGATGCGTAGATGATGAAATTACTGGTTCATAAACAGTTGTATCGTAGTATATTTGCAATGTTGGATCTCCAAAAAGTGCCATACCATAAAACCATCCAACATATTCACTAGAATAACTGGTCATTCCCTGGAACCAATTTAGGAAGCTACTACCAATTGAATTATTTTGTGCTAGATTATTATAGAACGATGATCCACTTATCATTCCACCAGTTTTTGTTGTTCCCACTATACTCAATGAATAATCACTTGAATAGAGATATGTTGTTGCTAAACAATCTAGAACGTTCCAATCTGCTCCTTTACAATTGAATAAATTATAGAAATTGAAAGTTGGTCTTGTAGAATGAATCTGATTTGCTGTTACTATCCCTTCTCCAACTCCAAGAGGACCAAAATAATGTTCGGGAGGTGAAGACCCACTATGAACACATAAATGAGCAAATTCATAATCTTGAGTAATTCTGTTCAACCAATCAGTCCCATTAGTATAGGTAGTTGGTGTATGAATATCTGCCCTAGTAGGATAAGCGTTCTGTAACCAATTTGGCCAGGTATCATATGTTCCGTTTGCATAAGCTTGCCAATCGTCATCAATATATGTTAATGCTCTATGTGTTCGACTTACTCCCCCTGTTCGATAACTATGAATTCTATTAAGCAAACTAAGAATATTTTGTTCATTAGTTAATCCCCCTAGAGTTCTATTTGAGGCATCAATTCTCCCAACAAAAATTTCTGGTTCAATATCACCAACGGATGGAAAATGCATATCCAGTATACCATCTGGTGTAGGTCCATCTAACCATTGTCCATCTAAATCCATAAGATAAAGATCACAAATAAATGTCTCAGCAGCAAAATTTGTTGATCCAGCATGATAGAATTGAATATAGGGCAGATTTCCAATTAAAATTGCTCCTGAAATTTGATTACTATACCAGTATGATTGCAATAATAAACGCAAATAAGTAGCATTAGCTACAGGATTTGTATAAAGAATCGTATTATAACCAGTTTTATTTAAATCAAGTCGATATTGATTTACAGCAGCTTTAATAGAACTACTACCCCAAAGTGAGTTTTCAACAAATATTATCAGCGTCTCACCTATGAATGATCGCTGAGGTGTTAAACTAAATTGAATGCTTTCAATATCTTTCGAATCTGCATTACTGGTCATATTTTTAGTTTGTTTTAGATTAACTGACAGTAAAAGAAAACAAATAAAAAATACTGGGAAATATCTGCTGTATCTTTTGTTCATTTTTAATCAAAGATAATATCTGTCACTTAATCTTTTAACCTTTTAGTAAAAAATAGAACTTAATATTAGAATTTTTTGAAAAAATAATTACAATTAAGGATAACTATTGATAGCAGCAATCATAGCCTTACATAAAGTATCATAGAGATTAGCTGAAAGACGAGTGTATAAATCATAATTATTTACATGAACAACGTCATTCCATGAGCCCATCCCACCAAAAACCCATGCTTGATCACTAGCAGTAAGAATTTGTTTTGCTTCAAGATCAAAGCAATCATTTGGGAAAAAATCCTTTTGTATTAATAGTAAAGAATCCTCAGTTGATAGGAGGTCTTGTGCTTTCTGGAATACATTTACCCAATTTTCAAGATTATTTACATTCGTGAAATCTATCATATCTTTCAGAATTTCTGCAAGATATTTCTTAGCTTGTTCTAGTGTCGTTTTAGGTAACTTTGGTAAATCAACATTTTTTAATAAAAGGTAATAATAAACTTTTAAATCACCAAATTCCATTTGCCATTTTGTTTGCCAGATATCACATTTATCACCCTTTTCTGCGATAATATACCATTGACTTCCTCCACCAACAAAAGCAGAACTGATGTGATCATCCAATCCTATACTACTTGATGATTTAAAGGAAAGATATAATCGATTAACTTTATTTTCCTTAAGAAGTCTAAACCATTCATTAGGATTTTTAGCAATAATTGTTTTCCTGGCAAGTAAATCCTCTGGGAGAGATTCCACAAAACGAATATTATCATAATGGAAAGCAGCTGGATGATTCTTTTCAAAGGATACTTGTTTACCCTGGAGATAGGCATTACCAAAAGCAACAAGAGCCATTATTTGGGCGATTTCATCTTTCATAATTAAAAGAATGCTCTTCAAACAAAAATATCTTTCCATACAGAAAAGGGAAATTTAATGAATAAAATTTAATAATAGAGCTCAATGTAAACTGAATGATTATATTGACAGATAATCAATCAGATATTGGTTTCTTTGGTGGATATCGAGTAGCAGGTGTTATTCAAAATAAAGGAAAAATACTACTTTTTACTGAAAAACTCATAGATTTTTGGGTTCTCCCAGGTGGATCAATCAAACTATTTGAATCTTCAGAAGAAGCTATAAAAAGAGAGTTTAAAGAAGAAACAGGTATTAAAATAAAAGTTGAAAGACTTTTATGGATACTCGAAAATTCCTTTGAAATGGATGGACAAAAATATCATGGTTTAGAACTTACGTTTCTTGTGAGTCCATTAGATTCTTTGGAAAAGTTAAATCAAAAGGAATTTCTTGGTATAGAGGATGATTTAGCTTTAACTGATGATTATCAAGGGAGATATAAAAATCAAAGTGAGTTAGAACTTACATTTCGTTGGTTTAATCCAGAGGAATTAGATAATATAAAAATAAAACCAGATGTTTATCAAAAAATACTAAAGCAAATTCCAAAACACCCTGTACTTCTTCGGAATCTCGAGATAACGAATGAGGATTAGATAGCAATTAAATTAATTAAATTGGAGATAATTGTGTTTGTTTGTCAAAATACGAAAATTAGAGAGGAAAGATGAGGAAGCATTAATTGATATTTGCTTTATAACAGGAGATCCTTTCCTCAAGAAAATTTTTCCTAATTCCTACCTTTTCAGCTTATTTTGGTGTTTATACTATGTTTGGTACGAAGAAAATAATTGCTTTATAGCTTATGATGAAAAATCGAAGGAAGTGATAGGGTATATATTTAGTACTCTTGATACATTAGAACAAGAAGAAAACTTCAAGCGAAAAATGACTCCATTAATTAAACAAAAATTGAAGGAGTTAAAAATAAAATCAATACAATCTAGGATAGTAGTTCATTTTATTATAAACAAACCTTTGACAAAAAAGAGGAAACGATTAATAATGGAGTATCCTGCTCATTTACATATAAACATCCTCCCAGAATATCAAAGACAAGGAATTGGTCATAGGTTAATGATTGCTTTTGAAGCCAACTTAAGAGAGAAAGGTATTAGTGGTTTTCATCTAGAAGTAAGTGCCAAGAATAAATTAGGAATTAATTTTTATGAAAAGTATGGTCTTGAGCTAGCAAGTAAGAACAAATTCAATTGGATTTATATGAAGAAAATAAAAAAATAAAAAAGTTAGAAATTTTGTTCTCTACTTGTTTTCAGTCATAACAACCAGATAAAATACTTGATCATCAATTGGTAGAGGGTTAGCAATAATGTTGAAATTTAATTCAATATGTTTATTATTCTTCTTTACAGTAAGTATTGCGTTTCCTTCTTGTGTTAGACCTGTTTCTTGTGCTTTCAAAACAGTTAGAACAGCTCCACAGTAGCGGCAATCTTCAGCAGTACCACAGCCAGAAATATGATCATGTGCATGTATACAATTAATGAGTTCTCCTGGTCTTTCACCGAGACCATCTTCAAATCGTTCCTTCCCAATCATTTTGGTAAAAGCATAATTAGCAAAAACTACTTGTCTTTGTTGATTGATAATAACAATCATGTTTGGTAAGACATTAAGCACTGGTAAGACTTTTCTCAAACCAAGAACCTTAATTGTTTGTAGATAGATATCATCGATATCTAACCTTTCTGCAGAGGCAAAATGAGTATCTAATTCTGTCACTGTAATACCATCTTATTGTAATTGTTTACTATTTCAAAATAATATAGCTACTTGTGAATATAAGTTAATTGATTTAGTTTCTATTTGAATAGTAGAGCTTGTAATTCCGGATTAGATTGGTATGGCATAAGATTTTTTAGTAAAGGACAATAAGGAAATGTATGCCTAAGAATAAAGAATTAGCTACTCGAGTATGGAAGGAAAAAATACCTGATGAGCGAATGAATGATATGCATAGATTTCTGGTGAAGATATGCGAGGAAGTAGGACCACGAGAAGCAGGGAGTGAAGCTGAGCGAAAAGCAGCTGAAATAGTAAAAAATGAATTTGAGAAGCACTGTGATAAAGTGACTTTGGAAGAATTCAAACTCGCACCAAAAGCTTTTCTAAGTTTTACTATTCTCTCGCCAATTTTTGTTTTAATAGGAATGCCACTTTATTGGATTTATCCAGTTGTTTCAGTAGTAACAGCGATAATTGGTATGTTTTTATTTTACATGCAATTCCTTCGATACGCCCAATTCGTAGATTTTCTTTTCCCCAAAAAAACTAGTGTAAACGTAATCGGCGAAATAAATCCAAAGAAGGAATGGAAACAAACACTGATGTTCTCTGCTCATCTTGATTCTGCTTACCAATTCAATTTTAATCTCTATATGCCAAGAACGTTCAATTATTTTCTTATTGGGTTACCAATTCTCTTAGGGATTTACATCATTGTTAGTCTAGTCTATTTTATTTCGAGTTTCATTTATACGATCTCTGGAACAATCTTCATCTATATAGGAATAGGATTAGCAGTAATCATTGTTCCGATGGCAATAATGCTGTTCTTCTTCAAAACAAATTGGGCTGTACTTGGAGCAAATGATAATTTATCAGGAATAGCTATAATGCAAGGAATTGTAGAGACATTAGGAAAAGATAAGGAATTAATTCCAGATTATACTAAAGTTCTGTTAGTGGCCTTCGGTTCTGAAGAAGCTGGTTTAAGAGGTTCAAAATTTTGGGTGAAAAAGAATAAAAATGCGCTTGAGAAAAAACCATTTTTCTTCTTAAATTTTGATGGAGTAGCTATAAGCAATGATGTTAAAGTAATTGATAAGGAAAAAACATTAGGTGTTGTATACAATACAGTGATTGTTGATTTAGTTATCAAATCAGCCCAAAATGTCGGAATTGATTTGGAAAAAAGAACATTACCTTTCGGAGCAACAGATGGCAGTGCAATCGTACAAGGAGGATTTTCAAATGGTGCTTCTCTTGAGGCTATGGATATTGATAAACCAGAAGTGAAACAATGGTATCATACAATAAATGATACAGCTGACAAGGTCGAACCAGAAGCACTTGAAATTGCTAGAAAAATATCCATTGAATTTATATCATTAATTGATAAAAAAACGTAAAATCAAGGGAACATCTTCATATTGTATTTGATTATTTTCAAACCTTCCTTAATCATGCCTGGACGATTATGTTCAGTACCCCAAACGAGGTAGGGAACACACGTTCTACAGATAAAAAATTTCATTCTTTCGCGAAGTCCTTTTTGGTTTGAGTAATTGTAGTTTTCTAGGACAGCATTCAAGAATTCTGATCCTTCTCCGAAGAAAAGTAAATCTACGGCAGGATCCCAGATTTTGCACTCCTCAAAATCTATAACACCTGTTAGGTGTTTTTTATTCGGATCTATAAGAATATTTGATGTATCAAAATCGCAATGAGAAATTCTAGGTGAGAATGAAAAATTATCTTTATTTTCAAGATAACTATCAAAAATAAGTGAAAGCCAATTCTGTTGTTTTTTATTCAAATAATGGTACGCTATATCTTTTGCTTTCTTATATCTCATTATCCAAAAATCTTTGAATTTTTGCATGAAATCATTTTTACTCTTATATTCATTTTTGAATTCTGGAAATGCCCTGAAATACTCCAACATTAATTCTTCTGAATGAAAAACAGATAAGAATTTTCCAATTTCCCTACCTATCTCAACTTTGTCAACTTGAGATAATTGTTTGAATAGAAAAACTAAGGATTTACCCGGTATCTTTTGATGGATTGAAAGTGGGATTTCATTGGAATCACTCAAAAATAGAATTTCAGGTATATTCAATGGAAGTTTATTCTGAAGAAAATTTAAAATCTCATTTTCTCTTCTTAGCATCTTTTGACCTTTTGCATTACGAAATTCATGATCAGCTACTCTAACAATGTATTTTTGATTTATTTCAAAAACATTATATGTTCCATGATAAAAGAAGGAGATAGATTCTGCTTTAATTTCTGGCATATATTTCTTGATAATTGGAATTATTTCATCTTTTGAAATATCTGCAGGATTCTGTGCTTCATAAAATGTCATTAGTAATTCCTTCTGAAAATTATAATACTTCTTTTACTGATTCTTCGTATGATTTAAAGTTTTCAAATAGACACTAGTACTTACAATTTATTATCTTAATTTGTAAAAAAATTTACTAAGATAAGAGATTCAACCGTTGCCTTTCATTTAGTAAATTATATCAAAATAAGGTTCTTTCCATGTGTAATTCATTTACTCATATGGCATAAATTATTAAAATCTTGTTTCAATGATTATTTTTGGTTATATGTGATGTCTGAACAAGAATGTATATTTTGTAAGATAGTTAAGAAAGAGGAATTTGCAGCTGTTCTATATGAAGATAAGGATGTTATGGCTTTCATGGACATTAAACCAATTAACAAAGGGCATTCGTTAATTATAACAAAGAAGCATGCTGTTCTTTGTGATGAAATAGATGAAGAACTCTATCTGAAGTTATTTCCAATTGCAAGAAAAATTGCCATAAGAATAAAGGAAGTCTTCCCAGAAACAAAAGCAATAATGTATTTCATTGCTGATGGAGAATATGCCGGACAAGAAGTACCACATGTGCACCTACATGTTATTCCTCGAAAACCAAATGATGGATTTGATTTTGTTTTCGATCCAGCCTATTATGATAGATTTTTAACTGAAGATGAACGTTCTCAAGTGAGAGACGAATTAATTCCCATCTAATTCATCTGAGTAATTATTCATAGCTTCTGCTTCTTTATATGCTTCCCCATTTGTTATTTCTTTGAATGGATCAAAATTACCCAACATAATAATTGGTATTGCTGCTAAGATAAATATCGCCGTTACAGGTCCCATCCAAAACAATCTCTCTTGAAATGCTTCATTCCCAAAATATCCTACTAGGAAGAAAATTGATATTGCCTGAAAGATGTTTAATGGAATTGAATTAAATCCTGTATACATGCCTGCTCGTGATTCATTAGTCTCTCGTTCATCTTTATCTGCTATGTCAGCGATAATTGCATATGGGAATACTTGAGATGCAGAAATTCCTAAGCCTAAAAGGAAGCCATATACATAACCCATTATTGTAAATGCAATAGTTCCGGCACTTAGTACTTTAAAAATTAAAGAGAGTGGAAGAATTACGATTAAAAAACCAAAACCAATCAAAACTGAATTCTTTTTACCTATTTTCCTAGCAATAAATACCCAGAGAATGAAACTCAGCATAATCGTACCAAACATTGATAATCCAAAAATGATCGTTTCAACCATTCCCGTAAATCCAAGAATATCTGTTGAGAAATCCAAAATTACCGTAGTAAGAAAGATTAGACCCATAGAATAAACTCCTTGAGCCATAAACCAAATAACATAATTTCTATTCTTAAAGACTATACTAAATTCACGAATAACATTTCTCTCAATTCTTTCTACAGGTTCATCTTTGATAACAAATAAAGCTGGTAGAAAGAATAATACTTCCAGTACAGCAAAGACTACAATAGTAATTAATAGAATATTTGAAGCTTGAGTTGTTAATACTTCACCTTCCTGTAAGTCCAAAATCGATGGTAGTAGAAATATATAACCAGTACCAAATAAAGAAGCAATTAGGTTTGCAGTGTTTTGAAAACTAGAAATTTGGACACGATCATCCTCTGTGCTGATTTCTGCCATCCAACTTTGATGTGGTGTTGTAAGATATCCATAAAAAATATTGAACATTGCATTCCATACAAATAACCAAGAGAAAACCGACCAAGTACTTTCTGCTTGTATAAATAAATGGGGTATAAATAACATAACAAAAGATATAGCTAGTAATGGGGCTCCTGTCCAAATGAAAAATTTCCGTCGACCAATTTTCTTGGCAGGAATTATATCAGAGATATACCCAAAGAGAAAGCTAGAGAATGCAATTATAATCTTACCTGATGCAACAGCAGCAGAATTGAGATACGGATAATCTTTAAGACCGAAGATGTTATCGTAAATCCAAACGGTAGCAACAGTTGCTACGTTCATGAAAACGCTAGTACCTATTCGACAAATACTATAGGCAAACTTCTGACCTTTGGTAAGCTTTGATAACATAAAATCACATACCACAATTATTTGACGGAAAAATAATATTCATTTGAAATAATATAAGACTTATGTGAAAATTCCAAAGAAAATTAAGAACGAGTTAAAAGAAATACCTAATCCTACTAGTAATTTTAATTAATTTCTTAATCACTCCAGTATAATATAGCTTTAATCTTATAGCAATGTGATAAGTATGGAAATCTATGTATTAGATGTAATAATTCCAATATCTGTTATGCTTTTCCTAACTCTTGTACATTTTATTGGTGAAAAGATAAGCTCGAAAATGAAGAAATGGCATGCTGAATTAGAAAGTCTTGGAGCTGGTTTGATGGTAGGTATACTCTTCCTAGAGCTACTCCCCCATATTTTTATTGGATATGATATTTTGGGTTTCTATATTTATATCCCATTATTATCTGGTTTTGTTATAATTGCATTAATTGAAAAAATCCTATATAGAAGAATACTAAAAGATAATCCTACAACTCAATTAAAACCGCATACTCAAAGTGAAAAGGAGAAACATGAAGAATCACCAATAGAATATAAAAGAGATATAATGGAGATTGATTGCATTGTACCCGAGCAAAATGCTATTTTTGAAGCAATTGCACTT
>Ga0209536_100017047_pt1 | contig 10307 bp, 6 predicted proteins | sample DeeMarSeWOR28_12_FD_187461 | JGI IMG/M metagenome (GOLD analysis project Ga0209536, IMG submission 187461) | Marine sediment microbial communities from White Oak River estuary, North Carolina - WOR-2-8_12 (SPAdes) (version 2) | ecosystem: Environmental > Aquatic > Marine > Intertidal zone >... | reverse complement strand
CCTGTTTGCCGAAGCGGGACTGGTAGCCGATCGACCAGTCCGAATCCTCGAGGCCGAGCTCGGCGGCGAGCAGGCGCGCCGTGGTTTCGCACTGCCGCTGGTAAGGGTCGCCGCGGTCGACGTTGGCCTGCGGCAGGCCGTGGAATGACATCAACAGGTGGCGTTCGCCCGGCGGCCGATGCGCGCGAATCGACTCGGCCAGCGCGGCGATGTAGGCCGGGTGATCCGGGTAGTAGCCGATAAACTCGATTGCCGGCGCATAATCCATTTGCTTCAGGCTGTTGATCAGGTGCTTGTAGCTGGTCGCGGTGGTGGTTACCGAGTACTGCGGGTAGAGCGGCAGCACCACCAGCCTTTCGACCTTCGCCTCGCGCAGGCGGCGCAGCACCGAGCTATATGACGGGTTGCCGTAACGCATCGCCAGCTCGACGTGCACTTTTTCCAGCAGCTTCTGCTGCAGTTGCTCGCGCTGCCCTTCGGAGAACGCGAGCAGCGGAGAACCCGATTCGCCCCACACCCGGCTGTAGGCCTGCAGGGTCTTCGGGCTGCGCAGCGGCAGGATGATGCCATGCAGCAACGGCAGCCAGACCAGGCGCGGCACCCGCACCACCAGCGGATCCGACAGGAATTCGCGCAGGAAACGTTTGACCGATCGGAGCTCAAGCGTGTCCGGGGTACCCAGGTTGGTGAGAATGACGGCGGTGCTGGTGGGCATTGCATGCGGCTCGCGATAAAGTTGGCGGCCAGTTTAATCGGCGCCATCGACAAAGTCACTGGCAATCCCGGCCACGATTTTTTTGGATCGGCACCAGATAGATAAAAGCAATTGGATGATGTGTTTCGATACATAAAATTATGCGAAAAAGGCCTGTCAGGCTCTTGACAGCAGAAAGATATGCACACCTTTCCCGGTCATTGTTTATCTGTCCCCATTTATTCGCACGGGTTGCGGTGATTTTTTGATCACTCTCTATAACTCATTGAAAAATAAAGGGAAATAAAATCGATGCAAAAATGAACAATCTAATGAATCCCAAGCGGGAATGCGGCTTGCGGGCCTTTATGTGCATTTCATGCACAGACTTATCCACAGAAAATGTGGATAAAGCCAATTGTCACCATTTCTTAACAATTTAGCTTTTACTTGAGATAAACAGCTTTAACTTTGCGCGCTAAGTTAATTTCGCTCCGAGGCGTAACCCCCGGCTGAGACGAGGCGGCGATTCGAGTATCATTCAACTTTAAATTTGAGTACGCCGCGTGCCGCAGCCCCGCTTCGCCCGTTTCGCCATAGCCCTGCCGCTTTATCGAGTATTCGATTATCGTATCGATGACGATTCGCCGCTGTTGCCGGGTTGTCGCTACCGCTTGCCCTTCGGCAATCGCACTCGCAGCGGCATCCTGCTCGCCGCCAGTGACCACAGCGAGGTCGACGCCGACAAGATCAGGCCGGTCAGCGAGCGTCTCGACCTCGAGCCGGTGCTGTCCGCGCATATGCTCGAGCTGGCGGCGTGGATGGCGGAGTATTACCTGCAACCAGTCGGCGAGGTCATGTTCCAGTGCCTGCCCGGATACCTGCGCGGGGCTCGCGGTCATCAGTCGCCGCGCGTCAAGCGCTGGCGCCTGGCCGAGACCGGCAGTCAGGCGCTGGAGGCGCTGCGACACAGGTCGCCGCGCCAGTTCGAGATCTGCGAGGCGCTGGTGCGCGCGCCATCCGGCCTGACCGCGCTCGACTTCAAGCGTATCAATCCGAACTGGCACGCGGCCGTCAGGGCGCTCGAGGCGAAAGGCCTGCTTTGCTGGGACTGGGACGAGGCCGCGTTTGCGCCGTCGCTCGAGGGCGAACTGCCCGAGCCGAGCGCGGAGCAGGCGCAAATACTGCAGGCCGTAGAGCCGCGTCTGTCGCAGTTCGCGGTGCACCTGTTGGACGGCGTCACCGGCAGCGGTAAAACCGAAGTCTACCTGCGCCTGATCCAGTCCTGCCTCGCCGCCGGCCGCCAGGCAATTTACCTGGTGCCGGAAATCGGTCTGACCGGCCAGCTGATCGATCGCGTGCAGGCGCGTTTCGGCGAATGTTTCGCCATTTCGCACTCGGGCCTGACCGATCACCAGCGCTACCGCGCCTGGGACCGCTTTCGACGCGGCGAGGCCGCCATCATGCTCGGCACGCGCTCCAGCCTGTTCGCGCAGTGCGAACGGCTCGGCCTGATCGTCATCGACGAAGAGCACGACCATTCCTACCGCCAGGAAGACGGCGTCCGCTACCATGCGCGCGATGTCGCCATCAAGCGCGCGCAGATGCTCGATATCCCGGTCGTACTCGGCTCGGCGACGCCGTCGCTGGAGAGCATCGCCAACTGCGAACGCGATACCTGGCACCGCTATCGCCTGGATCGGCGGCCGACCCGCTTTCCGCCGCCGCCGATACAACTGATAGACGTGCGCAACAGTCGCTTCGACTTCGGCTGCGCGGCCGCCACCTTTGCCCGGATCGACGTTCATCTCGAGCGCGGCGGCCAGGTGCTGGTCTACCTCAATCGGCGCGGTTTCGCGCCGGTGGTGATGTGTCACGAATGCGGCTGGCAGTCGCAGTGCCGGCACTGCGACGCCCGGCTGACCCTGCACCATTCGCTGCAGACGCTGCTCTGCCATCACTGCGGCCACGCAGAGAGCATCCCCGACAGCTGCCCGGACTGCGGGCACGGCGAAATCCGGCACTACGGCATCGGTACCGAGCAGCTGCAGCAGGGCATGGCCAGGCGTTATCCAGACCTGCCGGTATTGCGCGTCGATCGCGACGTGGTCTCGTCGCGCGAGGCGCTCAAGTCGCGCCTGCAGCAGTTGCAGAGAGGCGAACCATGCATACTGATCGGCACGCAGATGATCGCCAAGGGTCACGATTACCCGGCGATCACGCTCGCCGTGGTGCTGGATGCCGACCAGGCCCTGTTCAGCGCTTCCTACCGCGCCAGCGAACGCCTGGCGCAGACGCTGTTACAGGTTTGCGGTCGGTCGGGACGCGGCGATCGCGAAGGCGAGGCGATCGTGCAGACGCGGTTTCCCGAGCACCCGCTGATGCAGGCACTGATGCGGCGGCCGTATCGCGAAATTGCCGACGATCTGCTGCAGGAGCGCCGCCTGCTCGGTTTTCCGCCGTACGGGCGCGTTGTCGTTTTTCGGGCCGACGCGCGCGAGCTCGATCTGGCGCTGGAAAAGCTCGAAGAAATCAAGACGCAACTGCAACGGGTAGCGGAGTTCGATCAGCTTGCCAGCGTTGGTCCGATCGCGGCACTGATGACGCGGCGCATCGGTCGCTATCGCGCCCAGCTGAGCCTGCTCGGCGCTGATTATCGACTGCTGCGCACCGTGCTTAACAAGGCGATGCCCGCGATCCGTGAGATACCGAGCAGCGATCGCGCGAGCTGGAGTGTCGACGTCGACGCCTACGACCTCTAAAAACCGGGGACAGACCACGTTTTTCTCGCACCGCCCGAACCCGTGGACAGACCATGGTTTTGCCGGAAAACCGTCGGTTCTCGGCAAGGCTGGAAAACGTGGTCTGTCCCCGGTTTTACCGGTTTTCTGCCAGGCAGGGTATTGGACTTCGATCGAAATGATGAGTGGCCCGCCCTTGCCTGCTCGGGTAAAATGCCCGATCATTTTTTCCCACGCGGGTGCGGGTTCCACATCTTGAAGGAAATCATCAACGATCTGATCGCGGAGGCATTGCGCTCGCTGCAGCAAGCCTCGCGGATACCGACCGATCTCGACATCAATATCCAGGTGACGCCGGCGAAAGAAGCCAGCCAGGGCGATTTCGCCAGCAACATCGCGCTGATGCTGGCGAAGCCGGCGGGCATGGCGCCGCGCGCCCTGGCCGAGGCGATCGTCGAGCAGCTGCCGCCTGCGGATGACATCGAGCGGGTCGAAGTGGCCGGCCCCGGGTTCATCAATTTCTTCGTCGCCAGCGCCGCCAGCCACGCGGTGCTGCAGCAAATTCGCGAGCAGGGCGAGCGTTTCGGCGCGAGCGAACTCGGCCAGGGCGGCAGCATCCAGGTTGAATTCGTCTCCGCCAATCCCACCGGCCCGCTGCACGTCGGCCACGGCCGCGGCGCGGCCTACGGCGCGACGCTCGCCAACCTGCTCGCCTTCGTCGGTTACGAAGTTCAGCGGGAATACTACGTCAACGACGCCGGCCGGCAGATGGATATCCTCGCCGCGTCGGTGTGGCTGCGCTACCTCGAACTCTGCGGTGAAACCGTTGCCTTTCCGAGCAACGGCTACCAGGGAGACTACGTCTGGGACATCGCCGCCACGCTGCATCGGCAGGAGGGCGAGCGCCTGCGCCATCCGGCGGCAGAGGTTTTCCGGGGCGTGAGCGCGGACGCTCCGGCAGGTGACAAGGAAAAGCACATCGACGACCTGATCGAAAACAGCGAGCGGCTGCTCGGCGCGGACGATTACCGGCTGGTCCACGATCTCGGACTGGATACCCTGGTGGAGGTGATCCGCGTCGACCTCGAGGCTTTCGGGGTCAGCTTCGATCGCTGGTTTTCGGAGCGTTCGCTGTCCGATGACGGACTCATCGAGCAGGCGATCGAGCGTCTGCAGGCCAACGGGCACCTCTATCTGCAGGACGGCGCGCTGTGGTTCCGCTCGACCGGGTTCGGCGACGAGAAAGACCGCGTGGTCAAGCGTGACAACGGTCATACCACTTATTTCGCCTCCGATATCGCCTACCACATGAACAAGTTCGACCGCGGCTTCGGCAAGGTAATCAACATCTGGGGCGCCGATCACCACGGCTACATCGCCCGCGTCAAGGCTTCGCTCGCCGCGCTCGGTTACGCGCCGGACGATCTCGAGATTCAGCTGGTGCAGTTCGCCAACCTGTTCGAAAAGGGCGAAAAGGTATCGATGTCGACGCGCTCCGGTGAGTTCGTCACGCTGCGCCAGCTGCGCGAAGACGTCGGTCTCGACGCGGCCCGTTTCTTCTACGTGATGCGCAAGGCCGAACAGCACATGGACTTCGACCTCGATCTGGCGCGCGAGCAGTCCAGCGACAACCCGGTCTACTACGTGCAGTACGCGCACGCGCGCATTTGCAGCGTCGAACGCCAGTGCGCCGAAAAAGGCATCGTGCCCGATCTCGACAATGCCCGGCTGGATCGGCTCGGTAACGACCACGAAGATGCGTTGCTCAAGCATCTCGCGCTGTTCCCGGCACGCGTCGAGAGCGCCGCAAACCGGCGTGAGCCGCACCTCGTCGTCAACTATCTGCGCGAGCTCGCCAACCATTTTCATTCCTGGTACAACGCGCACCAGTTCATCGTCGACGACGCCGAGCTGCGTGATGCGCGTATCGTGCTGGCGGACGCGGTCGGACAGGTACTGCGCAACGGCCTCGGCCTGATGGGTGTGTCCGCGCCCGAGCGCATGTAGTGGCGCGGAAATCGTCGACATCGCCCTGGGTATGGGTATTCCTGTTATTAATCCTGGGCTCGTTTGTCGCCTTCGTCCTGTTTCTCGATCAGAAGATCGTCAACAGCGGCCGGGATGAGCCGCCGCGGCAGGAAAAACCGGCCAGCAAGAACAAACCGGTTATCGATTTTTACGAAGTGCTGCCGCGGCGCGAAGTCGAAATTCCGATCTCGGAAGAGGATCGCGACGCGATCGAAAACCCGGTCATCAACAAGCAGGCCGTCGAGCAGTCGATCCTGCAGGTCGGTTCCTTCCAGAGCGCGGCCGATGCCGACAGCCTGAAGGCGCAGCTCGCCTTTCTCGGCCTCGAAGCGAGCGTGCGGACCGCGGTCGTCAACGATGAAACCTGGCATCGCGTGCAGCTCGGCCCCTTCGCCAGCGAGAGCGGCCTGTCGCGCGCCAAGAACCTGCTGATCGAGAACAAGATCCCCTACATGCAGCGCAGCGCGCAGTGATGCCGCCGCGGGATCAGTTATAGAGGTCGAGCAGGAACCAGTCCGGCACCAGCCCGTGCGGCTTTTTCAACAGTGCCTCGTGGCGCCGGTAGCCTGGGCAGTGCGTTTGCACCAGTCGCCAGAATGCCCGCGAGTGATCGAGGTGGCGGGTGTGGCACAGCTCGTGAATCATCAGGTATTCGACCGCCTGCGGCGGCAGAAACAGCAATTGATCGTTGAGGCTGATGTTGCCGCGGCTGGAACAGCTGCCCCAGCGCGTTTTCTGGCTGCGGATGCTGACCCGGGCGAAGTCGAGGCCGGTTTGCGCGGCGAGCCGCTCTAGCAGCGGCGGCAGCGCCCGGCGCGCACGCTGCCGGATCCAGTGGCGCAGCTCGGCGATCGCCTCGCGCTGCCCTTCGGCGCGGATTTCGATGTATTCGCCGTCTTCGAACAGTTCTCCCTGGGATGGCTGCGGCATGCGCGGATAGCGCACCGGTGTACTGCTGTCGTCGAAGGCCAGCGACAATACCGCCGGCAGGCTGACGCCGGATCGCAGTTGCGCCTGGCGCGCCAGCTGGCGCCGCGCCCAGTCGGCGTGCTGCGCGACCAGGCCGGTCACCTGGTTGCGCGGAAAACGCTTCGGAATGACGACCTCGAGGCCGCCGAACGGCAGGATGCGCAGGCGCGCGTAGCGAGCCCGCGGCGATACGCGCAGACGCCATTGCAGGCCGTCCGTCATCCCCGAGCTGCCCCCCTTGGTCATCGCACTCAGAGCCCGGCCATGATTTCGATTTCGGCCGCCTGGATATCGTCCGGGTGGCCCTCGAACACGAGCACGTCGCCGGCGATCAGCTCGACGCTGGTCAACGGGTCGTTGCTGGTCACGCCGTTGCGCCGCAGCCCGATGATCTTGACCCGGTTCAGGCACCGCAGTGAGTCGATGCTGCGCCCCACGGCGTGGTAGCTGGACAGTATTTCGACGCTGTGCAGATGGTGGCGATCGGGCGTATCGAGGTCGACATCCGCGTAGCTGTGGAAGAATGCGCGCACCCGCGCGTAATGTCCCGCGCGCGCCTCGTCCAGCATCTCGTCGATGGTCTGCGGCGCCTCGCCGAGCGCGGTCAGGGTGTGTTTCGCCAGCATCATGCTCGATTCGACCGTATCCGGGATGACTTCGTCGGCGCCGCATTCGAGCAGGCGCTCGAGGTGGCGATCATCCCGGGTCCGAATGATCATCGGGATGTCCCTGTTCAACTCTCGTGCCGCGCGCGCAATGTGCTCGCTGGTCTTGACCTCGGTAAACGAAATAACCAGCACGCGCGCCCGCTCGATTCCGGCCTGCCGCAGGATTTCCGGGTTGCTGCTGTCGCCGACAAATACCGGTTCGCCGGCCTCGCGCGCCTCGGTGACGATGTCGGCCTCGATCTCGATGGCGATGAACGGAATGTTTACCCGCTTGAGGAACTGCGCCAGGTTTTGCGCGGTGCGGCCGAAGCCGCAGAGCACGACGTGACCGTCGAGGTCGCGCGCGGCCTCGCTGATAACGTTTTCGTTCTGATTCAGGCTGGCGCGATAGGCCGGGTCGAAATGGCAGGCGATTTTCTCGTTGTATTTGATGAGCAGGGGCGAAATCGCCATGCTCAGGATGATGGCGGCGATAATCGGCTGGCTCAAACCGAGCTCGAGCAGGCCGGTGGTAATCGCAACCGCCAGCAGCGCGAAACCGAACTCGCTGCCCTGGCCGAGCAGGATTCCGGCCCTGATCGCGACGCCGCGACTGAATCCCGTGTAGTTGGTGATGATCATGATGGCGATGCCCTTGCCGAAGATCAGGCCGAGCGTCAGCACCGACACCGTGAGCGGCTCGTTGAAAATAACATGCCAGTCGAACTGCGAACCCACGGAGATGAAGAACAGCCCCATCAGCACGTCGCGAAACGGGCGGATTTCGTTTTCGATGTGGTGCTGGTACTCCGTCTCGGCGAGCATGATGCCGGCGAGAAAGGCGCCCATCGCCAGCGACAGGCCGAGCTGCCAGGTGAGCCAGGCGGCGAGCAGCGCGACCAGCAAAATGAACAGCGTAAATAATTCGTGCGAATGGGTGCCCGCGACCGCGCGCACCGCCGGGCGAATCAGGTACTGGCCGGCATAGAAGATCAGGGCGAAGGCGAACGCACCCTTGGCGAGCGCGAGACCGATCGGCTCGACCACGGAATCGGCGCCCTGCACGGCGAAAATCGGGATCAGCACCAGGAAAGGCACTACCGCGAGGTCCTGGAACAGCAGTACGCCGAGGGAGATATTGCCATGCGGCAGGTGCAGCTCGTAGTTATCGGTCAACAGCTTGGTTACGATTGCCGTCGACGACATGGTCAGCGCGCCGCCGACAGCGAAGGCGACCTGCCACGACAGCCCGACCAGCCACATGCCTAGCAGCATGGTGCTGAGCGTGGAGACGATTACCTGGGTGACGCCGATGCCGAAGACGATGTTGCGCATTGCCAGCAGTCGCGGAATCGATACCTCGAGGCCGATGGTAAACAGCAGGAAGACGACGCCGATCTCGGCGATCTGCTCGATCGCGTGCGTATCGTGTATCCAGCCGAAGGCGTGCTCGCCGGCGAAAAGGCCAACCACGAGGTAGCCCAGCACCGCCGGAATGTCGAGCCGTTTGAATATGGCGATACCGACGACGGACAGGGTAAGTATGATCAGGACTTCGTTGAGCATGGCGGGCTGGCTTGTTGCTGGCGTGGCATGTATAACACAGATCGGCATCGTTTTTCATAACGGACGGGTTTTTTGCCGGCCGGCGCGGAACCTTGACCCGGCAAGGTGCGTCGCACTGTCATTGTTCACCGATATACTCGAAAATACGTCCATGGATATCAGTTCAATCGAAAATTTCGTGCTCGAGCGCGAGGCCGTAATCCGCCTGGGATGTTTCGCGGCAATATTCGTCGTCATGATGTGCTGGGAAGTTCTCGCGCCGAAGCGAGTGCTGTCGGTCTCCAGGCTGCAGCGCTGGAGCAATAACCTCGGCCTGCTGCTGTTGAACAGCCTGGTGCTGAGGCTGCTGTTTCCGGCCGCGGCCGTCGGCATCGCCTATGCCGCCGCCGAGGCGGGCTGGGGGCTTTTCAACTGGCTGACGCTGCCTTTCTGGATCGAGGTGATCGCGGCGGTGCTGCTGCTCGATCTCGCGATCTACCTGCAGCACCTGTTGATGCATCGCGTGCCCTTGCTGTGGCGGCTGCACCGCGTGCATCATGCCGATCTCGATATCGACATGACCACCGGCTCGCGCTTCCACACGCTGGAAATCCTGCTTTCGATGCTGATCAAGTCCGCCGTTATCTTCCTGCTCGGTCCGGCTCTGCTGGCGGTGCTGATATTCGAGGCACTGCTGAACGGCATGGCGATTTTCAATCACGCCAACGTGCGCCTGCCGCTGCCGCTAGACCGGGTTCTGCGCCTGCTTCTGATCACGCCGGACGTGCACCGGGTGCATCACTCGATACTGCTGCGCGAAACCAACAGCAACTATGGCTTTAATCTCTCCATCTGGGATCGGCTGTTCCGCAGCTACCGCGCCCAGCCGGAAAAAGGGCACGATGGCATGACCATCGGCATACCCGGGTTCCGCGATGCGCGCCAGGTCGACCGACTGCCCGGTATGCTCGCTCTGCCTTTCGTCGATAAGCCGTGAAGCACGCCATCTCGATCGACGAGCAGACGCGCCTGCTTGCACCCCAGGGTGAATTTACGCTGCTGCGCAAACCCGATGACCGGCGCCTGCGCGCCTGGGACGCCGCCGACGAGTTGCTGCTGAATCATGTTGACGAAGGCCGCTGGCTGTCCGGCCACGACCGCGTGCTGTTGCTGAACGATTCCTTCGGCGCGCTCGCGGTCGCGCTCGCCAACCAGCAGGTCTACTCGTGGAACGATTCCTGGCTGGCGCAGCAGGCGCTCAGGGAAAACCTGGTTGCCAATGGCTACGCGGAAGACCAGGTCAGGATCAACACCGATATCGAGCTGCCGTCGGCGCGCGTCGATTGCGTACTGATCAAGATACCGAAAACACTGGCGCTGCTCGAATACCAGCTGTACGCGCTGCGCGCGATTCTGCATCACGATACTCGAATCGTCGGCGCCGGCATGGCGCGCAACATACACAGTTCGACGCTGGAATTGTTCGAAACCATACTGGGCCCGACCACCACCACGCGCGCCGTCAAGAAAAGCCGCCTGGTGCTGGTACAGCGCGATCACTCGCTTAACCAGGGACAGAGTCGATATCCCGAAAGTTACCAGCTGGTGCTGGATCGCAGCTACCACATTATCAATCACGCCAGCCTGTTTAGCCGCGATCGGCTCGACCCGGGCAGCCGCCTG
>Ga0209536_100017046_pt1 | contig 10307 bp, 8 predicted proteins | sample DeeMarSeWOR28_12_FD_187461 | JGI IMG/M metagenome (GOLD analysis project Ga0209536, IMG submission 187461) | Marine sediment microbial communities from White Oak River estuary, North Carolina - WOR-2-8_12 (SPAdes) (version 2) | ecosystem: Environmental > Aquatic > Marine > Intertidal zone >... | reverse complement strand
TGCGGCTACTACAAGGTTGCATCCAGCCGCATCGTTGAGATGCTGTTTGGCAGGGACGTCTCAACGCCCCGCCCGGACAGGAGAAAAACAAAGCCCGCCTGGATTTCAGAGACCGCCTGAGCTAATCGCTGAAAAGGGATCTAGCCGGGAAGTACGCAGGTCAGTGCAGCGGTTACAGCGCTGGCCGGCGTCAGTCACTTGCGTTCAGAGTTCGCGCAGACCCTCGGACGGCTCCACGCGCGCCGCGCGCAACCCCGCCAGTCCGGCCGCGATGATGGCGGCACCGCAGGTCAGTGCCAGTGCAATACCATAGTGGGACGGCAACAACCGGCAGACCTGCTGCCCCGGATCCACCTGCTCGGCCATCATGTTGTTGATCACCATGACAGTGACAAAAGTGAGGCATACCGCCAGCACCCAGCCAAGCACAGCGGTGTACAGCGCCTGTACCATGGGAAACCAGATAATGTCCCCGGTGCGAAAACCCACCAGCCGCAACACCGACAGCTGCTTGCGCTTGCGATCTACATTGGCCCACAGGTTGGCCCCCAGAGACAGCGAGAATCCGACCAGGCCGATTACGGCGATCGCCCAGTAGATGGCGGTCAGGTTGCGGTCCATGCGCTGCACCAGTTCGATCCCGGCCTCCTGCGTATGCACATCGACGCCAATCTCGACAAACGCATCACCCAGCGAGGCCACGTCATCGATGGAACGCGCATAGAGCCGGAATCCCGTGTAGGTACGCCCGGTATTTGCCGGCGCCCCGCCCCACCCGAGGTCGGGCACCGCCCGTCCGTCCCGGAAATCCTCCAGTGCCTCCAGCAGGCGCACCGACACAAAGGCGCCATCACGCGAAAACGCGCGCGGCGGGGCAACCGTCGCCACGTTCAGGTCCAGGTGTACCCGCTCCTGCTTGCCGCGATAGCGCCGCACCAGGCTGCCGTCGATTGCGTCTCCCGCCTTCACACCCAGCTTGTCCGCCGCACCGGTTGACAGCACTACCTGACTGAGTCCTGCCGGCAACGGCTCACCCGGCGCGAGCAGCGGGTCGCCATCGCCGGAGGCAATCAGTTCCACCGGCACGATGCGGGAAGACTGTCCGCTGGACAATTCAATGGTCGCCGCGATGCTGCGGGTCCGTGGCACCAGGAAAGCGACATCCGGCCGTGCGCGCACATTATCCAGCCAGGCATTGTCGTAGCGACCGCTGCCAACGGGACGGATCTCGCGGTTGCCGGGGTCCTCGATCAGTCCCTGCATCATGGAGCCGATGATGCCGAACTTGAGCCCAAACAACACCATCATCGGCCCGAGCACTGCCGCCAGCCCGAGCACGAAACACACCGACATCTGCCATTCATGCAGGTAGTCACGGGTTGCCAGGCCAAATACCCTGAACATGTTAGGGCCTGTTAACCCATCGATGGTCACCGCGACGGCGGCCATTTTTTCGCAAGCCAGGGCAGCGCGAGTGCCGTGTAGTTGCGCTACTCAAGCGAGCGCTAACGCAGGAGTGCGGGAAAATGGCCCCGTCCCATCGGGTTGCGCCTGAAATCAGGCCATCCGGCGTTGCTCGTCGTTTATTTGGAATAACCAAACTTCTCTCCTCGCGCCTCGCCTAAAGCGCCTACTGTTGGTGCCTGGCCTGATTTCAGGCAGCAATGCGGCGATCATAGATGGGTTAACAGGCCCTAGCCACTCACCACGGTTTCGGTCAGCTTGCGGTCCTCGGAATGCGTGGTCCGGTGGGAAAGGCGCCGCAGGCCGAGTTCCTTGATATGGCGCCAGGCATGGCTGGCCAGGATTACCGTGCTGTTGAATTCTTCCGCCAGTGCCAGAAACAGTGACATGACATTCTCGGCCGCGTACGGATCCAGCGAGGCGGTGGGCTCATCCGCTATCACGATTGCCGGGCGGTGCGCCAGGGCACGCCCGATGGCGACCCGCTGACGCTCACCGGTGGACAGGGCATCCGGCCGCTTCTTCAGCTGGTTCTCGATGCCGAGCGCCTCGGCAAGATGGTCGACGGTCCCGTCACGCTTCAGCCCGAGCACGCTGCGGGACAGGTTGATATTGTCGCGCACCGACAGGTAGGGCAACAGTCCTCCGGTCTGCATCACGTAGCCGATATGCCGCTTGCGCATGTCACCCAGCCGGTTGAGGTTGTCGGCGTTCCAGCACGCATTGACGTCCAGCGCCTTCTTCGTATCATCGGGGCGGAAGCGGAAGCTGCCCGCGGCGGAGGGCTGCAGGATGAAGGCAAGCATGTCCAGCAGGGTCGACTTGCCGCTGCCCGATTCACCGATCAGGGCAATCTTCTCGCCACGGTCAATCCGCAGGCTCGGCACCCTGAGACGAAAAGCCACGCCCTTGGCTTCGCGGATCTTTACCACGTCGTGCAGAAAATAGATAGGTGAGCCCCTGGACTCAGTGGCTGCATCAGTCTCGGTTGTCACTTCGTACAGGGACCAGCCAGCCTCAGGGCAACATTTCCAGTTCGACGGGGTATACAGAATCACCGCTGACCGGTCCGCCGTCCAGGCTCACCCAGAGATCGGTATGGTCGTGCAGTGCGCGATAGTAGCTGACCTTCTCTTCCAGGCGATGCAGGAAGGCAATCTGCTGCTGGGTGGACCAGCTTTGCCAGTCATCCAGCGACAGGCCCATCACTTCGCCGCTGTAGGGAAGATCCTCGATGTACTCCCGCATGTAGCCCATTTCCGCCAGGCTGCTGCCGGCACCCGCCGTGGTGGTCGTGGTCGTGCCCAGTTGCTCGGGATCGCGCGTCGCAGTCGCTGCGAGGCTCTGCAATTCACCGAGGAAGTTCTGCGGTGACAGCAAGCCCTCCTCCGCCGCACCGAGGACCTGGGTAAGCACGTCATTCAGATCCGAGAGCTGGTCACGGGTCAGCAGCACCCGAACGTCCAGGGTAGGACGCGCGGGGTCGCGGAAGTCGCGGTCCAGCAACCAGGCGTCAAACACATTGGGAACCTGGCCGCCATCGGTTTTCTGCAGGTAGCGCATGCGCAGTGCATAGCCGAGCTTCGCCACCTTCGCCTGCAGTTCGGCCAGCTGGGTATTGTCGCTGGCCGGAACCGGTGCTGGAGTCGTCTTGGTGCTGGAAGCCATCCTTACCTGCCCGGTAATCTGCCCGGCCAGCGCATCCAGTACCTTGCCGAACTCCTGGACATTGCCGGTCGGCACACCGTAATAGAGGCTGCCGATACCCGGAAAATCAGCCAGCTGCCGATACTGCCCGGCATCCGCAGCCTGGTCCGGCATGCTGGCATCCGTCAGCAGGTGCAGCACGAATATCGCGATACCCTTCTCCTGGGCCATCTGCCGCAGGTCTTTGGCATCCAGGCCGGTGCTGGAAAGCGGGTCATCGGCCTCGCGTGCACCGGCATCCGTTACCAGCACGATATAGCGGGCATCAAGCCCTGCCCAGTTCACGCCCTCGATTGCCTGCTTCACCCCGGCATAGGCATCCTCGGTGAAGTCGCGGCTCGACACACTGGCATCGCGCAGCGATCTTAACCGGGAGAGGAAGCTGTCCGCATCCCGGCCTTCATCCAGGTCGACGTAGGTCCGCACCAGGTAGTCCAGGCCGGGGGCTGCGGCCACGTTGTCGCGAAAGGCCACCAGGCCGAAGTTCACCTGCCCAAGCAGGTCGGCCTTGCCGAGTGTATCGAAAATCGTGTTCACCGCTTGCCGGGTGCGGTCGATGTAAGGCTGCATTGACAGGGTTGAGTCGATGACAAAGACAAGTCCCGCGGTGTAGCCCCGCTTGACGTCCCCGCTGTTGCCGGCGTCAGCCGGCGCACCGCGCAGCGGGACACTGGAGACCTGCAGCAGTCGCGCCTTCTCGTTCCCCAGGTAGATATCCTCGTAGCGATGGATCGGAACAAGGTAGAAATCTTCCTGGATATCGATGAATCCCGGCGGCTGGATAGCGACCACCGGTGAGTCTGCTGGCAAATCTCCCTGTAGTGCCTCGCGATAGACCCGCTGGTAAGCCTGCAGGTCGCGCTGTCCGGCAAGCTGGCGCAACGCAGTACTGTCCTTGAAGAGCAGCACCCGGTCATGTCCTTCCGGGTCGCGGAAGGCAGCGGTCAGCCCGTTGTTCCACTCTATGCAATCGGTAGTGGGCAACCAGCCCGAGCGGCCGCCGAAGCGGTCCATACCGACCTCGACCCATTCCTTGCCGCCCTGCTCCAGGCGCGTGTAGACATAGAGCGCGGTAAACGGTACCAGTTCCGCATGCCCCTTGGCCCCTGGCTCGGTGGAAATCCGTGCACCGGGTACGGACAGCACGCGCTGGTAAAGACTGTGTTTACCCGGAATCAGCAGCGGCCTGTCAGAGCCACCAGCCGGGTCTGCCGCCATTCCTGATAACGGCGCCAGGCAGATGACGAGTGCCAGCAATATATTCTTCATGATCACAACCCCCCGAAAATTTATCGCCACTGCAGCAACAGCCTCTTGGCCTGCTCGTCTCCAGCCAAGGCATCCTGCTGCACGCGTTTGCGCAGGTCCTGCAACCGCTGCACAGCTGTTTCGCTGTTGGCAGCTGCAGCCACGCTATACCATTTGTAAGCCTGCCCGGCATCCGGCTCAGGTAAAAAGCTGGTTGCCGCAGCATGGAAAGCCGGATCGGCCTGGGTTCCGAGCGCCAGGGCCGCCTGCGCCTGGCCGTGGCGGGCAGCAAAGCGGTACAGCAGGTAGGCATCCTCCAGATCGCCGGTGCCCTGCATGCGCTCCGCCTCTGCGAACACCACTTCCGGGTCTGGCTCTTCGCCAGTCGCCCGCAGCTCGTAGAGGAGGTTCCGGGCGCCGTCTCCGCCTGTCGTGATGGCGGCAATGCTGCCCCCCGATGGCGGTGGTAACTCGAGTTCCTCGGAAACATGTGTTTCAGATGGCAGCGGAAGCGCCTCGCCGGTCTCCGGCGCTGATGGCAACGCAGGCAGCGATGGTGGCGCCTCCTGTTCGTCAACCGGCACCAGCCAGATAGCCAGACCGGTGATGACCGCAACCAGGACCATGAGTCCCCGGGTACGTCCCGGGCTCCAGTTTCCGCCGCTGCCCTTGTCTTTATATTCTTTTGCCATGCAACACCTGTTTTCCGAGTTCGCTTCGCCGGGCGGCATTATCGCGAATCTCCGCCCCGGTTAAAACCTCGTTAGGGCAATTGACTGAAAGCCGTTGAGAAACAAGGTGACACAGCAGTTTGTTGCACAAACATCTTACACAAGGCCTGGCAACTCACTGCAATAGCATGGTTTTTCCTATGAAGTGGACACCCCTTTGCCACGCCGAGCCGTACCACTTCCGTTGCTCGCACAGGCAAGTGCATGCCACGACAACCCGGTACGTACATGGTGGACAGATTTATCTCCCTGCGCAACAGGGTGACTTGCGGGAGCAGGCATGGACGTTCTGCAAATACCCGGCGGGTATCACGGGAGAACCCGTTGTAGCACCGGGCGCTACCAGAACCGCCATCAAGGGAATAAAAAAGGCGGCTGCATTGGGGGAACCAGCCGCCCTGGGAGGAGTGACTTGAATGAAAAAAACCACTCTACACGTCTCAATCGGGGGGGTAGGATGACGTGCACGTACAATACTAGCAGCTAAACATTGCAGGCGTATGCGACATAATGTCGCACCGCTATGCAAGGCAATTTCCCGGGGGAAAGCACCGGCCCGGCAAGAAATGCAGCCGCTTACCCTGCAGGCTCAATCAACGCCGGAAAAGTCCGTGCCAGTGGTTACATGATGGTGTATTCCGCTGCCAGTCGGTACACGTCGCCGGCCGCGATTTCCACCGTCTCCGGACCGGCATTGGCGGTTTCAACACAGAGCATGCGCTGGTAATCGTCATCAGCAAGATCTGCCATGGCGGCGGCAATCTCGACCCAGGGATTCCACACCACGGCGGTACTGCACCCGCTTGCTGCAATCACTATCTTGCGACCAAGCGCGGCGTCATCGATGCTCAGGTCTCCCGTGATGCCAGTGTAGATGCGGTCAACCTCCCCGCTGATTGTTAGCGGTCCTGATTGTGTCTTGCGGCTAGCGTCATTGGCCTTGTCGATGTACTGCTTGCCATCCAGGCCGAGCACGCTGGCCTTGCCGATGTCACCCACCCGAAAATAGGTATGCAGTGCCTGGCTGATGATCATGCTGTCCTTGCCGGAATTGTGCGTCACCAGTTCCACCCTGAGTGAATCACCGACCGTAATCTCGATATTCAGCCGGAATGAATGTGGCCAGAGCGCGCGCGTTGCATCGGTGTCTGTCACGCTCATGACAATTTTTGTGGCGCCGTTCGCAAGTGACTCACTGCCGGTTACCTGCCATTGCCGGTTACGGACAAAGCCGTGTGCGGGCCTTCCCTGATTTTCCGGGTCCGCACCAAACCAGGGCCAGCAAACCGGGATGCCCCCCTTGATTGCCTTGCCATCCACGTAATACGCCTTGTCACTGACAAACAGCAAATCTTCCTGCCGGTCTTTTGGCCGGTACGACAGCACCTGGCCTGAATAGGTCGAGATCGTGGCACGCGCCCTGGCATTGTCTATTTCAGCATAGATCAACCCATGCTCGCTCTTGCTGAACCGGAGTTCACCGTCAATTTCGTATCGACCCAATTCGTTTATGTTCATTATTGCCTCTGTGCAGGAGAAGGTTTTGCGTAACTTACACCAATTACGCTTTTCTGTGATTCGAAAATATGGATATACGCCCGGCACACCCGGTCTGCATTGACTTGGCTGCAGCCGGATGCCAAAGTTATGACGCATCACGCAAGAAGAAACCACCACGATGCTGCCCTGAAAACACTCGGACCCCGGAGGCCCGGCATGCACATCTTGCAAGGAATCAGTCTGGCATTCACGACGACAGTCGCCCTCACAAAACCGGCATTTGCCACAGAGATGGAGCACGGGGATATGGTGGCTGTCATTCGCAGCGCCGACTATCCCTGCCAACAGGTTCTTGAACTGCAGGACACGGGCAATGATGCCTGGCGTGTCCGGTGTAACTCGGGCACGTACCAGGTAACCCGTGACGCGAATGGTCAGTACAGCGTCGTCAAGACCGACTGACCCGCAGTGACACTGCGCTGCGCTGCAGAAGTACGCAACGCAGCGCCACAACCAGCCATTCCGCGGATTGGCGTGTGATTCTCACTTGCCGCACTACTTGCCACCCTCGAAACTCTATCTGTACTTCCGCACGGTCAGAACACTACGTTCCCGGCATCTCCAGGAAGACCCCGGATTCCGTACAGCCGGTCATTCCCTTCACGTGGATTGCATTCAAGGCATCCCTGCATTTGAAAGATGTTACCGGGCGGGGAATCAATGCTAACGTCTCATAGCCGTCAATTACCGGCGCCAGGTCAAGACACGCAGCAACACCGGGGATGTTCTGGATAATTACCACCTGCAGTACTGCCGTGCCGTCCAGGATGAAATCCTGCACCAGCGTTATGCAGCGACACCTACCCTTTCTCGAGTTCTTATATTATCCCTAGCAAAACTTCGACTTTCGGCGAGAACCAGTCATCATCGGAAACAGAAACCCTCGCTGGTGCAGGCTTCCTGCACTAGCGGGTTTGGCCTCAACAGGACATTCACCCGGCTATTGCGTATATCTTAGTCGCAGCAGAAGCGGACGTTCCCGTCACACAATCCTGTACTGCCGAGAACTGCCAGAAGCGGTCAATCGAGGCAACCTCATGGAGGTCTGAGCTGCCGCAACTACAGGTTGAAACTTGCCTAGCCACACAGGCAGAGATATCAGCCTGCATCGAAAGGTTCGTATACAGTACATACAGCCATCGTCCAGGAGACGCACCCTAATGATATTCTCTTTTCTCTTGTGCGTCTTCGTTCCACATCGGGTTTTCCCTGTCGTCAGGATGAAGTAAGTCAAGCTCATGTGAGTAAATATGCCAAAACGACATATCTACAGCACCTTCAGCATATTCATGCTTGCGATCGTGGTTAAATGGACACCACCAGTTTTCCACAATTTTTACCAGGTAGGCGGCATAGCGAAGCAGTGCCACACTCATTGGACAATATAGCTTGCAGTTAAAAATCCAGTAATACCTGTACCGCCCCGGGTTGATATGGGAGGCTGTGCTAGTGAATGTAATCTGGGTTTTATGTGTATAGCGATGCGAAATCCAACTCGGCACGAATTCCCAGAATGGCTTTATGTCCGTGCCGCCGATAAGTTTCAGATGGGCCTTAATGAGTAAGACACCGATAAGGACAAACGGAATTGTCGTGAAAATTGGCAGGTAAATTAGTGGCACTCCCAGCACCAGCTTCCAATACGGTTGCATCCTGAAGTTACAGCCAAGCTTGACTCTTTCCATAACCCGACTCTTGATCAATGTTGTCTGATTAAACCGTGAATACCTGGTTACACACGGGCAGGGTCGAAGATGTTCCCTTTGTCTCCCTTTATGTTAACCACGACCAAACGGGGATGAATGGTCAGAACGGGACATTCCCATGAATATCATGGAGGACACAGAAGCCAAAAATAATCATGCGCATCTTGCAAAATGATAGCGACCGACGAAAACTGAGAATGCAACGATTACTGAATACTCATGTGCATTTCCACTCTTGCTTCTACCCATCTGAACGTACTTTAACCCCTGGACAGTGAGTTGTTTTTGATGTCGATCAGGTATTGGAGGATTTGCTGGCCAATTAACACATCCAAATCGACAACCCGACTATCCGGGATGTTTTCCAAGTAGTTATACTTAGCGCAGCCGGGGCATAAGCAAGGATTCAAAAGGCCGGGAAATAGTAGGTTTTTTTACCTGCGAGCTAGTTTTGTGCATGTCGTGGCTGGAGCAGTAATTTGCAGCCGGTTATTTTATAACTGGATACTCGATCAGGTACTTTTGCCAATTCGCATTAGGTTGTAACTAACCAGTTTCCGGTAAAGTGTTCGTTCACTGACTTTCAGAATCTCGGCCACCTTGCGTCGATGACCATTATGCTCTTCCAGCAAGTGGGCAATATGCCTGGCCTCCATGTCTTGTATGGTATTTTTTTCGGGTTCGTCTGATATCTTTGCGATCTTGACGATTTCTTCGCCCAGATAACGTTTTCCGTCCTCGTCGAAAATGGGAGACCCTTTAATACTATCGCACTCTGGATAATGTTCACGGTTGTGATGCACATGGCTGACCTCGTATCTTTCCCCGCTTTCCATAACACGCTGCATGGGGCATTCTTGACCATAGTTATGGCAGGGCATTTCACTTTTATGGTGAACCAGGTGGCACTTTAAACCCACAATCGCATTCTGCGAAATATCATACCTGGTACAGTAGGCCCTGTTAGCTTGTAAAATAGTGAAGTTCTGATCTATCAGGACAAACGGGTTGCCATGTGAATCCAGAATTGATTGCAGGTTAAAGTTTGGTCTATTGTCTTGTGACATTTTGGAGATTCAGCAAATTGTTACGCAAAAATAATGTCAGCGGCGATCAACCCGCAGACGGATATATCTTCTGAACACCAACCCCTTACAAATATCCTAATCTAAACGAGATATAGCAAAATGCCATAAACCCCTCACCCGGGCCGGCAGGATGACTCCCTGCATCCAGTTTCTTAACGGAAACCATCAGTGCGCTCAGGAGTTAAAGGATATTTTCTGAATGTACGCTTCTCTGGAAGTCGTGCCATTAACCGATTTCGCATATTCGGCCGACTAAAAGTCTGCGATCGAGCGGCGAATTACCGTTCGCAGTTGTCCAGACGATAGCAGGAATGCTGCAGAACAGGACGCTCAGGCTCTGGCTGCTGTTAATCCAAGAAGGCCTATAAACGCTTAACTCATCGGCTCGCGCGTATTTATATGCCCGCTAGAGCTTATTGCCAGATTTTAATTTCTCTGAGTGGTAGGCCAGGTGCTCGCCAATAAAACTGGCGATAAAATGATAACTGTGATCGTACCCATCCTGCATTCTGAGTGTTAATTGTTGACCATTTCTGGCACAAGCTGACTGTAGATTTTCTGGTAATAGTTGCCCTTCATCATAAAATTCATCTGCCGTCCCCTGGTCGATAAGAATATCCGGTACATGTGCGCCCGACTTGATGAGTTGCACTGCATCATAACCCTGCCACCGGGGTTCGTCGTCACCCAGGTAGGCACTGAAGCACCCCTTGCCCCATCCACATTCAACCGGGTTGCAGATCGGCGCGAATGCGGATACGGATCGATAGGCCCCGGGATTTTTCAATGCACAAATCAAGGCT
>Ga0209536_100017044_pt1 | contig 10307 bp, 8 predicted proteins | sample DeeMarSeWOR28_12_FD_187461 | JGI IMG/M metagenome (GOLD analysis project Ga0209536, IMG submission 187461) | Marine sediment microbial communities from White Oak River estuary, North Carolina - WOR-2-8_12 (SPAdes) (version 2) | ecosystem: Environmental > Aquatic > Marine > Intertidal zone >... | reverse complement strand
AAGGACTTAACCAGCCAAGACTATGAAGAAAATTAAGCCCTACTGTATTCAATTATTATTAGTTTCTCTGATCATATGCCAAGGTTCATGTGTGAAGACTGCAGACAAAGAAAATATGAAGGAACCCATAGAATGGTTTCAGGATGCCCGGTTTGGTATTTTTATACATTATGACGCAAGTTCTGTATATGGAGATATTTATGAAAATGCAGGCATAGAAATTGGTCAGAAAAGATTCTCGCAGGATAAATATGTTGATATATACAAACAATTTAATCCTGTCAATTTTGATGCTGAGCAGTCGGCCGGAATCTTCAAAGCCTCCGGAGCCAGGTATGTTTCCTTTACTACGAAACACTCTTATGGCTTGCATATGTGGGATAATCCTCTGTTCGACAAAGACATCATGGCCACTCCCTTTAAGCGGGATATGTGTAAAGAGTTGTCAGACGCACTTCATGATCAGGATATTAAATTATTCTGGTATTACAACAGTTATGACAGGCTCTATCCCAATTTTCTTGAAGAAATGGAAGACTCATTGTCGTCGTACTGGGAATTTCGCCGCCAATCGATTGAGCAGTTGCTCACCAACTATGGGCATATTACCGGTATCTGGTGGGATGGTGCTCCAAAATACCACAACCAGGAATTAGTCAATTTTGTAAAGAGCATTAATCCTGACATATTGATGACCGGAAGACTTGGGATTAAAGGAGATTATGGTACTCCTGAGCAAATTATCGGGGCCTTTGACATAGAAAACCCCTGGGAGAGTTGTTACGCAATTGAGGGCATTAACTGGATGTGGGCAGGCGGGAAAGATGTGAAAGATATCCCAACCTGTATCAAAACATTGATTAACTGTGCTGTGGGTGGGGGTAATTTGCTGTTAAATATCAGCCCGATGCCCAATGGAGACATTCAACCCGAACAGGTCACTTCACTGCTGGGAATAGGCAAATGGCTTGAAAAATATGGAGCATCTATCTATGGTACCAGAGGCGGTCCATATCAACCGGGCACATGGGGTGGATCGACCAGGAAAGACAATAAAATATATTTGCACCTTATGCAACAGATTGAGACAGGCATACTGGAATTACCCGGGATTCCCTTTGAGATAAAGAATTATCGACTTTTAACTGAAGGTGAAATATCTGTTGAACAGAATGATAAAATTATCATTTCATTGGATCCAATAGCTGCCCATCCGGATGTATGTACCGTAGTTGAACTTGAACTTGACAGCAGTGCCATGGAGATCTCTCCTATCAAGACGGATTTTGATGATCAATCATTATCTGCAGATGCACAAGTAACTGCGTCCAGTCAGAAATTTCCCAATACTCCACCTGAAGCAGTCATTTATCATTCCGAATTAGAAGATAGGACCCAGGAATATAGGAAATTAATCAGAGCGCGGAACAGAAACCTACAAATACCTCCAGAATTACAAAATTTCCCTGAATGGACTTTTACTCCGAGGGAAAGAGGTTTCCGATTGAGATACTGGCGGGCTGGTGATGAAGATCAAAATGCAAGGCTTACTTTTGACATGGGCGAAGCGGTCACTTTCAGCCAGGTTCGGATCATGGAAAAATTCAATCGGATTCGTGCATTTGAATTACAATATTTCGAGAACGGAAAATGGATCTCGTTTTATAAAGGAAGTAAGATGAATTACTTCAGCTTAAAACACTCACCAATCAAATCTCAGAAAGTAAGGCTACTCGTTACAAAAACCGAAGGAGGTGCCCCGGCGATTAAGATGTTTGATTTATTCTTATAAGTCTGATTCTTAACAAGACTCATTTTTCCCTTAAGTTGTACAAAAAGTAAAAGATCTCTATCTGCAAAATTTCATCCGTAGCGGTAAGGTAGGTGGAAGATACTTAATCAGTTGGTGATCCACAATATATGAAACCTTTTTTTATCCTCAAATTGGAATAAAAAGCTTCCTAATCCATAAGGTTTCATAGCTATTTTTTTGCAAGCAGATTTAAAAAAAAAGCTAATCTACTTTTCTAATTTTCGCAATGCTTTGTTCAATTTCACTTTCCTTCCAGCTTGTAACAGGTAAAGCAAGAATTTTCTTGTCTATCAATCCAGAGTCATCATTTGAAATGAACATAGGTCTTTTCAAAGCTGTCCAGTTTTTCCCTCATCTCCAGCAACACGTCCTGATGATCCGGGTCATTTACCAGATTCTTTGTTTCCATAGGATCTTCTGTCATATTCCATAGTTCTTCCACCACCGGCTTGCATTCATGATACCTGATGAACTTATATTCTCTGGTTCTGACGAATTTGGACCTTATTGAAATGTATGAGTCCGGATCGTCTACTTCTGTTGATAGTGGAAGCCAGTTGTTAAAATTATTCTCACCATATACTGCCTCATGGATCTCTTCTGCATCATCCATGACCAGGGGAAGAAAACTTTCTCCCTGCATAGTTGCAGGTTTTTCCATGCCGGCGATTTCCAGTATGGTGGGTGCTATATCAACATGTGAGATCAGTCCATTCTCAATCCTGCTTTCTTTACCTTTCATGGTCCTCGGATCATAAATGATCATGGGAGCCCTTGTTGATTCATCATATAGAAGTACTTTCCCCATCAACTGCCTCGAACCACAAAAGAATCCATTGTCTGAAGTAAAAATGACCACGGTATTCTCTGCCAGTCCTGCATCTTCCAGTTCCTCTCTAATACGGCCAACCACATCGTCTACCCCTGTTATAAGGGCATAGTAATTTTTAATGAATTCCTGGTAAACCTCATCAAGTTCTATATGCCAGTCCTCCCTGGGTGGTTTGTGCCTTCCAAAATACCATTTGGCATTCCTGCTTTTCTCTCTGACAGCCCTGGGGAGGTTTTCGAAATATTCAGGCAGATCATTATTCATACGTTCAACCTGCATGTCATCATAAAGCTCCCTGAATTTTTTCTCCGGATCGAAAGGTGCGTGGGGTGCTTTGAAACTGACAGACAGGCAAAATGGTTTGTCCGATTTTTTTGCCTCCCTGATAAAATCAATGGCCTGGTACCCCATAAATTCATTCAGGTGTTCTGCGTCCCACGAATTTTCATATCCATTGAATGTCCCGTCCTTTCGCGGCCGGTAACTTCCCTGTCCGGGAAAACCATACCATCTGTCAAAATAAGCTTTGGGCATGTATTCCTCTTTATTCTCAAGCTTATGATTGTCAATCTTTCCCCCCTCACCAACAGCAAATCCAAATTTCCCGATAAATCCGGTATAATAACCTCCACTCTTCAGCACAGCGGGATAGCTGGAATTATATTCTTTATTTGTAACAGTGTAGTTGCTTGGACGGTCAAATCCTGATCCATGGGTTCCCAGGTATTGTCCGAGCATAATCGATGCCCTGCTTGGCATACACACAGGTGATACATGGTAGGCATTTTGGAACCGGACCGACTCATGGGCCAGTTCATCAATGTTTGGTGTTATGGTGAATTCGTTTCCCATATGGCCCATGGCATCCCAGCGGAGGTCATCACAAAGCAGGAAAACAATATTTGGTTTTTCTTCTGTTTTTCCTGGATCTGAACAGGCATTCAGGCCCAAAAACAGGCATGTTAAAATAATAAGTGTGTACTTCATTACCTGAGTATTTGATTTGTATTATTAGCCGTTAAAATTACAATTTCCATTTTATTTATGCTTTGCTCATTGCTTACTTGTTGTATCTCCAGTAACGTCCATTTCGAAAGCGAGGAGAGATCAGATAGTTATCTGGCCAAATCCGGCTAGTGATCATTTACAAGCAAGCAAGCTTCCTTTGGGTGCGATAATAGAAATAATTCTAGTTTGGTCAAATTCCACTAGTAAGAGATGGATTTGAGCAAACTTGAGATAATAGATATTTCGATATTTATGAACTGTTATCTCTGGTGATAATTCAGGGCTCAATACAGTAGCAAAGTATATGAACAAACAAGGCAATGTAAAATCGATTAGTACCATATTCCCAACTGAGTGGCATAGTGTGAAAAGCTACCATCCCCTATTGGTTTTTGTCAGCGAAATGAAACTACTTTACCACACCTGGTTCAGGACAGGTTCAGCTTATACGGCCAACGGGATTGTCGATTTCTTAAAAGGGGTCGAAGTCAGCTTGCCGGAAAATATCGCAAAAGTATTTTTCCGGGCCGATAGCGGTTTCTTTTCAGGGAAACTATTTGATTTGCTGGAACCCCTTTAGGGCTCACGGAGTAATCTTTCGGTTGGGATTACCTTGTTAAAGTAAAATTGAAGAACCTTGCAGTACTTCTTAAAAAACAAGAATGGGAAGTTATTGATGCGCCAAAAGAATGACAAGTTTAAACGGCAGGAACACCGGACATTTATTGACTGGTTTATCTCTGTGCCTGCAAAGATAACCAGGAGTGGGCACCAAATTAAAATTAAGATGTATGAAAACCATTTTTACAAAGCCGGTTGGAAAGAGCTTGATAGGCTGGTCGAGGTGGCATAAAAAACAAAGAAAGGAGGAAAACATGGATATTAAAGTTATACATTTAAACAGCCCGATGAATATAAAAAGAAATAATAATGGAATATCGAGAAGACAGTTTAATTCCAGGCTTGTAAAAATAGGACTGGGACTGTTATCTGCAGGCATTCTTCCGTCCCCTTTATCAGCAAAACCAAAGAAATACCCGGAAGGAGTTTTTTTCGATGTCCATCATCACCTCGGAAGAGGTTTGCCTGCCGATCCTGCCCTTCTCAGCTTCGATCCTGTTTTGAAATGGATGGATAAGCACAGCGTGTCTCAGACCGTTATACTTTCATCTATCCTGCACCCACATGAATATTATTCTGTCAACAGGACCGTAAAAATTGCAGACGAGGTGCTGCTTGAACGATTTGGTCAGACTGAAGGACGGCTCCTGCCCTTCTGCAATGTCCATCCCGATGCATATACTTCCGCCGGAGAAATTGCAAGGGTGCTAAGGCAATTCAGGGATAAAGGTGTAATCGGATTCGGGGAGCTTAAGCCGAGAGACAAAAATGGTGAACCCGGGAATATGCAGCTGGACGATCCCAGGATGAAAAGGATTTATTCCGCATGCGAGGAAGTTGATTTTCCGGTATTGTTGCACATTGATGACAGATCTGCGGTGGATGTCCCCGGTCTGCCGGCAATGGAAAGGGTGCTGAAGGAATTCCCCGGCGTGAATTTCATCGGACATGCCAACGGATGGTGGAATTCCCTTTCGGGCGATGTAAAAGAGTTTAAAGGATACCCTGAAGGGGAAATTTCACCCGGTGGGGCCGCATTAAGACTGCTCGAAGAATATCCGAACATGTATGCCGATCTTTCTGCCCGCAGCGGTTTGAATGCCATAACCCGGGATCCGGAATTCGGCCTGAAATTCTTAAAAACCCACCCGGATAAATTACTATTTGGCACGGATGCCATTGGTGGAATAGGCAGGGAATCCCATTTCGATTTTTACAATAAGGTTGAGCTGACAGCGGAGGTGAAAGCAAAAATTTTCAGGGAGAATGCACGCGGGTTATTGAAGTTATAATCCTAAAGCATAAACTGAAACTAAGAAGACATGAATATCAAGTATTTATTTCCAGTTATTCTGGCAGTATTGATTACAGGAAATGGGTGCACTTCGGAAGAAAAAGTGCCGCCAAATGTTCTGTTTATTGACATCGATGACTTAAACGAGGGACAGAAAAATTGAGGAATGGACAACAATCGATTCAATTACTGCTTGGTTAAGATAAAGAACCATTAACAACTAAACTATAAAGTCATGAAAACCAATCTTTTAAGAATCCTCCTTGTGTTCTTTTCAGTGGGCATGTTATTCGCCTGCACACAAACCGCCCCTGAGGGCCCCTACTTTGCTACCGGCATTAAAATAGGGGAAGTAACCCAGACCCAAGCCATCATCTGGACGCGATTAACACTGAATCCGGAACGTGTCGGTAATGATGCACCCATGCCCGATGTTAAGTACAAGGATCCTGAAACCGGCGAAATGATAAAACGCCGGAGATACGCTGACATGACCCCGGTAGTCACCTACCCTGAGGGATATAATGTGAATAATATCCAGGGGGCCACTCCGGGCAGCGAAGGCATGGTCCGTGTTAAATATAAAACTGCAGGTGATACTGAGTGGATGAAAACCGAATGGCATGCGGTAGATCCTGAAAGAACTTTTACCCATCAATTCGAACTTCGTGATCTGACAGCCGGAACAGAATATGAATTATTGGTGGAGGGAAGTCCCACCGGAAAAAAAGTCTCTGCATCCATCGAAGGTAAATTTAAAACAGCTCCAGCCCATGAACAGGTTGCCGAGGTAAATTTCATTGTAACAACGGGAACCTCTTACGGGGATGTGGACAGCGAGTCAGGCTACAAGTTTTACCTGAGTTCATTGAAGCTGGATCCGGATTTCTTCGTACATACAGGCGACATAGTCTATTACGATGGCATGGCCAAAACAGCAGACCTGGCAAGGTGGCATTGGGACCGCATGTATAGTTATCCCAACAATATTGAATTCCACCGGCAGGTCCCAAGCTATTTCATTAAGGACGATCACGATACATGGAAGAATGACACTTACCCCGGTGAGATTACCCAATTTATGGGTGAATTTACCTATGAACAGGGGACAAAAATTTTCCTGGATGAAGTGCCCATGGGCGACAAAACCTACCGAACTGTACGCTGGGGAAAGGACCTGCAGATATGGCTTGTAGAGGGTAGGGATTACCGGAGCCAGAACCCGGCACCCGACGGTCCCGACAAAACAATCTGGGGCAAGGAGCAGATGGACTGGCTTAAATCAGGCATTAAAAATTCGGATGCCACCTATAAAGTGCTGATAAGTCCCACTCCCATCGTCGGCCCGGACCGTGGAAATAAAAAGGACAACCATGCCAACGTGGGCTTCCAGTATGAAGGCGACCTGGTCCGCCAATTTCTGAGTGAACAGGAAAACGTGGTCACCGTGTGCGGGGACAGGCACTGGCAGTACATTTCCAGGGATGCCGAAACCGGTTTGATGGAATTCAGCTGTGGCCCCGGAGGCGATGATCATGCAGGAGGATGGCAACAGGAAAACAGGCTTCCCGAGCATGTCTACCTGAATGTAGTAGGGGGATTTCTGGAAGGCGCAATTGTCCAGAATGCTGAAGGACCAGCCCTGGTTTTCAGGCATTACAACCCGGATGGAGATCTACTGAATGAATATACCGTAGGATCAGAAGAGTAACCCGTCAATGAAAAGCCCCGCAAGACTTTTTATTGTATTAGTTTCAAGTTTCTCTTGCATCCTGTCAGAATTATCAAGGTTCCGGGATCAAGCTCCGGCCTGGGGTTAAAATAGTCTTTTCCGGGGAGGAAGCTGCTCCGGTAAGGTTTGCAGTATCTACCCTGCAGAGAGACCTGAAAACTGTTTTCGGGTGATATTAGTTTCTTATCTTCAAGTTGTTATACAATAAAAACCCAGCAAAAAATCAAATTCGATATTTAAGTGTAAATTAAAAACGGGACGTTTAGTATCTAGTACTATTTAATAAAATCTTAAAATCCATGAAAAAACATCTGGCTGTAAAATCAGTAATACTGACATTGTTGCTTCTGGGAACAACACAACTGCAATGCCAGGATAACAAAAACACTACGAAAACGGTAAACGATGTGACCGTACCATCCAGAGATGTAGATTTCGGAAAGACAAACATAGAGGCCTACACACCTGAAGTAAGGGCAAACATGGAAAAACTATACCATGATAAATTTGGTCTTTTCGTTCATTGGGGCCCTTATGCTCAGCTTGAAGGCGTTTGGGAAGGGAGAAGAGTATCTGCTGAATGGATTATGAGACGCGCATCTATACCGGTAAAGGATTATGAAAGAGAAGCTGCGGGCAAGTTCAAACCTGAAAATTTCAACGCTAAGGATTGGGTGGATATTGCTGAAAATGCAGGAATGAAATTTATTGTACTAACTGCTAAGCACCATGATGGATTTGCCATGTACAAATCGAATCATCCATATAACCTGGTAGATTTTGCTGGTTTTGGTCGTGATATTCTAAAGGAGCTTTCAGTAGAATGTGCAGAGCGGAATATGAATTTAGGTTTCTATTATTCCCAAAGCCAGGATTGGCATGAAGAAGGAGGTGTTGGCAATAGTTGGGATTTTGAGGGTATGAGAAAACCCCAGGAAAAATTTGATGCTTATTTTAATGAAAAGGTATTTACCCAGGTTGAGGAGTTAACCAGGAACTATGGTGATATTTTCATGGTCTGGTTCGATACCCCTTCACAAATGAACGATGCGAAGTGCCAGCTATTGATGGATATTGTAAAAGAGAATCAACCTGGGGCATTGGTTAATTCAAGATTGGGTATGGGATATGGACACTTTGATGTAACCTTTGATAATGGCTCAACACCAAGTGTTAGCACAGCTACCTGGCTGCCAGATCTGAAAATTCCCTGGCAGACCCACGAATCATTAACACAAGGCGGCTGGGGGTATACTTCCTATGGTGGAGAAAATGACCGTTTCGAAGAATACTCCGAATTCATTTACAGCTTATGTAGAATTGTCTGTTACGGTGGAGTCTATCTGTTAAACGTCGGGCCTCGTCCGGATGGAGTTATACCGCCCTCCCAGGTAAACAGTTTGAATGCAATCGGCGAATGGTTAAAGCTTAACGGTGAATCCATCTATGGAGCAGATCCAAGTCCCCTGAAATTTCCACCCTTTGCCATAACCAGCAAACCCGGAAAGATTTATCTGCATCTTAAAGATTTGGAGCAAAACCAGGTAAAGCTTACCGGAATCTTATCCAGGGTGAAAAACGCCTATTGCCTTGCTGATAATTCAAAACAAGCATTACAGTTCTTTCAAGAAACGGAGAATCTCAGTATCACAATTCCTGATGATCTTTGGCAGCCAAGAGTTACTGTCATCGTACTTGAAATCGCTGATAAAGAGGCAAAGGTCATTGATGAAACCTTGCAACAGGAAAAAGATGGAATCATTAAACTACCTGTGGCAAAATGCGAATTTGCAGTGAGGCGCATCAACTACAATTATGATGAAGAGGTTACGGTAAAATGGGGCCAAAATACAAATCAGGGATTGCTCTGGACAGTAAACGTAACAAAACCCGGAAGGTTCAAGGTCATCAGCGAAGATAACGGAAATGAAGTTATAGAATATGTACTGTCCACAGCCGATGGCAGTCTTCAGCTCAACGCAAAAGGGAATATTGGTGTAATGAGCAAAAAAGAGCAGGAAGGAACCATCATGATTAATCAAGCAGGATCTCAAAAAATTACCATTTACCCCACAAGAACTGGCCGTAGAACTAGATACAATTTTAAGGGTGTAGAGCTTATTCCTGTAGAATAATCATCTGATGACTCATAGCGCATTATTATTTTAAACAGTAAAAATTAATTAGAAAAGTATTTTTTGGAATAACGAAAAAAATAAGAATTGTGAAAAAAATCAGTTCAATTTTACTTTATCTATTTTGTGTTTCAGCTTTATTAGCACAAAACGGAATTCAATCTGAGAAAAAAAAGACGACAGTGGACTCAATTTTGAATCCTGCCCTCAATAGGGCACTAGAGGAAATAAACGATCGGTTTGAGCATGTCGATGTTGAACTTGTTGAGTGGCCCGATGAGCTGCAGAAGAAATTGGGGAAAATGAAGAAGATTGCCTTTTTGGCTTCTCCGGTGAAGAAGCCTGCGGGGAAGCTGCCGTTGTTGATCTCGTTGCATGGAGGAGGACAGCGTTGGTGGGACATGAGTTTGCAGGAGCAACTTGCGGTTTCGGCTCCGGGAGGGAAGATCGAGAAGCAGCGGGGGTTTAGGAAGCTGCGGGGGTATGATTTGGCGGAGCTTGCGGGGAAGGGGATGATTTTGCTTGAGCCGAACACGGCGGGACTTTGGGATGCGGGGACGCTTGATACGATGCTTGATTATGTGTTGGAAAATTATCCTAATATTGATAAGGATCGAGTTTATGTGATGGGTTATAGCATGGGCGGTCGGGGTACTTGGGCTTGGATCAATGAATCGGCGGATCGTTTTGCTGCGGCGGCGCCTTGTGGTTTTAATCCTGCGGATACGGGGGATGTGAAGAAACTTGTGAAGTTGCCGATTTGGGCGATGGCGGGCGGAGCCGATGGAGACCGAACAACAGGCGTCAGAAAGATGGTGGAACGGTTGAGGGCGGCGGGGAATTTGAACGTGAAACATACGGAGTTTGAAGGG
>Ga0209536_100017043_pt1 | contig 10308 bp, 9 predicted proteins | sample DeeMarSeWOR28_12_FD_187461 | JGI IMG/M metagenome (GOLD analysis project Ga0209536, IMG submission 187461) | Marine sediment microbial communities from White Oak River estuary, North Carolina - WOR-2-8_12 (SPAdes) (version 2) | ecosystem: Environmental > Aquatic > Marine > Intertidal zone >... | reverse complement strand
ATGAACTGTTCTTTCACATAGTTCGAAAGGGCGGCGATAATCGGGCCGTTCGGATTTTTGCAGAGTTTTTTTTCCGCCCGGAGCATTTCCGCTCTGCGCCGGTTTGTAAAAGCCGTGGCTTTCTTATATGAAGCCACCAGCTTGTTCCTGTAGCTTGCCGCATTACGGATTATCGTTTCGGCAAAGCTTCCGCCCGGAGGTTGATATACATCTGCAAAGGTTAATGGAATAAGGCTGTGAATAATGTCATAGTGGTTCTCATTGATATAATTCGAAATCAATTTCTCGAAAGAAGCCAGTGAAATGCGCTTGCTTTGACCTTCCGGGCAAAGAATGCGTACATTGTCGGCAGAACGATTGCCTTGGGCGGCCAGTATGTCAATGTCAATACCGAGCTTGCAAAGCGCAGAGGCCAATTCATAAACAAGCCATTCGGCTCCACCCAAAGATATATCGTAACGCTCTATTATTATTGCGACTTTCATTTTATACGGGCAATATAATCGGGGCCAATCAGTTTGTAAAGGGAACAAGTCTACCGTACTTAGTCTCGCGTCTGGCGATACGGTTGGCCTTTCTGACGACTTTGCAGATGAACGCCTTGTCGCGTCCATCCAGTGATTTCTTGCCAACGTAACTTTTATAAAAGCGAAGGCGGTCGGACCTTGAGAATGCACTGCCTGGGGCCGAATAATATAACTGTGATATATCTTTCATTCGAAACCTCTCGGCTAAGATGCGGGGCTTGAATGCACGCTGCAGGTCAATCAGGTAAAAGGTGCCGTCATCCGAGTAAAATATATGGGCGAGATAAAAGTCCCTGTGACGATAGCCCGTAGCGTGAAACTTTTTGGCGAATTGACCGAGTCGTTCTATGAAGTTTCTTTGCTGTTTGAGATTTTCGGTTTTTGAAATATCTTTGAAGCAGTCCGGCAGTTTTTGCTCCAGAGGTTCGGCTTTAGCAAGCTCTTCAGTAATTATAAAGCTTCTTTTTTCAAAAAAGATGCCCCATTGCTCGCCGTAAGAAATGGTTTTGGGAGTTTTGATGCCTTCCAGGGCAAGGTCTTTCGCCGGGTCGAAGTCGAAAGACATCATACTTTTACGAGCGTTATGCCAGAACCAGTTTTTAATCTGGGTCAGGGCATCAGGGTGATGATAACGTTTCAAATAAAGGTATTTCTCGGATTCGGATGTTTTAAACTCAAGGCGGCTTCGATGTTCAGGCAGACTCGATCCGCCGGGATCTTTTCCGGAATCGAAAGAAAACAGGGCGTCAAATGATGTAAGGCCGAGCTTTTTGAAAGCTTCTACATAGTTGCTGTCAATGAAAAACGATTGTGAAATCTCTATAAAGTTCTGTTCGGTCATTACTTAGTTTAATTGTTATCCTGCAGGAAATAGTCTGAGATAACGCCCATGAAACGATTATATTTGATAGCGTAATGGGACAATCCTTCTTCGGAGAATCGCTGTGAATATTTTTTATCTTCTTTGTATAAATTGGTTGATACTTTGGTCCACTGCTGCTCGTTCATGGCCAATATTTCTTCGATACGTTCGGCATAAAAATCAGCGACTGGCAAATCCGAATTTGCATTTACAAACCAGGGCATTATGTGCCCGATTTTCTTCAGCAGCAGATCATGCTCGGGGCCGAATTCCAGGCATGACTCATCCGTGAAATTTTTTAGTCTCTCCATTTTTTCGGAATTGATATATCCGCCTTCGAGGCTGATCCGGTGCGACTTTGTTCCAGGAAAAGGGAAAAAATAGGTCCAGCGGAATCTGCCTGGCCTGGCTTTGCCCATCAGCTCGATTGTCTGGAACACATCTTCGCGCTTCTCATGGGGAAAGCCGATTATGAGAAAAACTGAGCTGTGCATGCCGTTTTCGCCAACGATTCTAATGGCTTCGATGATATTATCGTTAGTCATATGGCGATTGAGAATTTTGCTTCGAATCGTCGGGCTTCCTGATTCGACGCCGAACTTGACGATTTTGCAGTTTGCCTGAGCCAGGGCTTTTGCGCATTCGTCATCGAAAAAGCCGACATGGGCATTGACCACAAAGGGAATATCTGAGACCTTTTTATAAGCTCTGCAGAATTCCTTTACATATTCTTTATCGAATGTAAACAAGTCGTCATCGAAGATATACATTTTAATATTACGGTAGTTTTTTTGCAGGTACTCGATTTCTTCGATCATCTGCTTGACAGTGAATCTTCGTATATAATTAAGCTGTTTAAAGTTGCATTTCAGGTCGTCTTTGTATGTCTTGACCATTACGTGATTGAAGCAGTAAGTGCAGGAAAACGGACAGCCCCGCGAAGCCATCAATCCAATCCAACCGTTTTTCGCATCGATTAGTTTCTGGAAATCCAAGCACTCGTAGTCTTTTGGGGGAAGTTTTGTTAAATCCGGCATGGATCGTACAGGGTTGATTTTGATTTTGCCTTCATGTAGCAAGGCAAGATTTGACAGGTTTTCTACACTTTCTCCACGTTCCAGTTTTTCGACGAATTCCAGAAAGGCTTCTTCGCACTCGCCCCGGAAGACATAGTCGAACATGTCTGTATTTAGGATATCGGTGGTATTAACCAGGGTGTGTATACCGCCGATGACGAAAGGAACCGATAGCTTTTTCCTCGCCCAGGAAGCAAGCTTTTGGGTATATGGCCATTGGTTGGTTACTACTGAAAAAGCGATTATGTCCGGCTTATGACTTATAACTTGCCTAATGAATTCTTTTTCGTCCGGCAGCGGTTCAATATCTTCGCAAAGCTGCCAGAATCCGACCTCGTGCCCGGCATTCTTCAGGACCGAGGCCATGTGCGCCACACCATAATTGAAACCCAACTGTGATTCTGTCGAGGGATAGATAAAAAGTATTTTCATAATACTTATGATTTTCCGTTAGGTGTATTTTAATCGCCTGCAATTCAGCTATCCACGGTCCTTGGAGCGGTTATGCCCTTGCGCCGAGGTGTTTTAATTTCCAGTATCTTCCGCCGGCGCTGCGGTGACAGCCTGATTACAGAGGTCCGTTCTTCCATAACGCGCTGGACAATTTCATTCGTATCAATATGCCGTGGATCGGTTAATGTATTGACATGCACGATATTGCATTGCGTATCGCCGCACGCACTCCACCGCCTAATAAAGCTCTTATTATTGCTGCCGGCAAAAATTGTCAGAGTAGGCGTTTGTGCCGCTGCGGCAATATGCTGGCATGCCGAGTCATAACCGATAAATTCATCACATTCCGCAATCAGGGCTGCGATTTCACCAATGGAACACTCGACGCCGACGATTCCATGCGATATGCCGGGATATTCGGTATCTCCAAGATGAGCGTCGGCAGTTTGGTAGCCTTGGTCTTGTAGATACGAGATCAGTGAGTCAGACCGGGAAAGCTCATCTTCTCCGAATCCCCTGTCAAGAAGAACGACCGTTTGCGGGCTCTTTAAAATTTCTCCCAGCAGTTTTTTTTCGAAATCCAAATCCAGCCTTTTTCGTGGATTGTTCCCGACGCCGAAGTTCATTATGATGAGCTTTTTACATCCGGCGGCTCTTATGCTACAAGTCAAATTACGGGCCTGCCGGGCGATGGATGATGGTGTCCATATTCTCGGAAAACTGAAGCCCGATACTCCAAAAACTGTATCTATCCAACGATTTGCCAATTCCGCCATACGGGCGTTTTTCCCCGATGAGGCGCATTTTCGGCTGTTGAAAAAAAGATAATTGTCATGATGAGTCAGCGGCAGAACACCCAATTGGGTAATTCTCGAATCAGGATCGATCAGCAGGATATTTTCTTCGCTATCCAGCGGCATCTCACCGGCAAGAATGTCCGAAGTGGCGTGCCAGCTTGAAAAACGCTCGAAAAGTCCGCCCCGACGGGCATAATTCAGCGGATGAATCCGCATGCCTGTGTTGCCTCCGAAAATACCTGAGAGTTTATCGCTTCCTATAATTACTATTTCCGCCTGTGGGAATATCTTTGCCAGGCGTTGTATAATCACACTCAAAATGGCAACATCAGCTCCAATAGTTACACGAGACAGCAGAATAATTTTTTCGGGAGGCTTTTCTTTATCGTACTTATACTCTCGGCTGTGTATAAAATTAGAGCGATGATTGAGTTCTTCGAAGGAGGAAATTCCAAAGTCGGTTAGCCGTTTATCAAGCGCTGTTCCTGCGGATACGTTTCTGCAGTAAGTAATCACCTGAGACATGACCCGGCTGTAGATTTCTACTGGCATTTCTTCGTAATCATCGCATAATTCTTCCACAATGATTTCAAAGAGAGCCGATGCTGCTCTGTTGTTCAACTGCATATCCGAAAAAAATGTGCCCATTTCACAGAGCAGGTCGATGTACTCAGGCTCGAAAGAACCGTCCTGGTAGTATCGGTCGATGAACGAAAAAGCAACCTGGCGCGACAACCGGGACAGGTCGTCGGGGCAGGGATTTTGTTTCAGGCCGAGCCATTTGTCTCTGTATACGGATGGTTCCATTTAATTTCGCTCTTTCAGAAGTTTTTTGGCCGCTCTAAACACTTCGGATGCGGTTATTTCTGTCATACATTGATGTTCCCTGGGGCAGACCTTCTTGTGACATGGGGAGCAGTCAATCTCTTTTCTAATCACGATAGTCCTGTCCAAATTAGTCGCGGTGTAATCGGGATTTGTAGGCCCCATGATAACTACTACCGGAATACCCAGAGCAACAGCATAATGCCGGGGGCCTGTATCATTTGTAATTAAAAGATTACACCTTTGGACGAAAGGTTTCAATAGCTCGAGATCGACTTTGTCGTTGCTGGTATTTATTATATCGGCTCGGCTTTTCGCTATAACAGCCTGCGCTATAGGTTCCTCGCCCGGGCCGGATAAGAGCAGAATTCTTGCCCCGAGCCCTTTTTCGCATAGTTTGGCCAGCTCGGCAAAATATTCCGGCGGCCAGCATTTGGAAGAACCGAAACTTGCGCCGGGATTTAGTCCTATCACAATGTCATCTTTCTGAATCCCATACTTTTGAAATAACGATTCTGCTCGTTCCCGGATCTGTTGGCTGATATAAAGTCTTGGCTGTAATTTTTCAGGTACATTCATGCCCATCCAGCGGCAGATTTCCAGGTAACTTTCGGTTGTAGGCATAAGTACGGATCGGTGATTATTACGAATCGGTTCCGGGCCACCGCTGAGAAAAATCCCCCTATGGTTATATCCATAGCCGTAAGTTTTTTTTACCCCGCCCAACCAAGTGCTAAGGGCTGACCGGACCGAGTTGGTCAACAAAACAGCCATGTCCGCGTTGTAATCCCTTATCTGTTTGGTCATGCGCCAGAATCCCACCCAGGATTTATCTTCACAATCGATGAAGCCGTCAAACCAGGGCCCGTCCCTGAGTATTCCCTGGGCGTTCTTTTTCACTATGCCTATGATTTTCGTATCGGGAAAACTATTACGAAAGCAATCCAGCGCAGGGATTGCCATAATTATATCGCCTACCCAGTTTGGGCAGCGGATAATCAATGTATCAGGGTACTTTGTAGCCTTTTCTATCATATGCGTCTAACAGGAACTTTAAAACCTAACTTTGCTATACAAGTTACCAGTACCTTCTTGAAATTTTGTAACCTCGCATCCTACCAAATTTCAACCTGTTTTTACAGATTTAATTATAAAACGGAGTGCTATTTCTTGCTCATAGTTTAGTAAATTATAAATAAAACCGTCCTGAAAAGTGTGTAAAGCGGGTATTTCGAATGTTTTCGGACTATCGAAAAAGCAGGCTTCTGTGTCTATTTTTTGCCCTGCATTATATAGAACGTTAGCGTCATAAGCTGGAAAATAATAGCAAAGCCGAGTGCAATGAAGATCAAATTATCCTGCCTGTCGGGACTCATCAGGAACCATACGGTCACGAGCAAACAGAACAAAACGATAATTTGTACTATGCCGGCCAGTAGTCTCATTATAGAAAACTCGCCGAACATTTCCGTTCGCTGCATGCTTTTGAGCTGTCCCAGAATGCTGCTTAGAAGCTCCTGGGTTTTATCTGCTGGAATGTCCGGTTTGGATTGCTGTTTGGGTGATTCCATCTGCTGACTTTCCTGCTCTTTAAATTCAGGGACGGTTTGTTGAACCTCATATTGCTCAGGTGAATCGGCTGTATGCGGCGCAGGTTCGGTTTGGATTATACGAACTCGTTGAGTTTCTTTCTGCTGTTCATTTGAAGAACGCAGGTGCTTTTTGATAATATTAACCGCCTCCTTTATGTTTACAGCCCTGTAGTCGGGATTTACTCCTGCCAGTGACATCGATGAAGCGGGCTGCCTTTGATGTGAAGGCGGCATATCAATCAATATTGTTTTGCAGCCGGCACGCAGGCCGGCTTCGATGTCCCGGCTGCTATTGCCAATACACCAGGACTGGCTGAGGTCGATATTCATTTCATCAGCGGCTTTCAGCAGCATCCCCGGGCTTGGCTTTCTTGAGTTGCTTTCCTTGCGGTATTTCGGGACAACACCTTCCGGATGATACGGACAATAATATATCCGGTCCAGATAAGCGTTCTTTTCGGCAAGCAACTGTTTCAACCGGTCATGAATATCGCCGAGCACTTTTTCAGTGACGATCCCGTGTGCGACGGCCGATTGGTTGGTCGCTATGATCAGTTTGTATCCAAGGTTTTTAAGCTGGATGAGTGAATCGGGGACGCCGTCAAGCAGCTTTACCTGCTCAGGATCGTTAATATAGCCCGGATCTTCGATTAAAGTATCATCTCGATCTAAAAATATAGCTTTTTCAGACATATTTTCGAAATCCGTTTCTGGTTTAACTGTTCGTAAAACCACGCTCCACAATGTCGCAGATTATATGATAAGCGAGCTGATGAATCTCCTGACATCGTGCTGTTGAGTCGGCGTCGGTGCAAAAGCAAATATCTGCCATCTGCTGAAGTTTGCTGTCGCTCTTACCTGTGAACGCAATGACGATGGCACCTTTTTCTTTAGCTATTTGGGCAGCGGCAATGACGTTTGCCGATGAACCGCTGGTCGAAAACACCCATAGAATGTCGCTTTTCTTTACCAGCGCCTCGGCCTGGCGGGCGAAGACTTGTTCATAAGAATAGTCGTTCGCTATGCACGTCAAGACAGAAGTGTCGGTCGAAAGAGCCACGGCGGGTAGGGCTTTTCGTTCTCTCGTGAATCGACCCACAAACTCACCCGCTATGTGCTGGGCGTCCGCCGCCGAACCTCCGTTGCCGCACAGGTAAATCGTGCCGTCATGCTGCAATGCGTTTGTGATTACCTCGGCGATGGTGGCTATCGTCTCGATGCCGTCTTTCTCGAAATCAGCGGTCATCTTTTTGTGTGTTTCGATGGTCTCTATTATGTGCTTTTTTGTGTCCGGATTCATCGGGATTTTGTTTCCAGTGACTTCATTTCCTTGATAGTAGCGGTTGAACTTTTGCCGTTGACAAGCGGAGCAAGAGTAACTTTGCCGCCATAGGATTCTACGAATTCCCGGCCGACGACGCCTTTTACCGCCCAGTCCTCACCTTTGACGAGCACATCCGGCCTGACTTTCTTGATTAAGTTCATCGGATCCGGTTCGTTGAAGATAGTAATGTAATCGACCGTCTCGAGCGCAGCCAGCACACCGGCCCTGTCGTGCTGGTTATTAATCGGCCGTTCCGGTCCCTTAATTGCCTTTACAGAGCCGTCGCTATTAAGCCCGACAACAACAATGTTGCCCTGTCGCCGGCAAAATTGCAGGTATTCGACGTGTCCTCTGTGCAGCACATCGAAGCAGCCGTTCGTAAAAACAATAGTCTTTTCTTCCCGGCGATGCTGAGAAAGCTTGCTGAGTAAGGAATCAACGGTGCAAATCTTGCTGCTTGTACTCCGATTCTGTTCGGCAATCTCTTCGACTATCTCTTCAATGATAACTGTCGCTGTGCCGAACTTTTCCACCTCGATTCCACCAGCGATATTGGATAACTGTACGGCAGATTCGTAATCACAGCCGCCGGCCAGTGCTGTGGCGAGCATTGCCAGGACCATGTCGCCGGCCCCGGTTACGTCGTAAACAGTTCGTGGACGAGTTGGGATCATCAGGCTCTTGCTTTGGGTTTTGAGATATGCCCCCTCCTTATCGAGTGTAATAACAACCGCTTCGAGCTTGAGTTTTTGTAATAGATGATCTGCAGCTTTGGCTGCCGTCACTGTATCGGTAATCTCAAAACCCACAACTGCGGATGATTCCGTGCGATTTGGCGTAATAGCTGTGGCACCGGTGTATTTCGAGTAATCACTTGATAGGCAGGGATCGACCAGTACCTTTTTGTTCGCCTGGTTTGCCAGCCGAATCATCTGCCGGCAAAGTGAATCGCCCAACAAACCTTTGTTATAATCCTGCAGGCATACCATATCGATTTGTGACAGCTTGTCTTTATAAGCGGACAAAATCGTTTCCTTCAGCTCCTTGGAAAGTGGCTCCGTGGATTCGTAGTCCATCCTGATCAATTGCTGCCGATGAAGATGTTGTGCAAGACCGATCAACCTTTGCTTACTGATAGTAGGGCGGTTTTCGGCCTTAAACAGACCGTCAATATCGGCTCCCGCTTCGAGCAGCTTTTCCTGGAGGATTTCGCTATCCCTGTCGTCTCCCATTATACCAAGGCAGTAAGCCCTTGCCCCTAAAGCAGCAATATTGGCAGCGACAGAGCCGGCACTTCCACAGCGGTGCTCGGTTTTAGTGATTTTCAGGACGGGCACCGGGGCCTCAGAGCTGATTTTCACGGCATCGCCATAAATATAGACGTCCAGCATGAAGTCGCCCACAACTAAAACTTCCGGCGAGCCGAGATTTGTCAGATTTTTCAGCAGGTTTTCGTACATATCATTATAAATCAATATTTGTTACTTCTGAGGAATTTTACTCGCTAACGTATCTTTAATCAAGGTTGTTAATTTGTCCCGGCCGGCCAGGAATTTTATCTCAATCGCAAGATAAGCGAAAGGCAGATGCGATTTTGATTCTGAATTCACCAATTCGAGTTTTGATTTAACCTTTGTCCAGTCTTTCTGCGTTGTTAATATCAAGTCTGCTTCAAGCTTTTTTGCCCGTTCTGCAATTTCAGTTAAACAGGCGTCGGTGTAGTGATAGTGGTCGTCATATACTTTTGAGCCGGCCAATTCAGCCCCGAGGTCTTTGAGGGTGTTCAAAAAAGCATCCGGATTACCGATGCCGCAAAATGCAAAAATCTTCTTATCCTTTAATTGCTCAATGCTGTCATTCCTACTCAAGCTGGAATCCATTTTATTGCTGCCTTTCTGGATTCCCGCCTTCGCGGGAATGACAGAGGGCTCCATGTATTTTACAGAAACAGCGGCGTGAATTGATTTTGCGATAACCATATCCGGATTAGTTGTTCGAAGTATTTGCTCAAGTTCGTACAATTCAGCTTCAGTGACTTGATCGCATCTGGTAATAACAATGGCACCTGCCCGCTGCAGAGACGAGACAGGCTCTCGCAGCAAACCGGCGGGCAACAGTTTACCATAGCCGAACGGTTGTGTCGCATCGATTGCTACAATGTCGAGGTCTCTTGCCAAGCGGCGATGTTGAAAGCCGTCATCCATAATCAACACTTCTGCGGCATGTTTATCGATTGCTTCTGATGCCCCTGCAACACGATCCGGATTGACAATCACCACAGCTTCCGGACAAGTCTCTGTCAGCATAGCCGGCTCATCGATACGGTTTTGATTTACTTTGTATCCGCGAGTGAGAATCGCATATTTGTATTGTTGGGCTATCTGTTTGCACAACCAGACTACGAGTGGAGTTTTACCCGTCCCTCCGACCGTTATGTTGCCGACGCATAGGACCGCCGCGTCAACATTATGCACCTTGAGCAATCCTTTGGAATAAAGCAAATTCCGCAGGCGAACAACAAGCGAGTAACCTGTTGCCACTATGGTCAGGAGGAATCTCAGTACAGTCGCACCGAAGCCACTGCTTTGGCCTGAAATAAGTCTACGGTAAGTTTGCTGTTTCAACTAATGAATCCTTAATATGTTTGCTCTGAATTCGGTTTTACTTAAACACAGCAACAGCGTACAAGAAAAAGGTATTATAAGCCAAACCGGATTTAGTTGCACATATTTTCGTGTCGTAGTTTGCGGTTTGCGGTGGACCAATAATTGCTAAGAAGATTTGTAGGGTAGTCCTAATTTGACCTGTTGAGTTTAATTGGAAAGCTCTTTTAATAGAAACTCGGTTGCCTG
>Ga0209536_100017042_pt1 | contig 10310 bp, 10 predicted proteins | sample DeeMarSeWOR28_12_FD_187461 | JGI IMG/M metagenome (GOLD analysis project Ga0209536, IMG submission 187461) | Marine sediment microbial communities from White Oak River estuary, North Carolina - WOR-2-8_12 (SPAdes) (version 2) | ecosystem: Environmental > Aquatic > Marine > Intertidal zone >... | reverse complement strand
CCATTCGCACCGAGCCGGACCCACACAGGCGCTTGGCGTCCGCATGTCGGAGCCCGATCCACCCAAGTCGAAGTCATTGGCCGTCAGTTCCGCGAATGTCGGCTCCAACTCGTCGGTGGTGGTCCCGAGCAGGATGATGTCACCGGTCGATCCGTGCATGTTGGTTAGCCCGGAGCCGTGCTTCTCCCAAATGTCGCAGATCGTTCGCAGCGCGTCCGACGTGTAGAACCAACCCGTCGGCATGTTGACACGCAGCGTGTGGAAGTGCGCGATGTCCGGGTACTCCTCCGGTAGATCGCTGTACCGGCCGATCACACCACCGCCATAACCCATGACACCCACGATTCCGCCGTGCTTCCAGTGGCCGATCCGCTCGTGGTAGGACCGCTCCAGCAACGACAGGAGGGCTTTCGACATCTTGTTCTTTTCGGCGGCTTCCTTGATCTGCGTGACGAAGCTGGGCCAGGGACCCTTTTCCAGTTCGTCCAGCATCGGAGTGCCGTTCTTACCTGGTTTCGCCATCGTAATCTCCTTTAGTCTTGGATGATGGCCTTGCTATTTCACTTCTTGCACGTCTGTTACACCACTTGTATTCGTTCTCTCACACTCACTACTATTCTGTACAGCAAAGTCAAAACGAAGAATCCCAACGCATAAATCCCCACAGTGATCCCGATCTCCGGCACCGTGGGACTGTACTCCGTGATCCTACCCAGTGGTGACGGGATGAAACCGGTCACCACCATGGCAAGACCCTTCTCGATCCAGATGGCCGCAACCACCGCAACACAGAGCGCCGCCAAGTACTTCTCTTGTCTTCGTATCTTCGGTATGTAGAGAAAGACCAAAGCGAGTACGGTCAGTGCCTCACCGGTCCACATCCACGGAGTCAAGGCATGGTATCCGTGTAGCCCGGTGAAGAGATACTCGAAATGGTGCAGATGGTGCGGCATGTCACTGTATAGACTCGTGAACAGTTCGACGCCTACGAAGAAGACATTGATGGTCATCGCATATACGACTATCGTCGCGAGCTTTTGTATTGGCTCCTTGCCGGGATCGAACTTGGTGAATCTCCGCAACACCAGAGCCAGCAGTATCAACAGGCTGGGACCGGACGCAAACGCCGAAGCCAGAAACCGTGGTCCCATTATCGCCGTCATCCAGAACGGCCTCGCCTCAAGCCCCGAGTATAGGAATGCAGTAACCGTATGAATACTGACGGCCCAGGGAATCGACAGATAGATCAGCGGTTTGACCCATTGCGGCGGAGGAGCACCCTTGCGCTCCGCATCGAACGTCACCGCTCCAATGACCAGATTCAGCAGCAGGTAGCCGAACAGCACCATGAAGTCCCAGAACATCACCGAATTGGGCGTCGGATGCAGGATCACGTTCATGACCCTTGTCGGCTGACCCATATCGACGAACACGAACAACATGCACATCAACACCGCGGAGACGGCAAGGAACTCGCCCAGAATCACCATCTTGCCGAACGCCTTGTAGTTGTGCAGGTAGTACGGCAGCACAACCATCACGGCCGACGCAGCGACGCCCACCAGGAAAGTGAACTGCGAGATGTAGAGCCCCCAGGTCACATCCCTATTCATCCCGGTTATGTGCAGCCCTTCACTGAGTTGCTGTCCGTAGGCCACCACGCCACCCAAGATCAGCAGCCCCCAGAAGCCCAGTAGAAACCAATACCGCTTGCCTCCGGTGAACGCATTCTGCAGCATACGCTTACCTCTCGTCTCCCCCGTTGCCGAACATGACGACCCTATACGATGTAGTAGACATTCGGACCGGTCCCGAGCCCCACCCTTCTGGCAATAGTGAGCCTCTCACCCAGGATCTGGTTGACCTCCGAATCAGGCTCTCCCAGATCGCCGAACACCAACGCCCCCGCACCGCCATCCACCTGGTTCACCGCTTCCACGCACGCCGGCTGCAGGCCTTCCCGCAGGCGCTCGGCGCAGAAGTTACACTTCTCCACGACTCCTTTAGTTCTAGTCGGATAGTCGGAGTAGTACTCTCCGTTCGTGTCACGTTCGATGAAGTCCTGTGGATCCCTCCAGTTGAAGCTCCTGGATCCGTAAGGGCACGCGGCGATGCAATAGCGGCACCCGATGCACCGGTGCATATCCATCATCACGATCCCGTCCTCATCTCTCTTCCATGTCGCTTGCGTGGGACAGACGCGCACACACGGCGGGCTATCGCAGTGATTGCACAGAATCAGAACAGGCGCCTGCCTGATCTTCGACGCAGTGTTCGTGTGTACCTGGTCGGGAAACACATTCTGGTACTCCTCACTCCAAATCCACTTCACCTCGTCCTCTGGATCCGATATATCCGGTACATTGTGCGCACGATGGCAGGCTGTGATGCAGGCATCACGGATTTCCTCTTCCATGCATTTCTCTATGTCAACGACCATAGCCCATTGCCTGCTGGCGCCAGCCTGACCGACGGACTCTTCCTGCGCGGAGCTGTCACCGCAGGCAGTGGTCAACAGCGGGAAACCACACCCCAGCCCGAGCGCGGCCCAGCCGGTTTCCTTCAGGAAACTGCGTCTGCTCTCGTCCATCATTCAGTTTCCCCCGGGTCAACGTGACAATCCCAGCACTTGGGCTCCACATTGGCGTAGTCATGGCACCTCGTGCAGAACTCATCTCTGCTGGTGTGGCAGTCCAGGCAAGTGCCCGTCAGGCTCATGACATAGCGCTCTCCCGAGGCAGCCACGTACTCACGTCGTCCTTCCCGGACGACTGCATTGCGCCACTGATTCAGCAGATCCATGTGGTTTGCAGTCATGTACTCGGTATCCTCAACGCACACGTCTGCATCACTCGGATACTCCAATTCCGGTGCCGCCACTTCACTCTCCCCGCCGAGTGTGTACCACACCGGAAACGCCACCAGAGCGAGGAACAAAGTCAGACCAGCCACGATCTTTGGCTTGTCACTCATCGTCTGCGTCCTCCCCATCTTCCGCCATACCTGGGATCGGCTCCAACCGCAAGTTGTGCGTGCGTTTCTTCTCTCCGGTCAGCTTCATCGCATTGACCACGAGTTCAGAGATACCCGTCACCTTGACGCCGGGAGCCCAATAGTCTGCGACTGTTACCAGAGTTGCACGGTCTATGGCACACATGGCGGCCAGCTGATTGACACCATACTTCTGTTGGACGAATCTCACGGCATTGCCCCGCGGCAGGCCCCCACGCAACCGCATTTCCATGTTCTCGTCCGTCCCCAAACCGGCCCCCCCGCCGCAGCAGAATGTCTGCTCCCGTATCGTGTTCTCCGGCATTTCGAAGAAGTTGTTGCAGACATTGCGTATCACGTACCGCGGCTCTTCGAAGATGCCCATGGCTCTAGCAGGATTGCACGAGTCGTGGAAAGTCACGCGAATGTGGTCGTTCCGCGAAGGATCGAGATCGAGCTTACCATGGCGGATCAGATCAGCCGTGAACTCCATGATGTGGATCATTTTGGTGGAGCCGGCGTGTTCGAACACCGTACCCGTAATCGGAGACCGGGGCACTTCCAGAAAATCAGCGGGGCCATTCATCGTATCCATATACTGGTGAATCACCCGCCACATGTGGCCGCACTCACCACCGAGAATCCACTTGACCCCCAAGCGCTTGGCTTCGGTATAGATCTTCGCATTGAGGCGCTTCATCGCCTCATGGGACGTGAACAGACCGAAGTTGCCTCCGTCAGATGCATAGGTGCTCCACGTGTAGTCGATTCCCAACTCGTGAAACAGCAGCATGTACGCCATGCACGTGTATATGCCGGGATCAGCCACGAAGTCACCAGAGGGAGTGACGAAGAGGATCTCCGCACCCTTCTTGTTGATCGGGATGTCGACTTTGATCCCGGTGGCCTCCGCTATGTCCTCGGCCATGAACTCGAGCGTATCAGCCAGCCCGTGCGGCTGAATGCCGAGGTGATTGCCCACCTTGAAGCAGTTGGCCACCGGTTCGATGACCCAGTTGACATAGAGCCCGAGCAGGCCGAGCAACTCGCGTCCAATCATGGTGATCTCGGCCGTATCGATCCCGTAAGGGCAGAAGACCGAGCAGCGTCTGCACTCGGTACACTGGAAGAAGTAGTAGAACCACTCCTTGATCACGTCTTCAGTCAGTTCCCGTCCACCCGCCAGGCTTCCGAAGACCTTGCCAAGAGCAGTGAAATCCCTACGATAGATGGATCGCAGGAGTTCGGCCCGCAGTACTGGCATGTTCTTCGGGTCACCGCTGCCGATGAAGAAGTGACATTTGTCAGCGCACGCTCCACAACGCACGCACGTGTCCATGAAGATCCTGAACGTACGGTACTTCTGGAGTCGATCGGCCATCCCGTCCAGTACCGTTCTCTTCCAACCTTCGGGAAGTTTCCAGTCTTCTTCTGTGACGTGCCACTCCCTCTGATTCGGCAGCTCCAGGACTTCGAGGTTCTTGGGTTTGCCAGAGTAGATATACGTCCCATGCCTGAAGTCCACGGGAGTTTCCATCCACCCCGTCTTCGGTGGGTGCCAATCGACGCTCAACAGGTCTTCGTGCTCGTAGAACTCTGGTTCGTCAAATTTTGGCATCTCTATTGCCTCTCGACCGGAATCCCGGCCGCCTTCATCTTGTCCCTGAGTTCGTCTTCATACTCTTCATACGAGTGGACCTTCACGGGATAGTCCCACGGATTGACATGTCGTACGGCCCGGTTGTTGTTTGCTAGGTTCCGGGTCGGACTGAGGAACACGCCCGCCATGTGCACCAGCTTGCTGAACGGGAAATAGGCCAGCAGTATGGAAACCAGGAACAGGTGGCCGTAAAACAGCGGACTCACCGATTCCGGCACGACCGGCGCCAGACGCGTCCAACTGAGCGCTAGCTCCTTGATAGCCGTCACATCCGTCTTTGCCAGGTGCCGCAAGAAGAACCCACTGATTCCGATTCCCAGGAGTAGAAACAGCGGGAAGTAGTCGCCGACGAGCGAGATATAGCGTAGCTGCGGATTGCTGAGCCTTCGGAAGAGCAGATAAGCTACCGCCACAAGAAACACACCGGTTGTCGCGAAGATTACTGGTACTCCCACCTCCATGAACCCGTCGGCCTTCTCTACGAACGTCACGAAGTACGGTACCGGGTTGGTGAAGAAACGCAGATGTCTGATCAAGATGATCAGGAACGTCCAATGCATCGCCAATGCCCCGATCCACAGCGACAGATCAGTGGCATATACCAGTTTCTCCCGATCCAACAGTTCCGCCTTGGTGTTCCGCAGGAGCGAGCGGAACAACAGAATTTCGAGCGCCATCCTTCCGGTGGCCTGGAGCGTGGTATATGGATTGTCCAGCTTGTTTTGCTTGATCCAGGACAGCGACTTTTGCTGTCCACAAGTCGTAGGAATTCGAAACGGAACGGCTGCGTTTGCCCACTTCATCACGCGGTAGATCAACCCGCCGATGAACAGAGCAACCGCCAGGTACGGGAGCGCCACGCCAAAGATCCATCCCATCCCCTGCACCGCCCCCAGCAGACCCACTAGGAAGAGACCGCCGACTGCTGCAAGGGGTATCAAGATTCTCATCGAATATCCTCTCGGGACACGCAGACTGTACCGGTCATTCCAATTCCTGGCGGGAACTGGCTAGCTCGGGGTTGCTGTTGCGTTCGTTCATCTTCTCCATTATCCACGAAACCGATCGTTTCACTTCGTTGACGCGAAGCTCGCACAACTGCTCGCGGCATTCTACGAAAACATCGAATGCCTGAAGTGCCACCCGATCGATCACGCGATCCAGACCTTCCAGCTCAGCCATGATCGCAGCATCGCTCGTCACATCTCCCAGTTGATCTCTGATCGCATCCTTCAGGAGGAACACGAAACCAACCGCTTGGGAAGCTGTGAACTGCTGCACCGCCCGTATCTTGATGACTTCACTCAAAGGTCGATTCACCTGATCGCATTCCTCACCCGCGAGGATGCTATCGAAAATAGCGCGGGTTCCAACACGCAGACTGTGGCCCACCGGGTTCGCGAAGGGGTCCTTTTGGCGCGCGAATGCAGCGGCCGCATCTTTGGCATAAGTGCGCAAGACACAATCGAGCCACCTGCCCACAATGGCATCGCTGTTGGCTCTCAGAAGTCTACGCAGCTCCGACATTCACTCTCCGCTAGTTATCGCACGCCATCTGTGGCGGCCTCGCCCCCGGTGGACCTCAGCCTGACATGACACTTGACTAACCCTACCAAACCAATCCGGCGCGTCTTGTTACTCACGCGCCGCCCTCGGTCACACACATCCAGTGGGCTTGGGAAGTCCCGCCACCTTGCAGGCACCCTTCGCTGGTCCACTGGGGAACAGGTCGTAGATCTCCTTCAGCTTGAAGCCCGTCTGCTTGCACAGCTTGCGGATCATCGGCGCCATGTTGTACTGCAGATAGTAATCGCGCAGGTAGTTCACGACTTTCCAGTGATCGTCAGTCATCTCATCTACGCCTTCAGTCTTCGCCAGATCGGCAGCAACGGCCTGATCCCACGCCTCCGGATCCTGGATGAATCCGTCTTCGTCGATATCCAGCAGCTTGCCACCGAATTCCTTTTGCTCCATCAGTTTCCTCCGTTGTTAGGCCGGCGACTAGCGCCTGCGCCACGATGGGTCTGTTCTCAGCTCAATGCGTGATGTCAATATCGATTCTCGGTGGATCCCGCAGTGTCTCGTGGATCGTGCACCGCTCGGCCACTCGCGCCACCACAGCCCTCTTCTCCGGTGGGACCGATTCGGGCAACGTGACATCCACAACAATGCCTGCAACACGTTTGGGATCGCTTGCTAACTCTACCACGAGACTGACACCTACTTCACCGTCGTTGTATCCGTGCGCGTCACAGTAACCCTGAACCATCATCGCGATGCAAGCCCCGAGAGAACCAGCCAGCAACTCGGCTGGCGAGGGTGCCGCGTCGAGACCCCCGTCCCCATTGGACATGTCACTCCTGAACTCGTGCCCTCTGACCTGGATCTTGAATTCCAGACCCCGTTCTCGACTCACAGTGATCAAATCCATGGTACCGTTTCACGCACCGTGTCTACTCAACTACTTCGCCGCGTCCCCGGTTGCCGCCCCGTGCAGCTTGACTTCCACCTTCTCCTCGAGGCTTGCATAGTATTCGCGCAGAATCGCGACGACCTCCGGCTTGCTGAACTCCGTAGGAACCGGTTTCCCTTCGGATAGCATCTTCCGCAGCATGGTCCCGGAAAGGAGCAGTCGAGCACCGGACACATAGTTACCGTCTTCGTCCAGGACTGCCTTCTCTTCGTTCGGCGATGTCTTCATCGAAGCCATCTCGCCGAGTTTGTAGTCGTAGAAAGTCCAATCCATCTTGAGAGGTTGTGTCTCCAGCGCCCCCATCGGCAGCTCGTCGAAGATCTTCTGAGCATCGAACGGCCCATAGTAATCGCCGACGCCGGCATGATCCCGGCCCACGATCAGGTGGCTGCAGCCGTAGTTTTGGCGGAACAGTGCGTGCAGCAGGGCTTCTCGTGGACCGGCGTACCGCATGTCCAGCGGGTAGCCGCCTTGAACCACACGTTCCGGCCTGAAGTAGTTCTGCACCAACGCATCTATGCAACGTACCCGCACGTCAGCCGGTATATCTCCAGGCTTCAACTCACCCAATAGCTGGTGGATATAGACGCCGTCAGTTACCTCTATTGCGACCTTGGCCAGATATGCGTGGGAGTTGTGCATCGGGTTGCGCAACTGCAGAGCGGCAACCGAACTCCAGCCTCTCTCGTTGAAAATCGCCCTAGACTCGGCTGGACGCTGATAGATGTCGGGAAATTCCTCCGGGAAATAGCTCTCGCTCAGTACCTTCACCGTTCCACCGAGATTGACGTCCTTCTGCGCCATCACCATCGCCACTCCGGGATGCTCCGGATCCGTCGTCCGGAAGACCTCCTTGCACTCCAGTTCCTTGTCGATGGTGTATTTCTCGGTCACCGTCATGATGGCCATCATCGTCCCGCGGTCCTCGTCGACCAACGTCAGTTCCTGACCTTCCTTGATGGCGCCCGCCTCTTCCTTGCTCGCAGACACCGTGACGGGGATCGGCCAGAACGTGCCATCGACCATATGCATGTCCGTTACTACGCGCTTCCAGTCTCCACTCCCCATGAAACCTTCCAACGGTGTGAATCCGCCGATGCCCATCATTATCGCATCGCCCGTCTCGCGCGACGTTATGTTGATACTGGTAAGGGTTTCCGCCTTCTTCTTCGCCTCCTTCAGCTCCCGGCCCTCCAGGAGCAATGGCTTCAACTTCTTTTCTTTGCCGTGTGGTTTGACCAGCTGATCCATCGTGGTTTCCTCTTCAGTTTATGGTCCTTGGGTCAAATTCAACTTTCAGCAACCAATTTGCGTTCTGCACCTGCGGGCAACTCTCCTGCGCCAGTCTTCAGAGTCCGTCCTGAGTACTCGGCGTATATCATCGCCACAGTCCGATAGAAGATGTGAGCGAACTTCGAGTACGGCAGGTAGACCAGTAATCCGAACACTAGGATGAGGTGCACGAAGTAGATCGAGTAGGCCGTGTACTCCAACACGCTACGCTGCGCGGGGTCCACCATGAAGCGCAATGCCTCGGTAACGAAGCCGGTGATCGCCACCGCCAGCAGAAGCCAGACAAAGGTCCAATCGAAGGAAGTGCTGGAACCCGATTCTCGGCTCTTCGAGCGATCTGAGATAGCCTTCGCACATCCAATGAGGAGCAAAGCACCGCCTACATTCGCGACGATCTTCATCGGGTGCAGAAGGTTGAACGGGTAGACCGACTCGACACCGAGCATGGGCAAGAGATAAAGATCGATAGTCGCCCAGACGGTGACTATGAACAGTGCCAGGAATCCGTAGAACGCCATCAAGTGCGACGATCTCCTGGAAGCCTTGTCTGTACATTTCCCGAAACGGTCATGTAACAACACCGATTTCACCGTGCGCACGACGCTCGACACGACTCCCATCGCTGGCTCGTCACCGGCCGCCTTGTCCGCCCCGGCCATACCGCGCCAGAACCGCAGCAGGCCGAGCATCAGACCGACAAACGATAGCGCCGTGAACGACGAGAAGAACCCGATCAACAGCCAGTGGGGAAAGAAGTCGGCATAGAACGCGCTTTCGTGTAGCTCTCCCGGCGGCAGCATCCCTTCCAGGGGTCCACGCAACAGAAGCGCGGCAGCTAGCAAGACGGCTGGAACCAGCAGCAACAACAACGGAAAGAATCTCACTTGATTGACCGATCGCGCCAGGAACTTCGGTACCGCGTGGTGCTCGACTGACTTCTGGCGCACTGCAGCCAGCACGTCTCCAGGACGAGCGCCACGTGGACATCTCGTGGAGCAATCGTTGCATTGATGGCACAGCCAGGCATCAGGGTCCGATACCAGACGGTCTTTCAAACCCCACTGAGCCCAGATCATCTCCTTTCTGGGAAACGGAGCCCGTGCATTTGACAGTTCGCACACGACGGAGCAGGTGGCACACTGATAGCATTTCTTCAAGTCACCGCCACCCGACGCAATGACGTCCTCAACGAAGGTCCGATCTGGCTGCAGCAACAAGGCCTGAGACATCGTCGACTGACTCCTAGAATCCTTTAAACGGGTTCAAGCCGATCTCCTCGATCTGCTCGGCGAACTCGTTGATTACCTGAGCTAGTTTCTCGTAATCAGTTATCGGCATCTGCACTAACTTCACCCGCTCCTCTTCCAAGGCGAGCTGCTTGAGCTTTTCCTGTACGTTCTCACTTCGCTTGTCCATCAACTCGCTGCCGCGGATGAAGTGACACTGGTAGTCGTCGCCTGCCTTGCAACCGATCAAGAGAATCCCGTCGAAACCGCGGGACAGCGCATCGGCGATCCACACCGTGTTCACTGAACCCAGACAGCGCACCGGAATGAAGCGAACGTGAGTACTGTGCTTGAGTCGTTTGAGTCCGGCTGTGTCCAACGAGGGATAGGCATCGTTCTCGCACAACAGGCCCAGGAGACGCGGTTTCTCCTCGAACTCATCGGGGATCTCGACTGCCTTGATCATCGATGAGATGATGTCGACCGAGTAGTCCTTGAACGAGATAATGCGTTCCGGGCAAGCGCCCATGCAGATACCGCAACGCCGGCACCGCGTGAGGTTTGGCTGTGGCGTGCCTTTGACGTCCTCGTTCAAGGTCCCGAACGGACACTCCTCGGTACACCGCTTGCACTGTCTGCAACGTTGCAAGAAGAAGTCGGGGAACGA
>Ga0209536_100017041_pt1 | contig 10310 bp, 7 predicted proteins | sample DeeMarSeWOR28_12_FD_187461 | JGI IMG/M metagenome (GOLD analysis project Ga0209536, IMG submission 187461) | Marine sediment microbial communities from White Oak River estuary, North Carolina - WOR-2-8_12 (SPAdes) (version 2) | ecosystem: Environmental > Aquatic > Marine > Intertidal zone >... | reverse complement strand
CGAGCTGGTGATGGCGTTCGAGGAGGAGTTCGGGATCGGCATCCCGGACGAGGACTACGATCAGTTCCACACCTGGTCCGACGCGATGATCGCCGCCGAGGGGCGGCAGGACGACATCGAGGTCATGATCCGGGCCGGTCAGGCCTACGCCCAGTACGCCGCCTACGTGACCGAGATCATCGAGGATCGCAAGAAGAACCCGAGGGACGACCTGGTGAGCATCCTCTCGGGTGCAAAGGACGCCGGGCTCCTCAAGATGTACGACGAGGTCGGTCGCGAAGAGACCGCCCCGGGGATCAGCGCGGAGCTCCACAACGACGAGCTCATCAAGCTGCTCGTGATCCTCATGGTGGCCGGCAACGAGACCACCCGGAACGGCATCTCCGGCGGGATGCAGCTGCTGATGGAGAACCCGGATGCGCGCCAGCGACTGATCGACGACCCGTCGCTGATCGGCATTGCGGTCGAGGAGATGGTGCGACTCACCTCTCCGGTCGTCTCCTTCTCGCGCACCGTCACCCGGGACACGGTGCTCCGCGACAAGTCGCTCGAGGCGGGGCAACGCGTGCTGATGCTCTACCCGTCGGCGAATCGCGACGAGAACGAGTTCGAGGACCCGGAGCGCTTCGTGATCGAGCGCAATCCCCACCACGTCGGATTCGGAATCGGAAGCCACTTCTGCATGGGCGCCAACCTGGCGCGCATGGAGATGCGGGTGGCCTTCGAGGAGATCCTGCGGCGGATCCCGGACATCGAGTACGCCGAAGGAGGGCCCGTGCTCCAGCCCTCGGCGCTGGTACGGACCTGTGCGGAGATGAAGGTGCGCTTCACACCGGAGGCGCGAAACGCGGCCTGAGCCGACGCTGCCCGGGATCAGCCTCCGGGCAGCGCGTCCTTCACGAACGCGCCCCCCTTGAGGATCGCCAGCAGACTCGGCTCGCGCAGACAGCCGATGTCCGTCAGCGGATCGCCGTCCACCACCAGCAGGTCCGCCAGCTTCCCGGGCTCCACCGTTCCCGCCTCGTCGCCGAGGTCGAGCAGGTCGGCGCCGTTCTTCGTCGCCCAGCGGATCACGTCGAGGGCGGGGAAGCCCAGCTGCTTCACGTAGAGCTCGAGCTCGTCCACGTAGGTGCCGTGAGGCATGACCGGAGTGCCGAAGTCGTCGCCGACGACCATCTTCACTCCCGCCCGGTTCGCCTCGGGCATCATGCGCGCGGTGTACTCGAAGTCCTCACGCACGCCCCGGATGCGCTCGAGAGTCGTGGCCAGCTCCTCGGGATGGCCCTCGCTGATCGGTAGCGGCTTCTCGGCGTGGTCCCAGTTCTCCGCGATCTCCAGGAAGCGGACCGTCCAGAGCATGCTGGGAACGACGAAGCTCCCGGCCTCCAGGATCGCCTCGATACACTCCTCGTCGAGGCGGTCGGCGTGGTCGATCACGTCCACCCCGGCGCGCGCGCACTCGAGCACGCCGATGCGGGAGGCCACGTGAGCCCTCACCTTCTTGCCGAGGGTGTGGGCGGTATCGACGCAGGCCCGGAGCTCCTCGCGGGTGAGGTACATCACGTCCCGGGCAGGCACGGATCCGTGGCCGGGGCTCGCCGAGATCTTTACGACGTCGGCACCCCGACCCAGCTCGGCGCGGGTCGCGTGGCGCCAGGCGTCGGCACCGTCCACCTCGTAGGTGAGCCCCTTGTTCCCGAGCTCCATGAACCAGGTTCGGTTGTTGGGGTAGTCCGAGGACTCGCCAGTGGTCACGAGCTCGCGGGTGCAGGCGCGGTAGCGCGGACCCTCGACCAGACCCAGCAGGATCGCCTCCTTCAGGCAGACGTCGATGCCGTGGCCACTGCTCGAGCCCAGTGCGCCGGTGAACCCGCAGTGCAGCGCGGTCCGGGCGTTGACCGCAGCCAGCATGGAGAGGAAGGGAGGCGCAGCCTCGAGGCCCAGCGCCGGCGCAGTCACTCCCTCGCCGAAGGCGCCGAAGTGGGAGTGGAAGTGGGCCTGCACCATTCCGGGCATGAGCGTACGACCGCCGAGGGGGACGATGCGGTCGCCCGGGCGCGCCTTCGGCGTCGCCTCCCCCACGCTCTGGATCCGTTCGCCCTCGACGACGACGTTGATCCCCGCTTTCGCGGGATGCTCGCCGTCGATCAGATTGGCCTCGGTAAAGACGATCCGCGAATCGGACATGCCCTGGTCCTCCCTGCGCTTCGCAGAAACATCCGCTCGGGGAGAGTGCAATCCCCGTTCCCGGGACGCCACCCTTCTCCCCGCTGCGCGCCGGGCGCATGCGACCATTCGCCCCAGATGTCGGGCCCCGCGTGGCGTCGCGTCCCGACCCGGCGTTTCCTTCGGCGGGACCGCCGGGGAAGGACCTAGACGTCCGGTGCGAAGCTGCGCTCCTCGAGAACGGACTCGGCGACGTTCGCCGCCGCCTTCTGCACATCCACTTCGCGGGACTTGCGACTCTTGCGGCGGGTGATCTCGACCTTTCCGTCGGCGAGGCCCTTCGGGCCGACGGTCACCCGGTAGGGGATACCGATGAGATCCGCGTCCTTGAACTTGACCCCGGGCCGCTCCTCGCGGTCGTCGAGCAGCACGTCGATGCCCTGACCCCGGAGCGCCTCGTAGAGGGCCGCTCCGGCCTCGGCCGTCTCGGGCTTCTGCGGATTCACGACCGTCACCACCACCTCGAAGGGCGCGATCGAAAGCGGCCAGACCACGCCGTCGTCGTCGTGGCAGCGCTCCACCACGGCGGCCATCGCGCGCTCGATCCCGATGCCGTAGGAGCCCATCACGATCGGTCGGGAGTCACCCGACTCGCTCTGGACCATCGCCCCCAGGGCGTCGCTGTAGCGCGTGCCCAGCTTGAAGATGTGTCCCAGCTCGATCGCCTTGTCGACCGTCAGCGGCGCATCGCACATGGGACAGGCCTCCCCCGCCCGCACCTCGCGAAGGTCGAGCCAGTGCGAGACGCCGACGTCGCGGGCCACGTCCACGCCTCGCAGGTGGAAGCCGTCCTCGTTCGCGCCCGTCACCATCTCGCGCCGACCCTCGAGCGCGGCGTCGGCGAGCACCGTCACGCCGCTCACACCGACCGCTCCCAGGCTTCCGGCCGACGCTCCCAGGGTGGCGCGGATCTCCGCCTCGGTCGCCGGTCTCAGAGCCGAGGCGCCGCTGGCGTCGAGCAGCTTCTGCTCCGAGAGCGCGTGGTCGCCGCGCAGCAGGATCAGGGTCGGGCGCTCGTCCACGACGTAGACCAGCGTCTTGATCTGGCGATCGGCCGGGGCTCCGCCCTCGAAGGCCACCAGATCCTCGATGGTGTGCACGCCGGGGGTGGCAAAGCGCTCGGGAGCGCTCCCGCCGGGTCCGTCCTCCAGCGCCGGCAGGCCCGAGGTGGCCTTCTCGACATTCGCCGCGTAGCCACAGGTCTCGCAGAAGGCCACGTGGTCCTCGCCGGCCGCACTGCGAACCATGAACTCGATCGACTCGCTGCCGCCCATGGCCCCGACCGACGCCTCCACCGCCAGGGTGTCCACGCCACAGCGGGCGAAGATGCGCCGATAGGCCTCGAAGTGGCGTTGGAAGGCCTGGTCGAGGCCGGCCTCGTCGAGGTCGAGGGAGTAGGAGTCCTTCATCGTGAACTCGCGAACGCGCAGGACTCCCGACTTCGGACGCGGCTCGTCCCGGAACTTCGTGTGGATCTGGTACCAGATCTGCGGGAGCTGCTTGTAGCTGCGCAGCTCCAGCGCCAGGCTGGTGAAGATCTCCTCGGCCGTCATGCCGAGCCCGACATCGGCACCCTTGCGATCGACGAAGCGGAACATCTCTTCGCCCATCGACTCCCAGCGACCGCTGCGCTGCCAGACCTCGGCGGGCTGGAGCGTGGGGAGCTTGAACTCCTGACCGCCGATCCCGTCCATCTCGTCGCGAACGATGTCCGTGATCTTGCGGCACACCCGCTGCCCCAGCGGCAGCAGTGAGTACGATCCCGCCATCAGCTGCCGCACGAAGCCCGCGCGCACGAGCAGCTTGTGGCTCGTGGCCTCGGCATCGGCCGGATCGTCGCGCAGTGTGGGGATGAACGCGTTGGACCAGCGCACGGATGGAGCCCCCCTCGTTCGGGTGCGAGAAGCTATCAGAGAAGCGCCCGCCCCCGCTCGGAGCTAGCTCCGGGGACCCGATCCAGGCATGGCCCGGATCGAGTCGCTCGCGAAGGGGACGACCAGGTCTGGAAGCGCGGCGAGGAAGGCCTCGCGCAGACGCTCGAAGACCGGTCCCGGCGCCTCACCCCCGATCAACCGCCCGTCCAGACGTCGCACGGGCACGAGCCCTGCACCACTGCCGGAGAGGAAGACCTCGCTCGCCCCCAGCAGGTCGATGCGCCCGAGGGTGCGCGACCCCGCGACGATCCCGAGCCCCTCGGCCAGCTCCAGCAGCGTGCCGCGGGTGATTCCCTCGAGAGCGCCGTCGCTGGCGGGCGGCGTCAGCAGGGCGCCGTCGCAGACCGCGAACACGTTGGCGACGCTCGCCTCGGCGACCTGGCCGGCGGCGTTCAGGAGCAGCGCCTCGTCGGCCCCGGCCCGCCGCGCCTCGAGCTTCGCCAGGGCGTTGTTCAGGTAGTTGAGGCTCTTCACCCGGGGATCGAGCACGTCGGAGGGCGGGCGCCGCAGGCTCGAGGTGACCAGGTCGATGCCGTCGCGCAGGCGGGCCTCCGGATAGATGGCCACCCGATCCACCAGGCAGAAGACCCGCGGATCGCCGCAGGTGGTGGGATCGACGCCCAGGGCTCCCTCGCCGCGGGTCACGACGAGCCGCACGTAGGCCTCGCGCTCCCCGTAGGCCCGGGCCGTGGCCAGCACGATCTCGCGGATCGCGTCCACGCCGCCGGGGGGCTCGAGGGCCAGCGCCTTCAAGCCCACCGCGAGCCGGGCGAGGTGACGGTCCAGGCGGAAGAGGCCTCCGCGATAGATGCGGATCCCCTCGAAGACGCCGTCCCCGTAGAGCAGGCCGTGATCCGTGACCGGGATGCGGGCGTCCGCCGCCTCGATCACACCCCCGTCGATCCAGACCTTTGCCGTGGGTCCACTCACGAGATCACCTCCATGCGGCCCTCGAGGCGAGCCCCCACCCGGGCCGCCGCCTCCCGCGCGCGCACGACGACCTCCGGCCCGAGCTCGCGCAGCCTCGGCGTCGACGCCGCCACGGCCAGGGCCCCGTGCAGCTCTCCCCGACAGGTGATGGGGGCGGCCAGCACGGACAGGCCCTCGATCCACTCGTCCCGATTCTCGGCAAAGCCGCGCCCGCGCGCCTCGGAGACGGCGGCCGCCAGAGCGCGCTTCGAGGTCAGGGTCCGCCGGGTAAAGGACTCGGGCTCGGGATCCGGCAGCACCCGATCCGGCGCAAAGGCCATGAAGAGCTTGCCGACGGCGGTGGCGTGGACCGGCACGCTCGACCCGACCCGCGGCGCCGCTCGCAGGAAGCCCGTGCCCTCCACCTTGTCGAGCACCACCAGCCGTCCCGCCCGGGCCGCGACCAGAAAGACCGTCTCACCCAGGGAGCTTGCCTCCTCTTCCAGCACGGGCCGGGCCGCGGCCCAGAGGGGATCGCGCTCGAGGACGCCGAGGCCCATTGCCACCAGCGCCATGCCGGGTCGGTAGCGACCGCCCTCGTCGCGCTCGACCAGTCCGCGCCGCGTCAGGGTGGCGAGCAGGCGATGGGTGCTGGACTTGGGAAGGTTCAGGGCGCGACCGAGCGCGGTCACGCCCAGTGCCGCCGGCGCCGCCGAGAGCGCCAGCAGGACGTCGATCGCCTTGTCCACGGTGCCGGGTGCATCCATGACGCGCCCGGATGCGCTCCCCGACTCGGATGCTGCGGCCATCGCCTCGTTCCCGTCTTCGTTCGGATCCAGGTTCGTTCGGATCCAGGTTCGCTTGGATCTCTGAGCGTTCCTATAATTGGAACGATAATCTTCTATGTGGAACAGATCCTATCACGCACGACGGCGAAGATGCGAGGGCTGCGATCCCCGCGGCGGCCGATTCGAGGCCTCAGTCGTGGTCGATCAGGGCCAGGACGCCGGTGTAGGTGAGAAGCTCGGGCCGGCCGCCGACCGGGCCGATCTCGCAGGAGCCGAACATCCCCGCCAGCGGCGTCCCCCCGAGCGACTGCTCCAGGTATCCGGACTCCAGACCCGGCACGCCGAACAGAGCCGCGCCCCGGGCACAGCAGTCGAAGTAGAGGCCCAGGGCCGGATCACCGCCCCCCTCCAGACCAGCGAGCATGGCCTTCAGATCGGCTCGGGCGGCCTCGGGCTCGCGCACCACCAGGCCCAGCAGCTCACCCGTCTTCAGGGCCTCGGGGATGGCGAAGGCCTTCTCCTCGAGCGCGAAGCCCGCGACGTTCCGCACCAGATAGCCGCCGGGCTCGAGCGGACCCCCGTCGGCCTTGGGCAGCGCCGCCAGCACGAAGCCCGCGGCGCGACGCAGGTCCTCCCCCAGCGGCCCGAGCGCCGCCTCGCGGTAGACGTCCAGCGCGGGGCGTCCGTCGAGCTCGAGGATCCAGTGACCCTGGGCGCGGGTTACGGGAAGGGGGTCGCAGAGGGGACGACACGCCTGGGTCACGCCCACGCGTGGCGGCCGCGCCCCCCGCAGAACCATGCCCGCCAGCCCTCCACTGGCGATGTCCCGGCCACACCACTGCTGGGGTCGGTCCCAGACCGGATCGGCGGCGCCGCCGCCCACCACCAGCGCCGGCGCCAGCGACTCGCGCACCTCGTTCAAGGTCGCGAGCAGCGGAACGCCCCGGGGGTCCGGCAGCAGGACCACCAGGTCCTCGGCCCGTGGCTCGCCACCGACGCGGGCCCGTAGCTCCTCGCCGACACGGGGCTCGAAGGGGTCGAGATCGTCGAGCAGGAAGGTCTCGACGTCGAGGCCCGAGACCGCGAGCACCACCACGCCGGCCTCCTCCTCGCGCCCGAGACCGATGACACCGTGGCAGGTCGCGCCGGCCAGCCGCCGGGTGCCCAGGGCCCCGATCGCCACCTCGAGCAGGTCCCCCATGCCCTCCGCGAAGCTGGGCGTGGCCAGCAGCAGGGCCGCGTCGGCCCGGCCGGAGCGGCAGAGGGCGTCCGACACGGCCTCCTCGGCCGCTCGAAGCGGATCGGAATCGATGGACAGGCCGACGCCGGCGCGAATCATGGTCCATAAGGGTAACGACGGCCCCGGGACGACACCCGGGTTTCGGCGCGCTGTCGGCTCGGCTAGGATGCGAACAGGCGCCGCCTCGAGACCCTCCTCGGCGTCCGACGCGTCTCGTGATGCGTGTCCGGAACGCCCGCCGGCCCCCTGGTTGAGCGAACCAACGCTGGTCCATTCCGAGTGAGGGTCCGATTGGCCGACTACGAATTGATCGAGACCCGAGCGGATCTCGATGCGCTCGCACAGGATCTTCTCGGCGAGAAGGTGCTGGCCGTCGATACCGAGGCGGACAGCTTCTACCACTACTACGACAAGACCTGTCTGGTGCAGATCGCCACCAGTCGCGAGATCTTCCTCGTGGACCCCCTGGCATTCGGCGGGCCGACGGAGCTCGCGCCGCTGGCGCCGATCTTCGCGTCGCCCGACATCCGCAAGGTCTTCCACGCGGCGGAGTACGACATCTTCGTGCTCAAGCGGGACTGCGGCTTCGAGTTCGCAAACCTCTTCGACACGATGATCAGCGCCCAGCTGCTCGGGTACCCGTCGGTGGGTCTCGCCAGCCTGGCAGAGCGCCACTTCGGCGTGAACCTGCCGAAGGACGAGCAGCGCTCCGACTGGTCACGACGACCGCTCACGGCGAAGCAGCAGAGCTACGCCGCCGCCGACGTCCTCTATCTGATCGAGCTGGCGACGCTGCTCGCCCGGGAGCTCCGCGCCCGCAAGCGCTACCGCTGGGCGAAAGAGGAGTTCGAGACCCTGACCCATCGCCAGTGGCCCGAGCGCGACTTCGACTCGCTGGGCTATCTGCGGATCAAGGGCGCGCGCAAGCTCGACTCGAAGGGGCTTTCGATCCTGCGCGAGCTCTTCCTCTTCCGCGATCAGCGTGCGAGGGAGATCGACCGACCTCCGTTCAAGGTCCTCGGCAACCGCACACTGCTCGAGATCGCCGAGCGCAAGCCCACGAAGCTTCAGGACCTGGCGGAGATCAAGGGCATCACGGACCTGCTCATCCGCCGCATCGGCCGCGACGTGATGGCGGCGGTCCGGGCCGGCCGCAGAGAAGACCACGGACCCATCCCGAAGCTCCCCTCCAGCGGTCGCCGGCGCATGGACCAGGCGGGCGAGCGCCGGCTCCAGGCGTTGAAGAAGTGGCGCACCCGGCGAGCCACCGAGCTGGAGCTCGACCCGGGTGTGCTCTGCCCGAACTCGGCCCTGGAGGCCATCGCCTGGAAGGCGCCCTCCAGCCCGCGAGAGCTCGCGGACCTCCCGGAGCTCAAGCAATGGTTCGTGCGCGAGTTCGCCGCCGAGGCCACGGCCGCCGTCCAGGCCACCGACTCGGACCGGGAGTAGCCTGCACGGCCAACGGGGCCCCGAACGAAACATCCCCCCGATCGGACCTTCCGAATCGGGGGGACATCTCGATCTGGAGCCTGGATCGCCCAGGGGAGGCGGGGTGCCGTTCTGGGGAAAGCGCCTCTACAGTTTCCGGGGCTTCACCGGGTGGACCCGTGTCGAACGTGCGCGCCCGCTTCCATCCGACCGACCCCTACCAGATTGACGTGTTTCCTATGAGCACGAAGCGTGCCAGCGGCAGCCGCGAGCCGGGTTCGCGAAAGTGCGCTGGATTCCGCGGTGTTGCGCGGCCGTCGGCACGCGAGCCGGCGCACCGATTCGCGGCGCCCGGCGCCGCTCGCGACGCAGTGGGCCGTCGGTCTCGGACAGAAGGTCGAGCGATTGCAGGGGGTTACGCGATCCGAGCCCATCTGCGGCGGTGCAGCCGCAGGCTGCATCGGAGCCGGCTGCTGGTGGCCTGGCTGCTGCTGGGGTCGGCCTGCGCCGGCTGGCCGCCGCATCGGGGACTTCATGTAGTCACCGCACCGGCTCCCAGCGCCGACGAGCGCTACTGCGCCTGGTATGGCGCCGCGGAGGGCGACGTCCTCTACGTGGGGGAGTCCGCCTTCTGGTCCAGCATGCGAGCGGCGGGGGGAGACCCGAGCGCCGATCTGCGCCAGGCGGGACCCCGGCGCATCGCACGCTTCGACCTGGCCCGTGAGCGCTGGCTCGAGCCCCTGACCGTCGGCGCACCCGGCAGCCCTTCCGGTGTCTGGGACGTCCATCCCCAGGGCGGGCAGCTCTACTTCACCACCTTCTTCGAGCACGCGGGGCGCGTCGATCTGCGCTCCGGGCAGGTGGTCGCCTTCGCCTCGGCGGGCCGGGGCCTGAACGAGCTGGCGGTGGGACCCGAGGGATCGGTCCTGGTGTCGCGCTACGGCTCCGGACTCGACGCCGTCGGCAACGGCGAGCTGCTCACCCTCGATCCGAATGGAGTCGCCCTGGAGCGCTTCGCCCTGCCGGCGCCCAGCGAATTCCGCGTCGCCCCGAAGACCCCGGCCTGGCATGCCGCGACCGGCGAGCTCTGGACGCGCCGCGGTCGCACTCGCGGGTAGACTCGCGCCGGAAACATGGGAAAAGCCGATCCCGGCCTGTTCGAAGACGGCGCCATCCGACATGACCCGGGTACGTCCTCCGCCACCCTCGCTACGGTCCCAGCGGTCCTCGCGGAATTCTCCCTCGCCGTCCTCCGTGCGTACCGCTGTGCAGATACGCTCCTGAAGGTCCATGAGATAGGCCTTAACGGCGTTAAGATCAGGTAGGTGATCAGGCTGGTTCATGGTGGGTGGCGAGTCCCTAACGATTGATGCCTGCAGTCCGCTGACTCGCAGCGTCAATACCGATGACGCCGTCGATCCAAATGGCGATTGTAGCGTATGGCGACACGGTGTTGCAGGTTCAGGCTGGGCGCACGATGCGGCCAGTGCGTGCGTCCCGGATCTCGGTGGGACGCCGCAGCGGTCCTACACTGCCGGCCAGAACCAGGTCGACGCCAATACCGAGACTCTTTCGAACCAGTAGTGCGGTGCGCGCGGGGGGCTGGTGATGCCGGTTTGCACTGGTCGACACGAGCGCATGACCCAATTCCCGACACAGGGCGCTGGCGAGGGGGTGGTCGGTGACGCGGGGGTGGCTATCGAGGGTGGGCCGGGACTCGCGCAAGAACAGGCCGACGGGGATGGCGTCATCGCGGAAGGCCTGGGCCAGGGCCTGGGTCCGGTC
>Ga0209536_100017040_pt1 | contig 10310 bp, 16 predicted proteins | sample DeeMarSeWOR28_12_FD_187461 | JGI IMG/M metagenome (GOLD analysis project Ga0209536, IMG submission 187461) | Marine sediment microbial communities from White Oak River estuary, North Carolina - WOR-2-8_12 (SPAdes) (version 2) | ecosystem: Environmental > Aquatic > Marine > Intertidal zone >... | reverse complement strand
CCTTTATACACCAAAGGACTATCCAAGCGGCCCTTCATAGTATCTTAATGCACACTCTGCTGGAATTTAGTGTGGCACAAAATGTATAGTTCTGTCAAAGTGGAGCATCTTGTAAAGTTACGGTTGATTTGACAGTGCTGATCTAGAATCTACTTATCAATTCTTCCCTGATTCTGACCATAGCTAGAGTATCATGGCCACAGTATCTGAGTAGATCTTCTTTGATCTTTTCTCTTTCTGCTGGTGGAGTGCTAGTATCTAGCATTCGGAGGTATCCAAACGAAGCCTGGTTTCCCTCCTGAATCGACAGGGTTTCGTAACTCATATCAGGAAGAATGGCAGGAAGTACCGATTTCAGAGAAAAGGATCCCTGAAACTCCGGGTGGTAGAAGCATCTTCTGATGATCGCATACAGATCCTTGAACCGATCTGTGATTGCGAGAAGCTGTTCTTGATAGTGGGGCAGGTGCTCGATCACTCCATTTAGGACTCCCTTCTCATAGGTCGTATAGATAAAAATGGTGCCACTCTCGCCCAGGCTTTCAATCAGGGTGCTGGCAAACTCCTCGCGTGGATCTTTGTCCTCATCGCTCAGAAATTCTTGGTGTTCTAAGGTGCCGTCCTGATGGAGAATGTGATCAGACCACTGGAAAGGTATTGTCTGGTAGGGTCTAGTGCCAGCGTATCTGGGGATTGCGGTACCCATAGTTTCAAAATCCAGAAAGTGAATCGGATATTCCAGATCCATTAGCTCGTCCAGTAGATCTGGGTCGATATATTCCTCACGATTTGCAACACAGACTCTCATCCTCGACTGCAGTGCAGAAAGCGGAAAAGATTCTGGTATCTGCGCAATATCCTCAACACCCATCTCAACCACTTGGTTGAACTTTGTCTGAGATATTCCGCCAAGACGCATCACCCAGTACTTTGGCATCTCAGCCGTACAGTGCTCCCAGAACTCGCACTTATAAGGACTGATGCAATCCTTGGAAGGATAAATCTCAGGTGGATCCGTCTCTGCCAGCATTTCCTTTAGGTCAGCAATCTGCGAAGGTATTTCAGTTTGGAGGTCAAGAACTTCCGCAGTTAATTCGGAGAAGGTAAAAAGACCATCGAGATCAAGCTGGTTCCCATCGTACACATACTGATTGTTCAGATGGAGAATACCAATAGTGCGTATGTTCAGACCCGACCCAGTTAGAACATGATACTGTACCGCAACGTCTGGCAAATAAAGATCCTTGACTGATGTGGCCGACTTTACTTCGATCAGGTTCCATGCCCCATCATTGAGCCGTTCTAGTATATCCACCCGTATCCTGACCCCATCAGAGATAAAAGCCGCCTCATAGATGGCTGCCACGTTTGGGTCTTTCATGGCTGACAAGGTTGACTGAACAGCCTCCTTGTGATGCATATGGTCTTCCTCGATGAGGACGCCAATTGGGTAGAGTTGTGTGGCGAGTCTTCCCACTTCATGGCCCATATCGAAAATCGCTTGTTGAGCAGGAGATACCTCTGAGGCCAGATCGCGGTTGTAGCACTGGTACCACAAGTTTAAAGGACAGTGAAGCCCACCTAAGAAACGTGATTTGGAGAGCATCGGAACATAACTCTGGTTCATCAGTGACTCCTGTATTTTCTAATAACCCCACAAACTATTCCAAGAATCCTGATCTCATGATTGCGTAAGATAATCGGCTTCATTTTGGAATTGGCCGGCTGCAGGCGAATGCGATCTGGCTCGATATAGAACTTCTTGAGGGTGACCTCATCATTGTTGATCATTGCCACTACAGTCTCGCCGTTCTCAGCGGTATGCCGTGCTTCGATTATGATATAGTCTCCATCTTGAATGTTTTCGTCAAGCATTGAATCGCCTTCGACTCTGAGTGCATAGGTCTGAAATTTTCCCACCATGTCCTTGGGGATTGAGATTGTCTGCTTGTAAGGCACAGCCTCAATGGGCTGCCCCGCAGCAACGGTTCCTAATAGCGGGACCTCAACGGACCCAGCTACTACATCATAGCGCGTCCAGGCCCAGTCGAAGACAGGCTCGGACTTTTTCTCATCGTGAGGCACAACTCTCGCTCCCATAGTTACCTCCCTTTCCATTTGTTTTTGCCACCATATTGACAGGGGGGTTTGACAGATCAGGTCAATTTGGGGGACGTTTTCAAGAAGTTAGTCAAATCGGGTTTCTGGCCTTGAAATAATCAAACGGTAACTTGACTCCTTTGATGAACCTCCCAATTTCCAAGAATTGCTGCACCTGACCGCTCTTTACTTTTCCATTACTGATTCTTATCTACACACTACAAGTATTGACGTTCTACTGAGTGGATCAATGACCATCCTTCTGTGATGGTGACCCAGAAATTAGTTAGAGGAGGAACCAACATGCTTTCAAGAAAAACTCTCTCAATAATACTGCCTGTTTTTATGGTGTTGATTCTTGGTTGTGGCCAGAAAAGACCGGATATACCAGTAGATGAGGGCTCCATTGAACCCGGGAGTACTGTGGCCAGGAAAGGAAAACCTTTTAAACTTCTCGGCGAACCCATAGCCGTGGGGGACACTTTGCCTTCGGTACAGTTGAGAGATGCGACGACCATGGAGAAGGTTGACCTGTCTAACATGAGAGGATCGATTCTATTTCTAAGCATCGTACCTTCCCTGGATACACCGGTTTGTGACGCCCAGACCCACTATCTTGGAGAGGAGGGCGACAAGCTACCGCAGCAGATCAAGCGCATCACCATAAGCCGCGATACCCCTTTTGCACAAAAACGCTTTGCCAAAGAGGCAAAACTAACAGATCTTAAATATCTTTCTGATCATGGGGAGGCTGCTTTCGGACGCTCAACCGGGCTTCTGATCGATGATCTCATGCTGCTGTCGCGCTCGGTTATCCTCGTGGATAAAGAGGGTAAGGTGCGCTATATCCAGGTCGTTCCCGATTTTACCCACCTTCCTGATATGGAGAAGGCTTTCGAGAAGGCAGAGGAACTCGTGAATACCTCATAAGATATATTAGGATGGGGCTGGAGCTTAGCTGTGATAGTAGTGCATACTGCCCCCAAAGCAAGTAATGAAACTCTGGCTCCCATTCAATCACTATCTATTCAGATAGAGGATGATGCCATGAAGAAAAGAATCTTCTGCATTATGCTTGCGGGAACGGCGATCATGTTCTTCAACGGCTTTGGAGGGTATGGAAGTCCGGGTGAAGGTCCCGGGCTTACATCCATGGCTGTCGCCACTACAAAGAACTCACTGGAGATTGTCACAGTGAGACCGTCCACCGAAACCATGTCCCGCCAGCAGTTACCCTATTTTGTTGGTATTTCCGAAGCTACAGCCGGTGCAAAAGGTATCTCCATGAATCTTGTTGTTATACCCCCCGGTGCTTCTGCCAAACCGCACATACACCGCGGCTATGAATCGGCGATTTATCTCCTCGAGGGGCGCGTGGAAACTCGCTACGGCCCAGGTCTTCGGAAATCAGTGATAAACGAGGCGGGCGACTTCATATTCATTCCAGCAGATGTTCCACATCAGCCTATTAACCTGAGTGCGACCGAACCGGCAAGAGCCATAGTTGCTCGCAACGATCCCAATGAGCAGGAGCACGTTTTTCCATATAACCCGAAGGAGGAATTGCAGCCAAGTAGCCCACGAAAATGATGTATGAGCAGTTTTTAGGTCCTTTTCTTCGGGGGCTTAGCACCTAACTCAATGTACCCACTAGGTAGGTACCCCTCAAATTTTTAGATGCTAAGAGTCCGAACAAAAGAGGGTCTTTGATACCTTGAGTATCGCTTTTGCACCCAACCTGTGCCCCAAGTTCAGCGTGAGGTAAGGCTCAACAACTTTATTGATCTATCCGTCATTGGCCAAACGTCTTCTGCTAAAAACCCGGAGAACCTTGCTGGCGTAACGTCGACTTTCAGCCGGAACCGGAAGGCCACGGCGCAGGATCTCGGGCCCGCAGTTATGACTGATAAGAGCCTTCCACGGGTCTCTGAACTCTTTGAGCAGCGACAAAATGTAACGGATACCGCCGTCAATGTTCTCTTTTGGAGACCAGGGGTTTTCCACCCCCAGGTCGGCTGCCGTCTCAGGCATCAGTTGCATCAAGCCCATGGCACCAGCCCGTGAAAGAGCTTGCACGTCATAGTTGGATTCGCATTTGACAATCGCATGGACGAAATCGGGATTGACTCCGTAGAGCCGAGCTTTTGCTGCGATGATAGGATCTATTCTTCCCCTTTCCATTCGATTTCTCGCACTGAACGGCCGCTTTCGCAAATAGTGTTTGGAGACTTTAACTCTAAGACGCAAGCGCTCTCGCTCTGCTTTAAAGAGAGCAAGAAAAGTCTTTTCTTCGGATGTAAGGTGTTCACCTGAGGTAAGAACGGCAAGCCTGGTTTCTAGAGCAAACAATCTGGTCACATAAGCCGCATGCAGAGCTTCGGCCACAGAAAAATCGGCTGCTGCCGAGGAAGAGACTATTTGGACAAACAGGCTCCCTATTATTATGAGCAATCTACAATCAGGTCTCATGGCCTTGCCTCTGGTGGAGATGGTCGAGATTGAAACGAACGCGGAGAGGAATACGGTGAAGTGTGCTATGAGTACCCTTCACCACAACCAGCCACAGACCACGCGAATCCTTCTCATATCTGGCCTGCAAGGAGATGAAATTCCTTACATCACAGCCCGACTGCCCCAATGCCTTTTCCATACCTGCAATCAAGGCCGCATCAATTTGCAGGGGCAACAGTAAAATCATCTGATAGTCGCCCTTTCCGAACATGACGTTGGCGAGCTCAATGTACTGGTTCGCCGCCAACTCACTTGAGATAATGCGTGACCTTGGGCTGAGGCCATTTAGGTGGCGAATTGGGCTTAAGTAGAGAGTGTGGAAATCCACCTCACCCACTAGCTTCCTTCTCCTGCGATCACGTATAAAGAACCTGGCGCCCAGACTCTGAAGAGATTTCACGTAGCTCTCAAAGCCAAGATTGACTCGGTAATTGTGGCAATGATTGCCGGAAAGGCCCCCAGATGCTCTCCTTTTTCACCAACAAGGGCCATGCCGCTTTTGACCAAGGAGTTATCAACCCGATAGACTTTGGAGATGACCCTGGGCCTCTTTTTCCTTGGCGATGGCTTTCTTACAGGATCCGGGCTTCTTTCGATGGATACCTTGACGGTCATCTCTTTCGGTGGAGGCTTCGGGCTGCGTTCCTTTTCTAATTTTACCGGGGCTAGCACCGGCTGATCGGAAAAGAGGGGCCGCTCGCTCCACAAGAACCCCAAAAGGAGCCCCACATAAAAGGCCAGGATCAAGAGGAGGCTATTTATCCGCCTGTTCATTACCAACACCCGAGTCAATGATCTTCAATGCTTCCAAATGACGGGCGTAGATCTCCCTCAGGATCTCAAGGGAGATGGCCTCATCACCGACAGCAGGTCCGTCGCTAGGTTGTGTCAAAGGATTCTCGGCCATGGATGTCAGGACATCTTCCATCTTTACCTCAGGCACCGGAGGTTGGTAGTGTTGAGTTTCTCGAATAGCGTCTTTGTGTCCTTTGTCATCTCCTCCTACCTTCTCATCTTGTTTCGGAACTGCTTCTAACTTTGGGGCAGTTTTCTGCAGCTCTGGTGGCTCAAAGATGGGTTTCACCACCTGCTTCGGTTGTTCCCAAATAGGCCTCACCGTCTGCTCCCCCTCTGCCAGTTCCTCTTGCTCCGCTGGCATCATGGTGGCCACAAGCTCGGGGACTTTTACAACCTTGGATATGACACCCCGCCAGAGTTCATAAACTCCTGTACCCAGTTTGCTGGCCATAGTAGGGTTAGAGACCAGATACACGGTTGCCAGTACTAAGGTGGCCATAAGCCAAAACCGAAATGTATTTTTTATCATGGCATATCTCCTAAAATGATGCGTTTACCCCGACGAACTAGAAGAACTCCGAGAAGGTTTTTGGCTCTTATAGCTGAAGCTAACGTTTTCAATCCCCGAGTTCTGGCACATAGCAATGACCTCCAGCACCAGACCATGGGGAATATTTTTGTCTACCCTCAACGTCACCTTTCCTGGTGAAAGAGCTTTCAAACGCTCATGCAGTTCTGAGAATTTGATCTTCTGCTTATCGATAAAGTAGGTCACATTGTCTGCTCTGTCGTTTTGAGATTTCATGCTTATGGTCAGAGCTTCAAGGCGCGTAACTCCCACCCTACCCTTTCCTGCTATGGCAGCAAGGTCCATCTGGGGCAATGTTTTCTCGGGCGATTCGTTGAAGTAGGCTGCAAGCATCTGGTTGTAGAGCAAAAAAATCCCCATAAGCAGGCAGAAAACGTCAAAGAAAGGTGTCAGGAGTCTCATACCTGCACCTCGCTGTCTCTAGGGCAGAGGAATTGCAGCAAAAAGGCCACCATGGCAAGGATTACTCCCCAGATAGAAGAGCCTAGAGCCTGGGCTACGAGTCCACTCATTTGATTGATTGCTGCCTCAACCCCTTTAGACATGGTGAGGCTTCCCATGGCCTGAGATAAAGAGATCATGGTACCGGTAACCCCGAGCATAGGGCCGAGTTCCTGCACTAATGGCATCCTCCTGGGGTCTTCAAAAAGGGTTTTTACCGCCTGCGGCACCGATGGGTTGAGGCTGGGTGATTTCCCTTCGAGCTTGTCTGAGATTGCTATTAATACGGAGAACTGGTCAGGGAGGTCAGCCTGCTGGAATCGGTCTAGCTCGTCTCGGATATTGGAGACCGTATTGTGGTATTGCTCGTCTTCGCCCGCTTTAAGCCAGCACATCGCAGCTGCACCGAGGCATGAAAGCCTAAAGCGGCTGGCAGGAGCACCTTTCTCTTGCAGATCTGCGGCCTCGTAAAAAAAAGTTGCGGCCTCGGCAAATTTCAGCTTCTTTTCAAGCTTCAAGGCAAAAAACACGAGAGACCTTGCATCGGTTTCATTCGCCATCGCAAAGTCATCTGGCTGAGAGAGATCACTGGGAAAGGAAATCTCAACGTACGCTCGGGTAAGTTCATCGCTAGTGAGGTGGTTTTTTGATGGTGCCGAGGCGCAGGCGCTAAATGTAAGAACGAGAAAGCCAAATAAAAGCTTTTTAATAATGTCGTCACCTCCTCTCACTCCTCCTCTTCATCCCTGAAACCTTCAATCTCGGACCTCAACTCATCAATCTCCAACTGTAATCGACCCAAGGTCTCAGCTTCTTCGCCTGTCGAGGCCAGCCGATCAGCCAACCATGCTGTTATGACGAACTCTATGAAATCCATTAGCGGTACCTCCTTCTGCTAGAAAACCTCTGCATTCTGGACCTGGAGGGCTCCTCTCGGTGGTCGTTGCCTCTTGCAAATACCGAAAGATGAAGAACTTGATCTTCATGTACCAGGGCAAAGCCATTGAGGTTTCTGGATTCAAGTCGAAAATCCGTACCCAATCCAACCGATGGACGGTTCTCCACAGAGGCTGCTTTTGCAACCGCAAGGAACTTCGTCACCTTACTTCTCAGCGTTTTGCTAGCACCTTCAGTCTCGGACCAATCGATTGCATCCAGCGCATAGCTCTCAACCAGCTTCTTGAAAACCTTTGCGAAGGTCTCAGGTTTTCCAAAGGAATCCAGCCCAACGGAAAGCCGCTTGAGGCGACCACGGCTGCCAACAGGATGTTTCGCAGGTGTTTGGAGAAGGCAGGACTGAGGCGGGTGCGCTTCCACGATCTCAGACACTCATTCGCGTCCATATTGATCCAGCAGGGTGAGTCCTTAGCCTATGTGAAAGAGCAGATGGGACACCACTCCATTCAAATGACGGTGGACCTCTATGCTCACCTGGCTCCGGAGGGTAACAAAGGTGCTGTGGACAGGCTGGATGATCCTGACCTTGAGGTGGGAGGCCGCAACAATCCGCAACCTATACGCAACCACGAAAAAAAAGCGCCGGCGAATCAGGCGCTTATAGGCGATGGAGCGGGAAACGGGATTTGAACCCGCGACTTCAACCTTGGCAAGGTTGCACTCTACCCCTGAGTTATTCCCGCGCAAGTTCTGCTTAGCTTAGCAAAGATCGGGCAATTGTCAAGAGTAAACTTAGGTCGTTCAAACCGTTCAAGTCGTTGAAATCGTTCAAGTCGGTAAAGTCAGTAAGATCGGCAAAATCGTTTTGTGGGTTTAACCTGTTCAGTCGGTGTGGAAGGTTTCTTTCTCCGCCTCAGCGTGTCGATTCGAATTTGTCTGCTGATCCCCTGCTAGCTGCCAGTAGAAATGGATTCGTCTTCTTCCAGGACGTGCCAGAAGTTGCGAAAATAATTAAATCCCGACCAGAGTGTGATGATGACAGCCAACCACAAAAAAAACATGCCAACCGCGTGGAAATTGACACCGTAGTATTCGTAGTGCAGCAGCAAGCCGAGAATCGCTACTATCTGGAAAACCATCTTCTGTTTACCAAGATGGTCGGCAGTGATCACCTTGCCTTCTGTGACAGCCACGGAACGCAGTCCCATGATTGCCAGCTCCCTCCCAATGATCACCACCACCATCCACGCCGGCACCCGACTGAGAGGAATCAGCATGATTAGAGCCGCAGACACTATCAGCTTGTCGGCCAAGGGATCTAGGAATTGGCCAAACGTTGTGACCAACTGGTGACGCCGCGCAACAAAGCCATCCAGGAGGTCAGAAATAGAGGCCAGGGCAAAAACCAGAGCAGCCAAGAAACTGGTGGTTTTGTGAGGAAAGAACAAGAGGACCACGAGCAGAGGGATACACCCGATCCTAAAAAAACTCAAGGTATTCGGGAGATTAAAGATGGACTTTTTTCGTTTGTGAGTCATATTTTCAATCGTATGGCACTAAGGTGCTATCCTGGGCGTGGGAGACAGAATGGCCAAGTTATTGGAGTATAACATGAGAAAGCTGATAAGATGTCAAGGTTTTTGCTGCTTATTTAGGCTGAACTCGTCCCAGTAACGCAGAACCCGGTCGACAAATGTTCTGGTCTCTTCGTAGGGGGGAATCCTTCCGTATCTTCGCACGGCGTTCTCGCCGGCATTATACGCTGCCAGAGCCAGCGGCACATTGTTCTGAAAGTTGTCCAACTGCCTCTTCAAGTACCGCACGCCTGCGTTGATGTTTTCATGTGGATCAAAGGAGTCCTTGACCGCCAGTTCTTTGGCAGTCTCAGGCATAAGCTGCATCAGTCCCTTGGCTCCTTTTCTTGAAACCGCATTCTTATCAAAGTCAGACTCAGCCCTAATCACTGCCTTTACCAGGCTATTGTCCACGCCATGCTTGCGAGCGGCCCGGGTAATGATTCTGTCATAACGATCGAAGTAGGCTCTGTAGTCTAGCCTGGTCTCTCTGATGTAGAGTCGAAATCTGTAGTGCGTTGGGGTGTTGGAGAAGTGCATTACTCCGTCTTCATCCACATACCGGTAGATATCTGCCAGGGCCGGCTCGGCGATTGCGCCGATCAACACCACCAACAGAAGACATGGTAGTCCAGCCCGTCTAAACAGCCAATCCATGTAGTTAGCCATCGATCCTTCTGTTCGCTGCTATAACCGCGAGCTCTTGATCAGCTAGATTCCACCCGTTTCCAGTCGTCCAGAAATTGCTTCATACCGATGTCGGTAAGTGGATGCTTTACAAGCTGTCCGATCACCTTGAACGGGATGGTGGCCACATCCGCCCCCATCTGGGCCGCCTCAAGCACGTGCAGGGGATTCCTGATGCTGGCTACCAGGACCTCGGTCTCGAATATGTAGTTCTGGTAGATTTCCAGAATCTGAGCTACCAGCTCCATCCCGTTCTGGGATATATCATCCAAGCGGCCAACGAAAGGGCTCACATACGTTGCACCCGCCTTGGCTGCCAGCAGGGCCTGTAGAGGGGAAAAAACCAGAGTGACATTGGTTTTGATGGACTCTGCGCTCAGCTGAAGTGTCGCTTTAAGCCCGTCGGTGATCATTGGAATTTTCACCACCACGTGCTCATGAATTTTGGCAAGTTCCCTGGCCTCCTTCACCATGCCATCTGCATCGATGCTCACGACCTCAGCGCTCACCGGCCCCTGGACAACTTCACAAATCTCATGAATAAGTTTCTGGAAGTCTTCTCTGTTCTGACAGCCTTCCTTGGCCACCAGCGAGGGGTTGGTCGTCACTCCATCGATCATACCCAGTTCTTTGGCCTCCCTAATCTCATCAAGATTCGCAGTATCAATGAAAAACTTCATTCACAGCCTCCTCTTCCAGCATTACGGTTGCCC
>Ga0209536_100017038_pt1 | contig 10311 bp, 7 predicted proteins | sample DeeMarSeWOR28_12_FD_187461 | JGI IMG/M metagenome (GOLD analysis project Ga0209536, IMG submission 187461) | Marine sediment microbial communities from White Oak River estuary, North Carolina - WOR-2-8_12 (SPAdes) (version 2) | ecosystem: Environmental > Aquatic > Marine > Intertidal zone >... | reverse complement strand
GTGCTTGTTGTTCTTCAGGGGCCATTTTTTTTCAGAGCGTAGACTCGGAAAAAGCTCAGGCATTTCAGCGCAATTTAGATATCTCTCCGATTATCCGGGTTAGACTGCAGTATAAATCCCCCGGCTTTTACGTTTTATCTTCCCGATTTTATTTAGACGAAAAATAATGTTGCGAATCTTCTTTTCATCGAAGCCGGTTTTAGTCTGGATTGTAGCAAAGTCGGCCCCCTGTTTGGAGCGCTTGATTGCATCCAATACGACGTCAATGGCCGTCAGTGCTGTTTTACGGCGCCCGATTCGGATGTCGGCATTGTCAGGACTCAGCGCCGATTGCTTTATCAGATTTTCCAGACGGTCCAGTTTGGCCATCAGCTTGTCTACATCTTTTTTAGTTGGAATATTGTACTGCCGCATAAAAAATTTGACCATCCAATCGAAACTTGGTGTTTTCCCTTTTCTTTTCGGCATGGGATTCTCCTTGGTGACAGGTGCATAAAGAGGGAAACCGTACTTCAGGTTAACACTGGATTGGTGAATTTTCTTCAGCCCAGGCTAACCTTAAGAAATTATAATACAACTAATTGATAATTGTAGAAAAGTCAAGATTTCGGATTGAAAAGAAGACGACTTTCTGATAATTAAGACTGTTTTGATGAATATGAAATAAGAAACGGAAAATATCAAAGGCTCGATTCCTCGCCAATTCCGGCTAAGGATTCAGCAATGGAAAAACCGTGTAAAATATATCCAAAGACTCGCTCCTGTAAAAAATTGAATCATAATAGCACCTGTGAAAGCCGGCTGTAATTAATTTCAATCATGACAACCCCCAGAGCACTCCTTATAGCCTGGAATTTAAGCCCCAAAAAAAACATGGGTCAGAATTTTCTTTCGGATCCCTCAACGGCCGAAGCCATTATTTCCCGGGCACATCTGTCATCAGAGGATGTGGTTCTGGAAATCGGCGCCGGCCTGGGCGCTTTAACCACTGTTCTGGCACGGGTGGTTAAAAAAGTATATGCCGTGGAAAAAGATCGACAGCTCATTGAACTGCTTAAAACAGAATTACTTGTAAATCGGATTTCCAACTGTGAAATTATTGTAAAAAACATCCTGCAAATGGATTTACATGCCATCACCGATACGATCGGGAAAAAAATTACGGTCATCGGAAATCTGCCTTACGGTATTTCATCGCAAATTCTCATCAAACTCATTCAATCAAGAAGCGCTATTGAACGTACGGTTCTCATGTTCCAGAAAGAACTGGCACAACGTATTAGCGCGCAGCCCGGCGGCAGGGATTACGGTAGAATAACGGCCATGCTCAGATACTGCGCCGACATTCGGATACTTGCGAACATCAAGGCTTCGGTCTTTTATCCGCCGCCCAAAGTGGATTCCACAGTTATCGAAGCTCGGTTTAAATCCACGACAATGTATGGTCCCCATGACGAAGCCATGTTATTTGCTGTGATCAAAGCAGCCTTTGGCAACAGGCGAAAAACGTTGAAAAATGCTTTGGCCGCAAGCGGACTCGGTATTGATTCTCGAACCGCCCTGGAAGCATTGAAGTCAGCAGGCATCGATCCATCCCGCAGAGCGGAAACACTTAAGCCTGCCGAATTTGTATCTCTTGAAATCAGCCTGAGAGCGGCCATGGCGAAAAACGAAGGTTGAGAGGTTCAGGGTTTGGGTATGCGATGCGTTAGGTCTGAGCGAAAGAACGCTCACCGATATCTAATCCTGGCCGGTAATGCCTGAATCTGTGGAGCATTCAAAAGAGCAGTAGCCTTTAGCTATGAACGGTGAACCCAGAACCTTTCAACCCAGAACCCCTTTTTTAACTCTTGACCCAGCAACGCAGTGGTATTAGTATGATATTGTCTTAATAATTGTTAGAGATCATCTAAAAGGAGAATAAAATGGCCGTAAAGGTTTTTATTAAACGTTTGGTTCCGCAGGATAAGGCAAGAGCGATGATTCCGCTTTTCAGGCAAATGAGAGCATCTGCTGCGACACAACCCGGCTATATTACCGGTGAAACATTGAAGAGCCTGGATAAACCGGAAGAATTTATGGTCATCAGCACTTGGCAGTCATCCGAGGACTGGAAAAAATGGCTGAAAAGTAAAGAAAGAAATGAGGTCCAAAGCAAAATTGATGAATTGCTGGGTGGTGAAACCGAATACGATATTTATCATTACGGATTTTCGGAATAGAACCGGTTCGTTGACCCGTACTAGCGAGCTTTCTACATAAGCTCGGCGATTGAAACGGTACGATCACCCAGCATATTGACATAACTTCCCATTTCGTTATCGTACCAGCCGTATATGACCGCCTGGGTTACCGGTATGCGGATGACTGTATCCCCTGGATTTGATAACAAATCGATATTCAGCCCCGGTATGATGGCAAGATCAATGGTCGCTTCCGCCGTTCGGGTATGCGTTTCATGGCCTTCAATGGTGGCGGCCACTTTGGGCAATCCGATGATATCACCGGATACATTCTGCTTTTCCGTATAATACAGATACCCCTGGATATTGTCGGCCGCCGCCTGCCGGTAAATATCGTTAATCATTTCTCTGCTGACATAAGGCCCCGCCGGTTCTTCCTGAAGGTTAACCACAAGTATGATCAATGACCCGCTGCTGGTGGGAATCCTCACCGATTCGGCAATAAATGCTATTTCCTCCATTTCAGGTATGACCAATCTGAGCGCCTTGGCGGCCCCGGTTGTGGTCAGGATGATATTATTCATTATGCTTCTATTTTTACGCAAATCGGCCTTGCCGGCTTTGGGCAGCCGATCCAGAACCTCCTGGGATCCTGTGGCGGCATGAACCGTTGCCATCGAGGCGGACATGATTTTTTTGGAACCGAAAGCATTAATCAGCGGTTTCACCATATGGGCCAGACACGTGGTAGTGCAGGATGCATTGGAGATGATCTTATGACGCCGGGGATCATATTCGTTGCCATTAATCCCCATTATCGTGGTGATGGTATCCTCCGGCATGGGGATACTATCAGACTTGACTTTAAAGGGTGCGGAAAGAATCACTTTATCCGCTCCGGATTCCAGATGGCCCCTTACGGTTCCTTGGGGATGATCCAATCCTGAAATGGGGTCAAGAAATTGACCCGTGGTGTCGACCACCAGCCTGACATCATATTCTTCCCAACCAATTTCGGCCGGATCCCGGTGGCTCCTTAAAAATCTGACTTTAACACCGTCAATCACCATGGAACCACTGTTTTCATCCAAATCCCCGACAACCGGCTGCCCTTTATGACCGTAAAGATATCCGTGGAGCCAACCGTAGGTCGAATCCCTTTCAACATAGTGCGCTACATCTGCAAGAGATGCCCCGGCCTGCCGACCGATATTGACCACGATTTCACTGAAGTATTTACGCGCCACATGGTGCCAAACAGTCAATTTACCGATTCTGCCGAATCCATTTACTCCCAGCTTTAAACCCGAACTACCTACGGTTGCCATATTCCTGATTCTCCCTTCAAATTACCTGCTGCATGGTATCTTTACAATTTCAAAAACCAAAGCACATGCACCAAATCTCAAATAAATTCAAAAATTCAATAACCGAAACAAGTAATTTGTATGTATAATATCACATCTTTGTTTTGAATTTGTTTTTTCCGGCTTATCCGGCTCAGGTTTCATTGACCTTAATCAATCCTTTATAGACAGAACCCTCCTGGCCATCAATGCTGATATGATCACCGGATTTTACCAGTGCCTGGTTAAAAGTACATTCTTTTCCCCATTCATCGCATGCCAGGTCTGCGCATCCCACCACACAGGTTTTGCCGAGCCGGTGCGCCACCACGGCGGCGTGGGATGTCAACCCACCGCGGGCCGTCAGCAAACCGTCGGCGGCATGAATTTCACGAATGTCGTCCGGCACGGTATCCGCCCGGGCAAGGATCAAATGGTTACCGGGTTCAAGAAGTCGCCATTCATCAATTTCTTTGAGGCTGAAAACCAGCCTTCCGCTCATGGCACCGCCACTCACACCGATTCCATGGCCCAGATAAACGGCTTTGCTTTGCTCTTCAAAATCAAAAGTCAACACTTTTTTGCTTTCCCGGATGGTCATGTCACGGGTCTGCAGCAAGTATAAATTTTCAACATCATCGTTTTCGAAGGTAAATTCAATTTCCTGGGGGCTCCAATTTTTATTGTCGATCAAATCATGAGCCCAGTTCTTCAACGCTTTATAGATCTCCGGAAAATGGGTTTCCAGGGTAATGTCGGTCTCCCGCATTTCAATTTCCTGCTGAAAAATAGAAATTGGGTTGGTATTTACCAATCCGGCGACGACATCCTCACCCTGATTTCCAATGGTAAAGTCGCCCCACAGTTTTAGCGTATCCCCCGACCATCTGGGGTTATGGGTAAAAATCACTCCTGAACCGGAATTGCGGGAAATGTTGCCATACACCATTGTCTGAACCGTAACGGCCGTTCCCCAGTCGTCTGATATCCCCATTATATTGCGGTAGGTTTTGGCTTTTGGGGATTCCCAGGAGCCAAGAACTGTCTTTATCGCCATGTACAGCTGTTCATAGGGATCCTCCAGAATGTCAATCCCTGCGTCTGTGATCAGCTCCCTGTAGGTCATAGCGACCTTTTTCATCTGATCGCCGCTAAATCCCCTTTTATAGGGAATTCCCACCTTATTTTTCCAGTCACTGATCGCCGCATCGAAATCATCGCGCTGCAATCCAAATGCCATTCCATAACACTGTAAATATCGGCGATAATTGTCCCATGCAAACCAGGAATTGCCGGTTTTTAAAGCAATACCTTCCGCAATTTCCATGTTGTTTCCCACATCCAGCAGTGTATCCATCATGCCGGGCTGGGAAATCGCCGAGCCGCTGCGTACGGATAAAAGCAGAGGATTTCGAGGGTCGCCAAAAATTTTTCCGGTTGCTTTTTCCAATGCGGAGATATTCTGCACGACCTGGTCTCTAAAATTTTTTGTGGCCGGGGGATAGCTGTCGATAATCTCGCGACAGCGAAAGACTTCAGTTGTGATGATAAATCCAGGCGGTACGGGAAATCCTAAGCTTTTCAGTTGAACCATATTGACGCCCTTATTACCCAACTGGATGATACCGATCACCCGGTTGTGGGCGGAATCAATCGAAGTCATCGCATTTTTAGGGTCATAGAGCAGCAATTTATGCAGCTTGTCCGCCGGCAACTTATAGGACTGCTGGAAAAGGGTTGTCAGAATTCTGCTTAAAAACAAATCCAGCTGCTGAAGCCCCAGAGAGAGTGCGATTTGTTCACGGAAGAATATTTCAGACACCCGATGCTGCAGTTTTTCACGATCTTCCAGGTATTGTTCGGGAAGAAATTTTGGTAAAAGCCGGTCAAGAGAAGTTTGAGATAGAATGCGGTTGAGGTTCTGGCCGTGAATATTATGGAAATTGTCATGGATAATGTTTTTCACTGCCTGGGCGAAGCCTTTAAAGATATCCAGATACTGGGTTTGAGTGAACCCTTTGACCTCCAGGGAATGCGCCAAAAATTCCAGCTGGCGTTCAAATTCAACGGATGCGATGCCATCCAGTTTCAAGGCTTTGTCAAGCAGTCTCAAAAGGCTGTAAATTTGGTAAAAGGTGGCTTTTGTAATCAAGCTAAGATCGATATCCCGGATAAGATCCTCGAACAGTACATTGACCAGGGTCTCAAAACGAAACATAAGCCCCAGACAATCAAATTTCATTTCATGGTAACTTCCATACATGGAGGGGATATCAATCGTGATATGCCTCTTTTTATAAATATTTTCTTTGATTTCATACGATTGATCGGATAGAATAATTTCTTTCAGCTTTTCCATATAATCCAGCAGCATGAACAGTTTCCTGGTTAAATCAGGCTCCGCTAAAGCCTGTTCGGCGCGGCTAAAATCCGGCAACGCTTCAGTCCTTAGCTGTGCGATATACCCGCCAAGCTCGATGTAATCAAAACTGTATTTTTGATGAAGCAATTTATAGAGGGCGATGATCATCTCAACACGTTGCCGATCGACACGGGGAACATGCGGAACCTCTTCAACCAGGCTTTTTATCTCTTCTTCAGAAAGATCCAGTAAATCACCCGGAATGCCGATACCCTGGTCCCTAAAACGAGAGAAGACCTTGTTGACACCGTCAATAAATTGTCCGTGAGTATCAATGTTATCGTAGACAGACGATGGGACATACGCCTCCAGATAGGTTTTTTCCCGGGTTGCCCAGAAGTGCAGGATTGCCTCCATAAACGGAACGATCCGGTTGCTGCTTTCAACGTGACTTTGTTTTCGTAAAAAATGAATGAGTTTGTCCCTGCGATGGGTGCTTTCATCTATATTGGTGGATATTTCCCTTAACTTTCCCTCTGCGCCGATATCATTAAAAAATGCCGGAAAAAGCCTTGTGAGCTGTTTGGCAAGATTATAAACCGGCCCGATACGGCTGTTTAAAAACCGCGTGATGTCACGAGGAAAAATATCGATGTCTTTAATGAAAACACCAAAAAGGGAAAGATGAATAATCAGGCCTGAGAGAAGACGGGTTGACCACTTCGGGTTTACTTCAATCAGCTCAAGCCATGTTCTGATGTTCAGGATGTGGGCGCTGTTGACCTTGATTTTTCTATCATCGTCCACCCCCTGCGGCATCGGCGCCTGGAAACCCAGATCAATGACGGAATCAATAAAAAAATTAACAAGATCGATTTCGTCGGTTTTATATACACCTTTTCCCATGTTGAGCACACAATTCAAAGCGGTGGCCTGGTACATTCGGGATTGCTCTTTTAAAATGGCAAAGGTCTTGCGGATCAGCGACTGGATATTGTGGAAATTTTCAAATTCGATGATCCAGGTAAGGGTCAGGTTAATGTCCCGCAAGGTTTCCTCGTAGATGAGGGATAACCCATCAAGATTCATGATACGAAAAAGAAAAATTAATTTAAAATGGTGGCCCAGGTCTTTTTTATCTTTTATTTTAAGCAACTGACGGGGGACTTGTCGGTAGGCTTCCACAATCTGTCCGAAACCGGGAAGTTCAAGCAAACGGGTTAAAAGCGCTTCAGACTCGATGCATTTATCCCGGATGTTCAACTCCAGTTGACCCTGCAAATCTTTAAGTCGACGATGGGATATGGATCTGAAAAATTCATCGAAGCGGTAATTTTGATCGATCTCAACAGCTTCTTTTTCAAACCATGTTTGAGGATCGGCCTCATGAAGCCAGTATCTGTAGGTATGGCGGTAATATTTGATCAACAAGAGATTAAGGGCTTTAAAATTGGTGCAGGACTCCGGAGCACTCTTTAAATAAGTTTCCGCCAATCGGTTGATAGCATAATAGCTCCTCACAAAAAGGGAGAATATCTCATCCGGGAAACTGCGGATGCGGTTAAAGGTATCATCAATAACTACTTGAAATATTATTAAATTAGTATCTGATTCTTTAATGGTTTTCTGTATAAACAGCAATATATTATCAACGGAATCCCCTTTTACTTCTGCATCTTTACAAGATTCAACCGCAGTGATAAAAATCTCAATCAGCAGTTTTGCCGCTTCCGGTCCCCTGGGATGGCCTTTGAGAAGGTGAAAATATTCCAGTGAATATTTTCGTGCCTCTGCGACAATGAACCGCCAGTTTTTATAAGGATGGGAAAGCTCTTCCAAAAAGATATTCAATCCCTCCATCAAGCCGTAATATTTGGACATTACTTCCTGAAGGACGGCATACTTCGCATCTATGATAACGTCAACGTGGTAATCAGCTATGTTGACCTCGAGGGCTTTGGATTTTACTGTCAAAAGTGATATCTCCTGAATGGAACGATGTCATTATATCGGTGTCTTAAAGTCATCACCGCACCTTTATATGTCAAGACTATCAAAGCCAGGGCCGGTTATCAAGGCAGATATTAGGGGAGGGTGTACAGGGTAATGTCAAAGTAAATTCTAAATCAGTTGTTTCAGAAGGTTTTATAAGACAATAAAATCCCAAATTTTTATAGTTTGGTTTTCCGCGGATTGCCACGGATATCTAGACAACTAAGGCGTTGAATTACTCTGCAGCAACACCTCAGCGCCCCAGCGCTATCAATCGGTACACCACCATTCCGGCAAGCCAGGCCACATCTTCCGGCGATAGGATTTGACCGATAGTGCTATCAAATAGTATGTTGGCTTCCGCCGGGAATTCCTCGTCACCTGTCCAAAGAATCAACTGAAGAGGCACTGCCGGCAGCGCTTTGAATTCAAACGCCGCATCTCCGCTTTCAATTTCTCTTGCGCGAAGTTTCTCGGCGGCCCGGGAGAACCCGGATAAATTTTGGCCGAATACCTTTTTCAAGGGCTCAACGGCCCTTTTTAGAAATGCACCGAAGTAAAATGCGGCTCCGGGGATTTCGCGGTAAGATATCCAGTGACCGGTTGCCGCCGGTATCTCAATTGCCGACATATAATGTAAGAGTAAAACCTGTTCCTGAAGGGGGATCTCTTTTTCCCGGTCGGTCGTATCCTCAAAGTCAAATCGAGGAAAATCAACTCGATAAATTCGGTCAAGAAAAGGGATGCGAAACGTATCCGCTTCCGGTGACTCGAAACCGGAGCGCTTTAAGATAGCCTCGAAAGACTCCTGGGACAGTTTTTCGACAGCAAGATTTCGGGCGTTTATGTAGTCGTCAATGCGGGGCATGATATGGGTCCCGGGTTGCGCGTTGTAAGTTGCTTGATGCGTTTTGTGGGTTGCGCATTGCAAACTGCGTATTTGGAATTGATTTTTATCATGTACGCTGGTTGTGAAGTTAAAAGCCCTGCTCCAAAGGAGAAGGGCTTTTTTATCATAACAGGACCGATACACTCGAATTATTACATTGAGCTAAAACCAACAACTTGCAACTGACAACCTGCAATTCTGATTTATAGCTCCAGCCATGAATCGGAGTACAGCGACCTGCCAAGAATCACATCCACGGTTTTAACGTAATCCTGCATCTCCTTGGAAAGTGACCCCATATCCGGGGCATTTCCATCCATAGCGCTGTAAATCAGATCCACGACATCCTGGCGCTGTCCTTTGGCGATCGCAATCAGTTGATCATCCAGGGGATCGGCAATCACGGAATGCATGCCGTTTCTTTGGAGCATTACCATGTAAGTCTGGTTGAGAATGGGGCGCAGGTTATCCGGTGGTCCGTTGGAGATATTGGAAAGTCCGCAGGTACTTTTTGCCCCCGGTGAAATCTCCTGCAGCATTTCCATAAACGCCATCAGGCTCATAAGCTGTGGCTGTTGAATGTTGACCGGCGTAACAATACCGTCTACCCAGATCTTTTCATTGGGGATGCCGGCTTCATTGGCAAAATACAGCAGCTCGACGCACAGCGCCGCACGCTCGTTCTCGTCTCGCGGTAAACCTTCCGGGCCCCACATCAATGCGATAAAGTCGGCATTATGTTCCACCGCTAGCGGAACCATGGGTTCATAGCGCTCGGGGCGTACCATGATGGAATTGATCAGCGGGGGTTGGGGTGTATCCTTGTAAACTTTGAGCGCCGCCGCAATGGCATCGATATTGGACGTATCCAATGCCAGCGGAATATCATCGACAACTTCCTGAACTGTCTGGACCACCCAGGGCATGAGTTCATGGCCATCCTTTTTGGCGGGCCCGAGGTTGATGTCGATGTAATCCATTCCTTTTTCCCGCTGAAAAAGGGCCTCCTCCTGAATCGGCTTGGGATCACGCTGCTTATACGCTGCGCCGATCTTTTTGGATATCACGTTTAAACTTTCACCTATTAGTAACATACAACCTCCCTTTTGAATTGACGATTGATAATTGGTGATTGATCAAGGCTAACATATCAAATATTTAGGCGCAATGAAAAATGGAGTAATGGGATGATGGAATTTTGGAATAATGGGGGGGCGGAATATATCCGATTTAAAAAGGACAGTTTCATACACTAATTTATAGTAAGAAACTATCCTCTTTTGTCTCCCAACATTCCATTGTTCCAATATTCCAACACTCCACGATGTTCTATTTTGCCTTGAGGAATCCGGGTAGATGAGCGGCTTCTCTGGGTCCGACAGTTACCTTCCAGTCAGGCAGTTCTTCTTCCACATCACCGGCAATTGCAGCGGCATATCCGGGAATGATCAGTTCCCGATTTTTGATCTTATCCGAGATGCCGCTCTTTTTTACGAACATTCCCACTTCATCACCGGCAAATTTACCGGCCGCCCAGGC
>Ga0209536_100017036_pt1 | contig 10312 bp, 12 predicted proteins | sample DeeMarSeWOR28_12_FD_187461 | JGI IMG/M metagenome (GOLD analysis project Ga0209536, IMG submission 187461) | Marine sediment microbial communities from White Oak River estuary, North Carolina - WOR-2-8_12 (SPAdes) (version 2) | ecosystem: Environmental > Aquatic > Marine > Intertidal zone >... | reverse complement strand
TAACCGCCATCCTTTCAGCAATTTGTTTTACAAGGGGAGCATATTTGAGAATAAGTTCTTCTCGATGTTTATCATCCATACTTTCTTGGTCTACAATGTTTACTTCCTGATATTTTTTTATCCCAGCATTCATTTCATCAACCTATCGCACCAACCATTAGTCTTTTCCAAAAAAATTGTATGCTTCCTTCTTGATATCTTCCATCTGTCTCCTCTAATAGATATTTAGCCAATTTTTTAAAGCTTTGGCTTGAAGATGATTGAGGATAGCAACAAGTAACCGGTATCCTTCTATTTACGGACTCACTCAGATGTTTATCATATGGAATATATCCCGCATAGTCTAAAGATATGCTTCCCATAAACTTTTCTACAACCCTACTCAAATGTTTATAAACCGTTTTTGCTTCCTTTTCATCTCTAACCATATTCATCAAAATTATAAAATTCTTTGTTCCATGCTGAATAAACATGACTTTAATAAGAGCATACGCATCCGTAATAGATGTTGGTTCCGGTGTCACAACGACAATCCTTTCTTGAGCTGCCAGGTTAAAATAAATCACATTGGAAGAAATACCCGCTCCTGTGTCTATGAGCAAAATGTCATACATATTGTTCAATAAATCAAATTCATTTAAAAGGTTAATCTTGTGACCTTCTGTGAGATGTGATAGTTCCTGAACACCTGAGCTGGCAGGTATAATGGCCACACCTTCCGGTCCCGTGGCAATTATTTGGGACAGCTCTTTTTCACCTTTAATGACTTCCTGAATTGTATATTTGGGGCTGATACCAAAGATAATATCAATATTTGCAAGCCCGAGATCTGCATCAAAGATTAAAACCTTTTTTCTCATTCTCTGATACGTAATTGCCAGATTGCCCACGATATTTGTCTTGCCTACTCCGCCCTTTCCACTGGTAACGGCAAAAACCATAGGACTGTTTTTTGAGGGAAATGATCCATCTTTTACTCTGAGTTTGTGAACTTTCCCCGATTCTTCTTTGACAATCCTTCTTAATTTTGTAGCCTGATCCATCTTTTTGGTCTCCAATATATAACTATTCCATTAATAAATTATAGCAGCATGTATCGGTTAATTTTTTACGAAACGATCAACTTTATTATTTTTCCTATTTCTGCCTGTTCAATATCTTCAGGCACATTCTGACCGGTTGTAATATACGAAATAGGCAAATTTTGTTCCATAATCTGGTTCAATATTGAACCACATTTTTGAGTTTCATCTCTTTTTGTAAATATATAACTCTGATAATTTAAACATCTAAAATTATCAGCTGATTTATTCATCTCAGACTCAGTAGTTGCAATGTTTAATAAAAGATGAGTGCTTATATCTAAATCAGCAGGAATCAATCTTCTGAGTTCATCTATCCTGGATCTATCATATTGACTTTGTCCTGCAGTGTCGATAAGAACAATATCTTTTCCTTCCAGCCTTCGAAGTGCAAAAAGCAAATCTTTTTTTTTGAATGCCTGGAAACAGGGGACCCCTAATATATTTGCATATGTTTTCAGTTGTTCTATCGCACCTATTCTATACGCGTCTAACGAAATCAATCCAACTTTCTTTGTCTTCTCTATCATGAGCTTAGCAGCAAGCTTTGCGATTGTCGTCGTTTTGCCAACACCTGTCGTTCCGATAAAAGCCGCTATAATTTGATTATTATTTTTTCTATCGAAAGGATCTTGAACTTCTATAACTTTCATGATCTCATTTAGAGCGCTATCTTTAATTCTTTTTATGTTATGAACGGGGTGGCCGTTAAATGCACCGGTCCTTTCAAAAAAAAGCCTTACATAACGATCATTGACGCCATTTTTTATCATTTTTGAATATAAACTTAGGGCATCCGGATATGTTACCAGTTTTTCTATAAAAACATCTGAATGGTTCAAAAGATAAAGCATCTCTTTTATGCTCATCAGTTCTTGTTTTACTTCTCCGAGCATATTCGGACTCTTATCTGATATATTATTTGCTCCAGTCATGGCAGTTATTTCAAAAACATCATCTTCACCGATTTTTGATATTTTCTTTGTGGAAAGAATCATTGCATCGGATCCCAGTACATTTTTAACCCTAGCGGTAGCTTCCTTAATTGTCCTCGCTCGATATTTTTTAACCTGCATGGCTTAACTTTACCTTTCCAATAGCCTTAAAGCCGATATCACTCAAAAGCTCACTTTGAGATAATACCATTAATGAGGGTACAAAGTATTCTATCATCTTTCTCAAATGTCTTCTAATTAAGGGTGTCGTTAAAAGAATCGGTTGAATATTCTTAGACATGGCTTTTTCCGCTTCCTGTTTGATCGAAGAAATAATCGAATCTGCAATCTTCGGATCAACTGATAGATATGAACCGTGTTCTGTTTTTTGTATTCCTTTTAGAAGAATGTCCTCAACATCTTGAGACATGGTTATCAATTTTAAATAGCCATCTTCTCCTATATGTGGGCTGATAAAGGATCTTGACATTTTGTTTCTCACATACTCGGTTAACAAATCAGGATCCTTTGTCATTGGAGCACAATCGGCAAGTGTTTCAACGATTGTCAAAAGGTCCCTTATTGATATGCGTTCTTCCAGAAGATTTTGTAATACTTTTTGAACAGCCCCTAAAGAAAGAAGATTCGGGACAAGTTCTTCAACTGCCTTAGGATACATTTTGCTGAGATTATCCAGAAGATTTTGAACTTCTTGTCTACCTAATAATTCTGAAGCATGTTTTCGTAGAACCTCTGTCAGATGGGTAGCCATGATCGTTGCATCATCAACAACTGTATAACCCGCAAGTTTGGCCTCTTCTTTTCTTACTTCCGGTATCCAGACTGCTGGTATGTTGAATGCTGGCTCCTTTGTTTTTATTCCTTCTATTTTCCTTGTAGCATCTCCTGGATCCATCGCCAGATAATGATTCACCATCAATTCAGCTCCGGCAATCTTAACACCCTTTAAAATAATCTGATATTCGGATGAATTCAGTTGCAAATTATCTCTGATATGAATTGGCGGAATAACCATGCCCATTTCTATAGCAAACTGACGTCTTATTGAACGAACCCTATCGAGAAATTTTCCCCCCTGCTCTCTATCCACCAAAGCAATGAGACCATATCCTACTTCCAACTCAAGGGGATCAATCACCAGTAGATGTTCCACAGGTTCCGGACCTTCATCGATCGCTTCCTTCTTTTTTACTTCAATCTCTTCATCTTTTAATCGCTCTTTTTTCTTTCCAAACACAAAAACGCTTATCCCAATGATAACCGAAATCATAATAAAGGGGATATGCGGCAAACCTGGTATGAGACCGAAACAAAAGACGGTTAATGCTGAAAGGTAGATTGCCTTTGGATAATTGGAAAATTGTTTTCCAAAATCCTTTCCCATGGTTCCCTCTGAAGCCGCCCTGCTGACAACAATTCCAGCCGCCGTGGATATGATGAGTGCCGGAATCTGAGATACTAAACCATCGCCCACTGTTAAAAGTGTATAGTTATGAGCGGCGTTCATAACGGACATCTTTTTCTGAAGTACCCCGATAATAAATCCGCCGATGATATTAATAATAGTGATTATAATTCCAGCAATAGCATCTCCTCTAACAAATTTAGCAGCACCATCCATAGATCCGTGAAATTCGGCCTCCCTTGCAATGGTCTTTCTGCGTTCTTTTGCCTCGTCTTCATCAATCAGACCAGCGTTGAGATCCGCATCAATACTCATCTGTTTGCCTGGCATACCATCCAGTGTAAACCGAGCAGCAACTTCGGCAATCCTGGTGGCACCCTTCGTAATTACTACAAAATTAACAATGACCAGAATAATAAATACAATCATACCGACAACGTAATTTCCACCGACCACGAAACTGCCAAACGACTTAATAACCCTTCCTGCAGCCAGGGCGCCTTCGTTGCCATGCAAAAGTATCAATCTTGTTGACGCGACATTGAGAGACAACCTGAAAAGGGTCGTCACAAGAAGTAACGGAGGAAATATGAAAAAATCCAGAGGCTTGAGCGTATACATGGCGATTAAAAGAATTGTTATGGCAATAGTGATGTTCAATGCCAAAAGAAAGTCCAATAGTATAGAAGGTACTGGTATTATCATTACCACTAGGATAGTGACCACACCAATGACCGTCATTATTTCACTAGCAGATGCGGAATTGGCTTTTGATCGTATAACCTGTTCCATCTAAATTCCCTTAAGTATATGTTTATGATACGCCATATGCATATTTTGACTTTAACCTATAAATATAAGCCAATACCTCGGCAACCGTTTGATAGAGTGCCGGTGGTATCTCCTGGTCTACCTCAACCAACGAGTATATATTTCGAGCGAGTTCCTTATTCTCTAAAATTGGGATTCCATGTTCTGAAGCGACATCTTTAATCTTCTCGGCTATTTTTCTCGATCCTTTTGCGATTAACTTCGGTGCATTCATGGTCGTACTATCATACTTTAAAGCAACTGCAAGATGTGTTGGGTTGGTAATAACGACGTCGGCCTCAGGAACATCCTGCATCATCCTTTTTCTGGCCATCTCCATCTGAATGCTTTTTATTCTTGATTTAATCAAAGGATCGCCTTCCGACTTTTTAAACTCATCCTTTACTTCTTGTTTGGTCATCTTAATTCTTTTTTCAAATTCCCACCTCTGAAATGCGTAGTCGATAAAGACCAGGACAATCATCGCTAATGAACATCGAATAAAAATCTTAAAAAATATTTTGAGGATATAAACGAAAATTAAATTAAGCTCCATATCTCCAAGGAGAGCAAAATTTTTCATCTCACCTTTTACCGTAAGAAACGCCACCCCACCCACAAGGGTTAGTTTTAACAAGGATTTGAATAACTCCATGAAAGACTGTTTGGAAAAAAGCCTTCCAAACCCTTTGATAGGGTCTATTTTTGATAGTTTCGGGGTAATCGATTCACCGGAAAAAATAAAGCCCACTTGCATGATATTCGATAGAATCGCTGTAACAAATATGGCGGCAAAAAGTGGGGAGAGCAAGATGATAAACCGGCCAATAATATTTTGAGCAAATTTTAAACACTCAGAAACATTAAAACTATGTATATCAGATAGAGAAAATGCTCCCTTCATAATAATCTGTATATGGTTGTACATAAATGATCCAAAAAGAGATAATGAGATCAAAGCGGCAAGGAGTACAGCCATCGAAGGCAATTCCTTGCTTTTTGCCACCTCACCCTTTTCTTTAAGCTCCTGCCTTTTTTTGGGCGTAGGTTGCTCGGTTTTTTCTTCAAAACTCTCTTCAGCCATTTTTTATATCCTAAATAATCGCATAGTATTTACCAGCATGGGACCAAGATCTCCAAGATATGTCTCCATAAAATTCAAAAGCACATTTAACGACACACCAAAGAATAAAAGACCGATAGTGATTTGAACCGGGAAAGCTACGATCATGATATTCATTTGGGGAATAAACTTTACAATCAACCCAAAAGCTAAATTGGTAAATAAAAGAGCGGCAATTGCAGGCGCTCCAATTTTTACGGCAATAGCGAACATATCTCCATATATGGGAATAATTTTACTAAACATTTTAAGATTTAAGCCTAATGAGCCGAGATGTATAATCTCAAAACTTTCCCTTACAGCACTTAGCAATATATGGTGTCCATTTAACAAAAGGAAGAAAACCATGGCTACAAGATATGCCATATTTGCAAGAATCGAAATTTGGGCACCGCTTTGAGGATCTATGATGTTTGTAATCGCAAAACCTGTTTGAAAACCAACCATCTGTCCCATCATTCTTATCCCCTCAAAAAATACAAGAACCAATAATCCCAGAATCATGCCGATGATAAATTCTGATAAAATTAATTGGACCATCCCAAATATTGTGGGAGGAAATTCGACCATTTTTGTATTGATCACAGGAAAGAGAATTATGGTAATCACAAAAGCCATCCCTGCCTTTGCCAACATGGGGATAACCCTTGCATTGAAGAAAGGAAGCATCTGAAAAATGATACTGATTCTAATCAGAATAAGGAAAAAAGTTTTAAATTCTTTATAAGGTATGGACAGTATATCCACTGCTTTCTCCATTATCTTATATAGTATGGGATCTGATTTATCGTTGTCATCGTAAAGTGCATAAGTTGTTCAAGCATCCAGCTGGCAAAGAACAAAAGTGCAATCAATACGATCAAAATCTTCGGTACAAATGTTAATGTCATCTCCTGGATTTGAGTAACCGCTTGAAAAATACTTATCGCAAGTCCCACAAGAAGTCCTAAAATAAGCATGGGCATTGATACCAGTATGGTTACTTTTATGGCTTCCTGTGCAAAATTTACAACAAATTCCGGAGTCATTTTTACCCACCCACAAAACTATTTACCATTGAACCTACGATTATATTCCAACCATCAACCAAAACAAACAGCATAAGTTTAAACGGCAATGATACCATTATTGGCGGCAGCATCATCATACCCATGCTGAGCAGAACACTTGCCACAACCATATCTATGATCAAAAATGGCACAAATAGAACAAATCCGATAATAAAGGCCGTTTTCAGTTCACTTATTACAAAGGCAGGAATAAGAATCGACGTTGGAATATCATCTTCATTTTTAGGTTTATTTATCTTTGCCATTTTAATAAATAAGGATAGATCTTTCTCCCGTGTCTGTTTGAACATAAAGTTTCGAATAGGATTTATAGCTGCCTTTAATGCAATTTCCTGAGATATCTCCTCATGAAGGTATGGCTGTAAAGCATTATTATTAATTTTCTGCCAAATCGGCATCATAATAAAAAAGGTTAAAAACAAAGCAAGCCCGGCAATAATTTGGTTAGATGGTGTTTGTTGTGTTCCCACCGCTTGTCTTAAAAAAGAAAATACAACAGCGATTCTCGTAAAAGATGTCATAAGAATCAGAATAGCCGGTGCCAGGGTGAGAATTGTTAGTAAAAAGACGATTTGAAGCAATACGGAAACATCACCGGGATCTCCACCTCTTTCTATTCCGAAACGAAATGAGGGCAATATAAAATCTTCGGCGAAAGCATTTTCCAAAAATATTAAATAAATAGATATTGTAAATAAAAGGACAATTAATTGTCTTCTCTTATTACTATGAATTAATCTCTTGATCGTTTTCAACATACTCTACAATACCATTTCCCTCTTTGTAACCACCATTGAGCTTGGTCAAAAAGTGGATGTTGCCGGGTGTAATGCCGACGACAATTCTTTCACCCGATATCTCTATGACTTCAACTCTCTCCTTTGGTGATAGATACAGCGATGATACGACTTTTATAATTAATTCTCCCTTGCCCTTTCCCTTTGGCGACATAAATTTCTTCATCGTGTAAAGCACAACAACCAAAACACCAAGCACAATAAAAAGCATCGCGATTGTCTTAAGTCCAGTGTTTATTAATTCGGGTTCAATCATCCATCACACCGTCACTTTTTTAACCCAAGGATTTAACCCTTTCGGTAGGATTAATAATATCGGACACCCTTATTCCGAATTTTTCATCCAGAATGACAACTTCACCTTTAGCAACCAACTTATTGTTTACATATATATCTAGTGGTTCACCAACCTGTTTTGACAGCTCGATAATGGATCCCTGTCCCAACTGTAGCAGTTCGTTTATGGGCATCTTGACTTTACCCAATTCAACGGTAACATCCAGAGGAATGTCAAGGATAAGGTCCATATCACACTTCCCATTATTGCATGATTCTTCATTTTGTATTTTTGTACTGTTATTTTCTTCTTTTAATTCTTCATTTACGTCAGCCATGTTGTGCTCCTATTCAAGTCTATCAATTATTTTTACAGCCTTTTTCTTATTGCATGCCCCTGGAAATCCTTTAAATTTTGGGATATTTTCCACATTAATAACAACTGAATTGCCCAAATTTTGATCAAGCATTATTACGTCATTAACTTTCATATTCAAGAGATCTGAACCATTTATTTTCGCCATTCCCATGGTACAACTCAATTCTACACTCGTCTCCATTATTTTTTCTTGAATATATTTTTTCCAGCCATGATCTATTTCCATTTTTTCGCTTCGAAATTTATTTTTAAGTTTTTCCTTTATAGGCTTAATGCTGGAATAAGGAATACAGATGGTGATAAAACCATTACCATTCTCAAGCTGTACTTCAAATTTATTTACAATGACTAAATCGTCAGGTGTTCCGATACCAACAAACTGAGGATCCATTTCCGATCGAACAAATACAGCATGTATTTCGTAAACATCTGACCAGGCTTTCTGAAAATCGTTCAAAATAATCTTAACGATTTTTTCAACAATTTTGGTTTCAATCTTTGTAAATAGTCTTCCTTCTAGTTTTACATGACTTACACCTTTCCCCCCAAACAAACTGTCAACAAATGAAAATACCAGAGGACCCTCCAAAACGATAAGTGAAAATCCTCTTAAAGGTTCAATACTAAATATATTAAGGCTTGACGGCATGGGAAGAGAGAGGCAAAATTCGCTAAACTTAACCGTCTCGGTAGAAGTTAAATTGACATCTATAACAGACCTGCTGGCAACCTGAAGATCTGTTCTTAAGAGACCTACAATTCTTTCATTTATAATTCCAAGAGCTGGCAACCTAAGATGTACCGGACCTGCCGGCATACTAAAGTCATATGCTTCTACCGATTGAGCTTCATTGCTAAGATCTGTTTCGGTTTCGACTTTGCCTTCGGTAATTCCGTTAAGTAGAGAGTCAACTTCGTCCTGTGATAAAATATTTCCCATATCTCACCTATTGCACAACAAATTCCGTAAAATAAATTCTGCGTACAATTCCATCACCCAGAATCTGCTTCATCCTTGATAAAAGCGCCTGTTTCAATTCAAGCTTACCTTCCATTGTATTGATCTCTTTTAAAGTTTGGCTTGAAAGTAAAAGCAAGATGGTATCTCTGAGCTGTGGAATATGATTTTCGATAAGCATTTTATGTTCTTCTTTTTCAACTTCCAGTTGAATCGTAACTTTCAAGTACCTTTTGCCAACGCCTTTATGGTCCAAAAGATTAACGACAAAAGACTTCAGCGGACAGATAATACTCACCTTTTCCGTTTTATTGGCGTCAGCTTTTTCTTGTTTTCCTTTTCTATAACTGCTATATCCAAAATATCCTCCAACTCCTACAAGCAGAACAACTACCCCTATAATGATTAGTTTTAATTTTGACTTCTTGGGCGTTTCATTTTTATCAGAATCTTTGACTTCTTCTTTTTCCTCTGCCATTTATATCTCCTTTAAGTGCTTAAAAATGACCTCTACCCTTCTGTTTAGAGATCTATTTTTTTGATTGGTATTCGGATACAACGGATTAGAAGGCCCGGAACCGCCAACAGAAAATCTGGACGGTGAAAGTCCTTTTTTTGTTAATAAATAATTTAGAACAGAAATTCCCCTATATGCTGAAAGTTCCCAGTTAGATCCATATATTTCACCTTTAACAGGGACATTATCTGAATGCCCCATTATTAAAATATCATTTGGACATTCTTCAATGGCATCAGCAATCATATCAAGAACCGGATATACTTCTTTTCTCAGAGTGATCTCCCCGGGATCAAAAAGTATGTTACCTTGAAAAGTAAGAGCAACACCTCGTTCATCATCAGACAGGCTGATATCGCTGGTTAAATCTTTCAACATATTCTTAATATTTGATACAAGTTTTAATTTGGTTAAGAAATGCTTTTGATCAATAACCAATAAACTGTCGGTATTATTATATTTATTTATAAATGTTCCCAATTTATAAACTTGTCCTGCACCTGATAATTCAAGAACTCCTGTGGACGCCCTGAAATGCGTCATAAGATTTCGCAACTTTTTTGCATCCATTGAAGACATCGTAAGCAGAAGCACAAAAAAAGTTAAAAGAAGCATAACAAGATCTGCAAATGTCACCATCCATGCATTTGGATCGCTTTTTTGCTCTTTACTCACTTTAATTCTCCATGTACGCTACCTAGAATATTTTAAAATCAAATTTCTTGTATGTGAAAAAACCGGCTGGATTCTTTCTAAAAATTCTTTTAATGTATGCAGGTGCCTTGTATTTTAAATCAATTTCAACCCTTCTGTTTTGTGCCCGTGACTCTATACTTTCATTTGACGTGATTGGACGATTGTTTCCGCACCCATAGGCTGTAAGTCTGTCAGGAGTTACCCCACATTGTGAAACAAAATACTTCACCACTTTTAGCGCCA
>Ga0209536_100017035_pt1 | contig 10312 bp, 10 predicted proteins | sample DeeMarSeWOR28_12_FD_187461 | JGI IMG/M metagenome (GOLD analysis project Ga0209536, IMG submission 187461) | Marine sediment microbial communities from White Oak River estuary, North Carolina - WOR-2-8_12 (SPAdes) (version 2) | ecosystem: Environmental > Aquatic > Marine > Intertidal zone >... | reverse complement strand
CGTGGTCTAGTCTGGATTAGGACACTGGCCTGCGAAGCCGGAGTTCCGGGGTTCGAATCCCCGCGGACCCGCCACTATTGGAAGTTTACACGAAATGGTTTCCGTTAATCCCTTCGCTGAATTTCATTCCGCATGCGAGACTGTTTTAAAGGATGCCCTAACCTGCTTATATCCAGATTTTCCGATACCTTCAATACTTCTAGAGATACCTCCTAACCTTGAGTTTGGCGAACTAGCAGCCTCTGTAAGTTTTGAACTTGCAAAACACGCCAAAAAAAATCCCAGAAAAATTGCAGAAGAAATAATTCAAACCATAGAAATTTGTGAGTTTCCTTTAATTACTTCTATTCAAGCCGCTGGGGCAGGATACCTTAATTTTCAAGTGAATTCCAAATTGTTTTCGAGTTTAACTCTTGAATCAATCAGAGCACTTGACGTCAACTACGGCTATGTAAAAACTTCTGAGCCACAAAAGATTCTTCTTGAGCACACTAGCGTAAATCCTATTCATCCTATTCATATTGGACAAGCACGGAACCCGATGTTAGGCGATGCTTTAGCGCGTATTCTAACAGAGCATGGACATGATATTTCAAGGCATTATTATGTGGATGATGTGGGTCGACAAAGTGCTGTAATCGCCTATGGTTACCTAAAGCTTGGAAAACCCAAACCTAAAGGTAAAACTGACCGTTTCATAGGTAGAGTCTATGCTGTAACCAGTTGTATAATGGAGGTTCAACGCCTCAAAAAAGCTGTAAACACAGCAAAAGACATTGAGGATGACGTTCCAAAACTGCAGAGGGATCTTGATGAGTGGATATCTATTTCAGCTGAAATGGAAACCCGGTTCCCAAAACTTTTTGGTCAACTGTTTGAAGCAATAAGTAACGATAGTGATCCTGAAGAACATGTAACCAAATTAATACGCAGATACGAAGCTGGAGAGGATGAAGCAAAACAGTTACTTCGTGAGGTCTGTATTCTTTGTCTTAAAGGTTTCAAAGAGACTCTTAAGAGTGTAGAAATCTCAGTTGATTCATGGGATTGGGAAAGTGATCTGATATGGAACGGGGAGGTCAAATGTGTAATTGAGAACTTAAAGAAGACCCCCTACGTTTTCGAGGAAAACGGAGTTCTAGAGTTTGACGCCGAAAAAGTTGCTCAGGACCTAAACCTCAAGAGCACTTTGGGAATTAGCGATGATCATCAATTGTCTCCTTTGACTCTTGTGAGAGCAGATGGGACCAGTCTATATACAACACGGGATATCGCATATCATCTGTGGAAGTTTCAAAGAGCCGAACGAGTCGTTAACGTAATTGGAATGGAGCAAACTCTTCCTCAACTACAACTGAAACTTGCCTTAAGCGCTCTTGGTCACGCAGATTATTTACCTAAACTTACTCACTTCGCCTACAGTTTAGTAAGACTCCCTGGATTCCGGATGTCGAGCCGCAGAGGACGCTACATTACTCTAGACGAGGTTATGGATAGCGCTGCAGAAAGGGCATACACAGAAGTTACGAAACGTTCTCCACACTTGTCAGAAGAAGAAAAAAAACAAATTTCAAAATTTGTCGGAAAAGGCGCAGTCAAATATGCTCTAATAATGGTAGACCCAACAAAACCTGTAGTGTTCACTTGGGACAGAGTTTTGGACTTCGAGAAAAACAGCGCCCCATACATTCAATACTCTCATGCCAGAGCTTGCAGTATTCTGCGTAAAGCATCTAGAGAACCCAAAAATGCTGATTACTCGCTTCTTAATGATCCCCTTGAACTTGACATAATTTTAACTCTTGCTCGTTTTCCTCAAATTTTCTTAGATTCTGCAGAAAATCTTCGTCCAAATGCAATAGCAGACTATGTTAATATGTTGGCAGATAAGTTTAACAAATTCTACACAAAAATGCCTGTAATAAAAGCTGAATCAGTTGCGCTTAGCGATGCCCGTCTTGCTCTTGTAGATTCAACCCGAATCGTATTCAGGAACGCTTTAAAACTTCTAGGTATAGAAGCTCCTGATAGAATGTAATTTAGAAGTAGTTCCTTGAACCAAATATTACAAAAACTCAAAAAAATACATAACTAGAAATCTTGAATTTTTTGTGAAGGAATGAATTTGTATCTACAAGGATTTGATTTAGGTAGAGAGATTCTAAAATGGATCGCAATTATCACAATGACGATTGATCATATTGGAGCTGTCCTTTTTCCTGAAGTTGAAATTCTTCGTTTAATCGGCAGGATCTCTTTTCCATTATTTGCTTATCTGCTAATATTAGGACTGGAAAATACAAGAAATGTTCGAAACTATTTCACCCGACTTTTCATATTCGCTTTGATCTCCCAGGTGCCTTTCTATTTAGCTACAGGAATTGAACCTCTTGACCACTTAAACATCTTCTTTACATTATCTTTTGGTCTTATGTTCATTTATTTTTTCAAAAAAAATTCTATAATTGCATTTGTTCCAATAGTTCTTTCCATCCTTTTGAATTTCGACTATAGCGTCTATGGTATCGTCATGATTGGTTGCATGTACATAGTAACTGGAAACATAAAGCTCGGTACAATTTTGCTGGTTCTGCTAAACGGATTATTCTTGGTACCATGGAACAGCCAATTTCTTTCTCTACTTGCATTGCCACTCATTATTCTTCACCAAAATAGTTTATTGACCACCCCAAAAGAGTTTGAAAAAGAATTCAAGATTCCTTTTTGGAGAAAATATTTCTTTTACGTCTATTATCCCTTACACCTATCAATACTTTACATAATCCAAATGTATTATTTTTAAAAACAAAATAAATCTCTGGAAAAGCTGTTTGAACAAAAAGAACTCTACTGTTTCTCGTTTTTTGGAATCCAGCACTTTTAAATACATAGTTTATTTTTTCATTAAATCACTCTTGGGGTATGAGCCTTGGGTTACATTGGACATAAAGTAAACACATGGATTTTCATTACTTTATGTTCTCTGTTAGGTTGGATAACTTATTGGGTACCTCCCGGTATCTATCGTTTTTTCAGTTTCGATGGGACTCCTTGGGAAATAGCAGTCCAAGAATATGGTTTATTCTTTATGGTGATGGAGTTATCTGCTGCGGTAGGAATGTTACTACGTTTCGTAGGAGTGTTTTTGGCAATTTTGGCTATAAAGGAGTTCTGGCCTCATAATGTTTGGAATCGTAACAAAAGTTTTTTTGAAGTTAAGAATTGGGTTTCTTCTGCACTTGTTATGGAGGCTATCTATTATGCCCTGCTGTTGCCGTCAGGACTTTTAATGGTAGGTTTTAATTCTTTTCGATCATTATCAAGTATACTACTAGGGATAGATTATCTTCTAATGGTATTTTTCACTGTGCCTTTTCTTCTTATTTTGGCAATCAAATCGTACAGATCAAGAATTGAAGGATTTAAGGCATGGCGTTGGACAGCAGTAACTATTGTGGCTTACATTGTAGCTTTGTGGGCTAATTCTGTTTTTAAATGGTTAGATAGGATAATTGTAGAAGGGTTTACCTTTTTCTATGAAGGAATGAATGCTTTAGGTGCGTTAAACTCTCTTGTCTTGATGTCTTTGGCCTTAATTTTTTCTATAATTGGAGCTTTTTCGTTAGCTAAACAGGATTTGGGTTCATCTTTCAAATGGTTGGGTCTAGCTTTTACTATGGTTGGATTACATTATCTTGTTTATGTTGTATACTCCTATCTTGTCGGTATGTTGGGATTTTTGGTAATCGCTGAAATCTGGGCTATTCCTCTTTTAGGTTTAGGTATAACAATGCTAAGAACAAAAAAAGAGAAAACTAGAAAAGAATTCTAACCTGCACTTATTTACATCGACATTATTTTAAGCAAACATCAGTTGATCTTGAAAAGATATAACAAATATGATTTTGCCAGAAAATTTTTATCATTAAATCCTAAAACCTTTTGAATTCTCCCTTAATTGGGCTTAAATTTGAAAAGCCTTAATATCTAAGAACCCAATCAAAAGGACTAAGAAACTCCAATCTGGGCTGGAATGAGATGTCAAAAAAAGACTTTAAAGAAAAACAACGCGAAAGACAAATAAAACTACAAAGGGCCGAGGAAGCCAAACAAAAACGAAAAGAAGCAGACGCTAAAAAGACTCCAAGAAGTTTACCAAAAACGAAGATAATTCTGGCAATTTTTTTAATCGCTATAGTTTTTGGAGTTATTTTGATATGGCAGTTTGGAATAAAAACTTACACACCGATTTCCATCATGTCTGATGGAACCATTGATCCCTCTACAGCACCTATCTCACAATTAGAAAACGGTCATTACACTTTTACGGCTGATATTTTCGGCTCAATTACTATTAATCAAGATAATATTATAATAGACGGCTCTAATCACAGACTTTACGGAGAAACAGATACTAATTCTACAGGAATTCACTTTGACGGAAGAACTAATGTAACGATAACTAATCTAAAAATAAACAATTATCAATATGGAATTTTCATAAAATCAGGGTCAAATATTGTTATTTCTCAAAACGAATTAACAAACGAATATGGGATAGCTTTTGATACTTGTTCAAACAGCACTTTGATCGAAAACACTGTTTCTAATTGTTATGGAGCTATTTTGTTAGCTCAATCATCAGATAATCAGATACTCAAAAACAATTTGCAAAATAACAATTTCAGTTTAAACCTGGATTATGGCTCTTCATCGAATTATATTTCTGAAAATGTAATAGAAAATGGTGGTGAAGCAATTTTTGTATCAAAATCTTCTAACAACAATAGTATTTCATATAACAACTTAAAAGACAATAATGGGGCAATTATGCTAGATCAGTGTTTGAATAATAGCGTAGTTGGGAACACAATTACTAATTGTAAAGGCGCCATTGGAGTTAATTACGCGTCAGATAATCGGATAATCGACAACGAAATCATATCTGGTGAGGTTGGCATTTCAGTAATATTAAATTCTGAATCGAACACAATTTATGGTAATACAATACAGAATGGGGAAACTGCGATCAGGTTAGCCCTTTCATCAAATAATAATAACATTTTTGAAAATATTATGCAAACCAACAAAGAAGGCATCACAATAAACGATTGTTTGGGCAACACTGTATCAGCAAATAGAATAACAGATTGTGATGGTGCTATTGGGCTTATTTCTGCATCAAACAATCTAATAAATGGAAACAATATAACAGACAATCAATATAGCATCGATATCACTTTGGATTCTAACACGAACACAATTTCTAATAATGATATCAAGAACAGTGATGTGGCTATTGGTTTTACTTCTTCACTATATAATCAGATTACTGGAAATAACATAATTGATAATGAATTTGGTGTTTATCTAAATACATCATCTGAAAATAATATTTACAACAACAATTTTATAAATAACACAAATCAGGTATTTTCCTTGGGCTCACCCAACTTTTGGAATAATGAAAACTTGGGAAACTTCTGGAGTGACTATCAAGAAAAATACCCAAATGCCCAAATAGTTGATCAATCAGGAACATGGGACACACCTTACATTCTGGATGAAAGCAATAAAGACAACTATCCACTAGTGAATCTCGCAACTTAAATCTATAGAATCATTCCCAAATCCATTTTTCCAAATTTTTTATCTCGTTATCTACCGAATAATTGACAAAAAGTTACTTTAGTATCGAAATACTAGTTGTATACTGAGGTTTTTTAATTGATAACTATTATTGGCGCTGGAAAAGTAGGTAGCACTACCGCTTTTAACATTCTAAAAGCTCGAATCAGCGATGTTGTTCTCATAGACATTAACGCAGAACTTGCAAAAGGTGAAGCGTTAGATATGATGCAAGCTGCACCTGCCATCGAATTTGATGGAACAATTCAAGGAACTAATGACTTTAATGAAATGGAGGGTTCTGATCTTGTCATCGTTATAGCTGGCAAAGGTAGAAGTCCTGGTATGACCCGTATCGATCTTATGAATATTAACGCTACGATCATTCGTTCAATAGTTAAAGAAGTAGCAAATTACGCTCCAGAATCGAAACTGATGATAGTTACAAATCCGGTTGATGTGATGACATTTATTGCACGCAAAGAATCAGGTTTGCCTCCAAACCACGTTTTTGGTATGGGGAACATTCTTGACACTCTTCGCTTCCGCTCCTATATTGCTCAAGAACTCGGAGTTTCCAGAGAAGATACACACGGGTTAGTAATAGGTGAACATGGCGAATCTATGGTTCCTTTGGTTGAATATGCTTCTATTTCGGGAATACCCATTACTACATTGCTTCCAAAAAATCGAATCGATGAGATTGTTAACAAAACTCGAACGTCTGGAGCTGACGTAATAAAACTTAAGGGTTCAACCACATACGCTCCAGGAGCTGTTATTGCCATGATGGCAGACGCAGTTCTGAAGGGAAGAAATCGTGTTATGAGCGTTTCTACATGCCCACAAGGAGAATATAGTTGTTCAGCGGTTTCCATTGGTGTTCCTGTTGTTTTGGGAAAAAACGGTGTAGAAAAAATTATTGAACTAAAACTATCGCCTGAATCCCAGAAACTTTTCGAAGAATCTGTTGCCAAAGTGGAGACAGCAATCGCCACTTTAAAAGCTTAACCAAACCTCATTTTCATAATCAATTTTTTATACAAAAGGACTTTTGGATCGAAAAATCAAATCAAAGAATTTTTCTATTATGATGACTTGAGGAAAACTTGAAATATCCAGAAGATTTGAAACAAATAGGATACCGCTGATGGAAGATCTGACAGGTTCTCACTTGAGTGATTCAATTCTAAAAGCTGTAGAAGAATACAACAAATATCGAAGTCCAGAAGCGACAGCTAAGTTAATTGAAATTCAAAAACACGAATTTGTCGTCGAGTTTGAGGGGCCATTCTGTTCAAGTTGTGGTGTACAAGATTACATCGAAGATTTCATTTATGAGCTGGAGGATATCACCAAAGATTTTAGAGTAGAAATAATTAAAATTGAACCCTGTGATTCACAGCGCTTTCGCGTTCATTACATTGCCAAAAAAGATTTTTTTAATGCACAAATAAACGACGATTCTCTTTTTAAAGAATTTCTTAAAGAAAGAGGAATGTCTTTTAAAGAATATCTGAGATCTAATGCCTGCACAAAAGATGTAATTATGTTTCATTTTAGAACATGGAAATCTGAACAAAAAGAATAAAGAACTTAATCTCTATTTTTTGGTTCTAAAAAATTTGTATCTCTGTAGTCTTGGCCAACCAGTTTTCGCATATCTGATCATTTCTGGGTTCTTTTTTAGCCAATTCATCATGTGAAAAAAGCTTTTTGCCATTCTGCTTTCTCGTTCTTCTATGGGTTCGTAACCTAAATTCCTCAACTCATCAAGGTAAGCAGTTTCTGTAAGATCCTGCGCTTCTCCAACAACCTTAATTCGATGAATTCGATCTTCACCATAATTTTTCTGCAATTTAACTATAACATCATCAAAGATATAACCCCTACAAACGTGAATTTCTTCCTCAGCCGTTGGTTTCATCTCAGCAAGGAGCTTACACACAATCTTTGAAGCTTGCTTAAGATATGCCTTTCCAGAAAACAGTTTATCTTTAAAATATTTTACATCAATTATTTCATATCTAAATTCCTTATTTGAATCATGGAATGCACCAATAACGACTCCAAAAAGAAGGTCTCCACTTCCTGCATCGTCTACAATAATGGTCATCTGATAACCTCTTTTCTGCTCGAAAGGTTAATTGATGCTAAAATAAAAAGAAATCGATATTTTTTAGCATACAAAATTACATAATCAGAAGAGAATTCTCCCATAAAATAATAATTTATATATAAAATAAAAAAATGTTACAAATCTAGTTCTATTGATCTAGTCTTGAGAGTTTCAGTATCTAATATAACCATTGTTGATTTTTCTGTAAGATAGCCACAAACTGCACCTGGGTTAATAACAAGTGTTTTCCCTTTTCGGTAAATTTTCGTTACATGAGTATGTCCACTAATTAGAACATCATGGCTCTCCAACTCAAAAAGCGAACGCATGAGTTCTGTTTGGTCTCCATGTAAAAGTGCAACCCGTAGTCCATCTACTAATATAAATGCAAAACTTCCTCTGAGATCTGCTCCCAATTCTGCGAACTTCTTTTTCAATAATACTCTGTCTCCATCGTTGTTTCCAAAAACTCCAATTAGAGGAGCCTTTAATGGCTTGAAGTGTGAAGCTACAAAAGGAGCAACATAGTCTCCAGCATGTAACACAAGTTCAACTTTCTCCTCGTTTAGTCTCTGAACTGCCTCATCAATAAGACGTAGGCGATCATGAGTGTCTGAAATCACTCCAACAATCATTTGTTAATCACCATCCAAAATCCTAATTATTTTTCAATTGAAAAAGTGTAGGAATCTAATATTTATTCTTCTGTCATTATGCTTGAACCTACTTATCTCCAATTCGTTTTAACTGTCCGAAAACATTTTACAATAGATTATACTTATTGTTTAACAGGTGTTTTGTTTGGCATCTTTAAGGGCTTTAGCGCCCTCTTTAACCAGAATCACCATAGCTGGAGCAGTTGGTGCAGCATTACATATCGGGCAAGGAGATAAAAATTTAGTAGACCAAAAAGCTGTAGAATTTTCAAGAGCAGTATTAGACCAAACCGAAGTTGACGGAGAGGTCATCTCATGTGAAGGACCCAAAGACAATGCACCAGCATTCATGAACCGAGAAAAAGTAGGAACCCGAAAAGGACCAAAAGTCGAGTTTGTAGTTGACCCCGTAGACGGCACAACTGCAACAGCTAAAGGCAGAAAAGATGCAATTTCTGCCCTTGCTTGTGCACCTGCTGGATGTCTTCAGGTACTACCCGATGATGGATACTACTTTAAGGTAGCAACTGACTGGAATTCACTGGGTAAACTTTCTTTAGACATGTCCATTGAGGAAATTGTTACTACTGTTGCTGACGAAAAATGCCTACACCTTGAAAATTTCACAGTGATTATGTTGGAACGAGAACGACATGAAAGCATTCTGAAATGCTTAAGGAAGCTTGGAGTGCGTATTATTTTACTTCCTGATGGCGATATCGCAGGAGCTGTCGTAGCATGTATTCCAGATTCTGGAGTTGACCTTCTTTTAGGTGCTGGTGCAGGACCTGAAGCAACAATCGCAGCAACTGCAGTTAAGTGCTTGGGTGGAACAATGCTCGTAAATGTTTGGCGAGACAAGAAAGATGATCCAGCTCGGTTGGATCGTCTGAAGGAGGTAGGGGTTAATGTTGATAAGACATATAACGAAAAAGAGTTGGCTAAAGGCAATGAACTTGTTTTTGCGGCTTCAGGAGTTACCAAGGGTGAACTTTTGGACGGTGTACGTTTCACTTCTACTGGAGCAACTGTTCATTCACTTTGTGCAAGATTACCCAGTGGAACAGTAGAGAAGTCGGAGACAACTCTTCGTTTCAAGGAGCATCCGGTATACAGAACTGTTGACTTGAATGGGCATCCTCATCGCAACCAAAAGCGTTTTTGAGAGATCACACATGCTACCGTAATATAATTAGGTGGATTATTGATTGGTGTACATTGGTATTCACCGGAAAGGAGAATTTTCTCTCTATGATTTGCTGAAATCTGTAAAAGCTAAAGAGGATTTTCATATGGCGGGAGCAATAGCCACTTTTATTGGGGTGGTTAGAGGCACAACATTGAGCGGTGAAAAGGTGACTAAGATGGATCTTCAAGCTTATGAAGAACAGGCTAACAAAATTCTCGAAGATATATGTACGGACTTAAAAAACAGGGATGGGATTGTCGATGTACAGATACACCATTTTGTTGGAGAGTTCAGTGTCGGTGAGGATTTGGTGTATGCTATGGTAGCAGGAGGTCACAGAGAAAACGTTTTTAGAGTTCTACACGAGGCTGTTGAACGCTATAAAGCCGAAACTCCAGTCTTTAAGAAGGAGCATATAATTGACGCTAAGGATGGAGAAAAATCGTATTGGGTAAGCGAACGAGAGGCACGGAAAAAACGTAGAAAAAAATGATTCAACCTTCAATTCACTCCATTTTTGAATGAAATCCAGAGTTATATCAAACTGCTCCTGTATTTCCTAAATTGTAACAATAGTAAAAAGTCAATAAGAAAGAAAATGATTTGTTAGCTTTGAGGGCGTCAATTGTTATAGACTTAACGATATGTTTAAGTTTTTGAGTTGAAGTGTTATTGTAGAGATGAAAAATAATGTCAGTCTATGGTTATATCCTTGTCACA
>Ga0209536_100017034_pt1 | contig 10312 bp, 8 predicted proteins | sample DeeMarSeWOR28_12_FD_187461 | JGI IMG/M metagenome (GOLD analysis project Ga0209536, IMG submission 187461) | Marine sediment microbial communities from White Oak River estuary, North Carolina - WOR-2-8_12 (SPAdes) (version 2) | ecosystem: Environmental > Aquatic > Marine > Intertidal zone >... | reverse complement strand
GACGCAGGATGGATCGAGCGACAACATCACGTCGGGCAGACGGGTAAGACCGTTTCACCCTCCATGTATATTGCTTGCGGCATAAGCGGAGCTATCCAGCATCTGGCGGGAATGTCTTCTTCAAAATTTATTGTCGCGATTAATAAAGATCCCGAAGCTCCTATTTTTAATGTAGCCGACTATGGTATTGTCGGAGACCTTTTCGAGGTCGTTCCGGCGTTGACCAAGGCTATAAAGGATCATAAGGCTTAACAGCCCGTATTTCTTGCTAAGTTATGCCCATGGATTCATTCAGATAAATTCCGGCTTGATTTAAATAGCCCGCATGTCTTGTCTCTTTTTCAGTGTAGCCCATCTATGCTGCAGTAAAAAATTGATGAGAAATGCGGGCTATTGTGTTATTGGATTTATATATTTTCAATAAAAGAGTGGATCGCTCTATATGGCCAACTTGGAAAAACTGAGAAAAGGATGGGATCGACAGCAGAGGAAGCCGTATTTGCGGCTGCTGGAAAGTTTTCACAGCGAACTGTCATGGCGTGATGCCATTGTCGGATTCTGCGCTGCCATCGCCCTGTCGGCGATTCTTGTAGGCTTCCGGCATCAGGTGATTCCGGAATTCAAAGTTGATCAAATCGCCGACCAAGATGTCCGGGTCTCAAAAGATGCCCAATTTATCGATACCGTGGCAACAGAAATCAAACGCGCGGAAGCTGCCGCAAAGGTTCTCAATGTATATCATCTGGATCAGAACCTCATCTCCGAACGAAAAAAAATCATCAGCCGAGTATTTTCCGACTCCCGGAACCTTTTGTCCGAAAATAATCTGACATCGCAAAAAGGAATCAATTCCGATATTGAGCTGGATCTTGTCAATGAATTGAAGATCCGTCTGGGAGATACCTTTCCTGCCGAGCTTCTGCCGATACTGCTGCGGGAACGCTTTAATACTACCCTGGAGAACAGAATTCTCAACGCCCTCAATACTGTGTTGCAGGAGGGAATCATAGAAGATGCGGAACAGTTGAAGAACGAACAGGGAAAAAGTCTTGTCATACAGGAGAGTTCTTTTCCCTTCGAGAGCCGCCTTGCAGATGCAAAATATGTTCGCGATCTTGCAGATGCAAAAGAGTACCTGCGCCAGTCCGATCTGGGTTTGCAGCAGTCGACAAAGGGAGAGGAAGATATATTATTTCGCTACCTGGAAACAATGCTGGTGCCTACTCTGGTTTATGACGCCGAAGAGACGGAAAAAAATCGCGATTTAGCGAAATCGCAGGTGCCGAATGTGGAAGTGCAAATCAAGCGTGGCCAGATGTTGGTACGAAACGGCGAAATTATTACTGCCGATCTGTTGAGGAAACTGAATATCCTGAGGGATCTGTGGAAGCCTTCATCCACCTTCCTGCGGGGAATGGGGTATTTTTTATTTATTTCAATTCTGCTCTATTCTCTCTGGCGTTATTTGATTTATTTTCAGCCGCGGCATCGAGAAATCAGAAAACATGCAACGCTCGTTATCGTCATTATCACTTCGGAGCTTTTAATCATCCGTTTTGCAACAGTTCTTGCGGACATTCTCGACGAACGATTCCAACGCTTTCAAGATCCCGCCACTCTGTATTTCGCCATCCCTTTTGCGCTAGGACCCCTCCTGGTTACACTTCTTATCGATACAAAGCTCGGGATAATTTCCTCCGTTTTCCTTGCAACGGTAACCGGGCTTTTTTACGTCAATATCGACATTGCAGTGTATCTGATTATGGGGAGCCTCGTCGGTATTTACGGTATACGACAGTATAAGGACCGTGTGTCCATCCTGAAGGTCGGATTTGCGATAGGAATATTGAACTGTATCTGTCTGGCCGGATTGAATATCCTGCAGCAGAATACCGTCAGTCTTTCTGCCGGCATCGACCTTGTTGCTGCGTCTTTCTTGAGCGGTTTATTGGCTTCCACAATTGCATCCATGATGCTGCCCGCTCTGGAGTTCTTTTTTAAGATCGTGACGGATATTCGACTGTTGGAATTATCCAATCTCAACGCTCCCGTACTGCGCCGTTTATCGGTCGAAGCTCCCGGCACCTACCATCACAGCCTGATGGTTGCAACACTGTCTGAGGTTGCCGCAGAGTCAATCGGAGCGAATCCACTGCTGACCCGCGTCTCCGCCTACTATCACGATATCGGAAAGATAATAAAACCGGAGTATTTTGTGGAGAATCAATCCCTTGATTATAATAAGCATGAGCAGATATCCCCGAGAATAAGCAGCATTGTTCTCTCCAGGCATGTCAAGGACGGGCTCAACCTGGCAAAGGAGATAAGATTACCGCAAATCATTCGCGATATGATACCGCAGCATCACGGCACCCGGATGATGAGCTATTTTTTCCGGAAAGCCAGAAAAACTGCCCATAGTAAAAATGGCGAGGTTTCTGATGCTGATTTTCGTTATTCCGGACCGAAACCCCAGAGCAAGGAAGCTGCCATCATGATGATGGCCGACTCCGTCGAGGCTGCTTCACGCACTCTTTCCGATCCTAATCCTTCGCAGATACGGGGAATGATCGACCGGCTGGTGGACGGGATCGTGGGGGAGAATCAATTCGATGAATGCGATATTACCCTTCGTGATGTCAGGCTTGTTAAAGAGAATTTTTTCAAGATTTTGACCGGGATATTTCACAAGCGCATCGACTATCCGGATTATGACTTCAAAAGTGCCAAACCAAAAACCGAGGGAACTGCTGACACGAATCCATATTCGAAACAAGCAAAGACGATATAAGATTGACCGTATAGCTGTTGCTGTTTTCTGTTCAGAGGTGTTTCGAGAAATTGGGGAATCGGATCCTGCGTTGTCCCTGGCATTCGTAAACAGTCGAGAAATGCAGGCACTCAACAACCGTTATTTACAAAGAAACTATGCTACGGATGTTTTGAGTTTTGCCTATGATGAAAAAACAATGGATGGAAGAAACTTTCTGGGTGAAATAATTATCGCTCCCGAAGTGTCCGCTCGCAATGCTCATCAATTTAGGGTTCACCCGGAAAAGGAACTCAAAAAACTTCTGATACACGGAATCCTCCATCTCCTGGGCTACGATCACGAGATTGACAAAGGAAGAATGCAGCGTCTTCAGACGAATTTGATGCGTCGGACATTTTTTAAGGAAGCACCGCCTATACTGTATATTCAGGACTTATATCGAATTCGCAACTGAACCTCCAGGAACACAAGAATTCATGCCGGGCTAATTATTCCCGAGGAAATGGGAACTGGGCACTTGATAATGATACGATTGGAAACAATTCTTTATGGACTGTTAATATACCTGAAAGCAAACTCATGATTAGCTTTAACCTTGAAATTGCCGCTATCGTCCTTTGCATGGCTATGCTGTTCATCCTCTCTCTTATAGAGAGTGCCATTACACTGGCGAGCCCGCTTACCTTGCGGATGCTGCTGGAGCGGCAGGATAAAGAGGTGTCTCCGCTTCTTTCCATCGTGCTCGAGAATAAGATGCAGATTATGATTCCCGTACATCTTGGAATTCAGATCTGTTTAATCGTTATAGCCATATTGACGACCCACCTATGCCTCGAGAAGTCGACAGCGCGCGGAGTGCTTTTCGCTTTCGTTTCCGTTGTCCTGATTTCATTGCTTTTCCGCCAGTTGTTGCCGAAACTTTTCACCCAGAACGAACCTGAAAAAAAGCTTGTCCGCCTTCTTCAGATTTACAGACATTTTTATAGGATATTACATCTTCTGGCGTTGCCTGTATCTGGGCCACTCAATCTCCATAAAAGGATGCATGAAGAGGTTGAAAACGGAGAAAGCCCGGAGAGTGAAGAAGCGACGGATGAGGAAATTCAGGCGTACCTTGAAATCGGCGAAGACGAAGGAATCCTTCAAGAGGAAGATTCCGAACTAATTCAATCGGTGGTCGAATTCGGCAACACTCTGGTACGCGAGGTCATGACTCCGCGCACAAAAATTATCGCTTGCGATGAAAAAGCCACTATTACTGAACTGCGGGACACGATGGTTCAGTGCCGGCATTCTCGAATCCCCATTTATCGGGAAGATATGGATCACATCATAGGTATCGTTTATATTCGCCAATTGATGGCTGCTTCTGTCAAAGGTGAAGAAATGGAATCCATTTCAGGCCTTGTAAATCCGGTGCTGTCGGTCCCGGGAACCAAGCCGGTGTCAAAACTTCTTAAGGAGCTTCAGGCAAGGGGCGATCATGCTGCAATAGTTATAGATGAATATGGCGGCGTGGCGGGGTTGGTTACGATTGAGGATTTAGTGGAAGAGATTATCGGAGAGATCCACGATGAGGATGAAGCTAAAGTAAGCAAAATTATTGAAGAAGGGCCGCGTAGTTTTGTGATCCGCGGCAGCACGGGAATTGCACAGCTGGAGGAACGCGTACAGAAGAAGTTTGAGGGGCTGAATTGCTCAACGGTTGGAGGACTGATTATGTCTTACCTGGGACGGGTTCCGGCCCCGGGAGAAGCCTTTGACTATGAAGGCCTCCATATAAGGATTCTGGATGCTGATAGAAGACGCGTGCACTGGATTCGTATACAAATGCCTGAACCGGCCGCAGTCTCAAACAGTTCAGAAAATGCCGAGTAATTCCGTGCGAAAAATCCAGGTCGGAAATAGAATCACAAATATTTAATTTTTGCATCTTCATTGTATGGTATGGGTTTATTTAACAGCCGTTAAATAATTTTGAATGCATATGTTTGATACAAGGGATCGAAAGTACATGAGGGCGGCTTTTGCCCTGGCGGAAAAGAACGTAGGCCTTTCGAGCCCGAACCCAAGCGTTGGATGCGTAGTTGTTTGCAACGACCAAATCGTCGGGCGCGGGTGGCATGAATACGGCCGTAAGGACCACGCAGAGGTCCGGGCATTGAATCAGGCATCCGTGCAATCCCGCAATGCAACAGTGTATGTAACTCTTGAACCTTGCAGTCATCAGGGAAGAACGCCGCCCTGTGCGGAACTCTTAATACGGAGTGGTGTTCGGCGCGTTGTTGTCGCAAGAATCGATCCTTTCCCAAAGGTGTCCGGTCGTGGGGTAAAAAGACTCCGATCTGCCGGAATACAAGTGGATGTGGGGCTGATGGCGGACCGTGCAGGAGAAATCATTGAGAGTTTTGCCTGCTTCGCAACAACGGGCGTTCCACTCGTTGTTTCCAAAGTCGGCATGTCTCTTGACGGGAAAATAGGTTCAGCAAAGAGAGAGGGGAGATGGATAACCTCCCCTGAAAGCAGAGCATACGGACAGGATTTAAGGCTTCGTATGGACGCCCTCCTGGTTGGAATCGGCACGATTCTCTCGGATGACCCGGAATTGACATACCGCGGAACCCGGCCCAAAGGACGCCCGTTGTTGCGTGTTATACTTGATTCTCGCCTGAGAACTCCACCCAATGCACGAATATTTGACACCGTTTCACAAAATCCCATCCTGATTTTCTGTAAAAACGGAGCTGCCGTCTCCCGGCGCAGGAAATTGGAAATCCGGGGAGCCGAAATCGTTGCAGTCCCGAGAGAAAAAGAGGGATTGGATCTGAATGCCGTTCTACAGGAACTTGCCAAAAGGAATGTGCTTGGACTGCTGGTTGAGGGAGGGAGCCGGGTGCACTGGGCATTCCTTAACCGGAAGATGATCGACCGCTTCAGTTTTATAATTGCTCCGATAATCCTTGGCGGCGAGAACGCGATCCCATCTGTAGGGGGGAAAGGCTACAGAGCAACTGCGCAGGCTCCCAAATTCCGGATGCGACGGAATTTTACAGTCGGCCCTGATATTATCCTTGAGGCCTATCCTTCTTATTCCCGATCCATTATTTCGCCATGGCGGCCACAATAAAAGCGAACATCTTTTTCGAAGGATCGGGCGCCGTTAACAGAAAGAAAATAATTGACGCGCTGGAAAATTTGGGATTCGTGAGATACGAAAGGGCTTTTTACAATGCTCGATATCGCAACGGAAAAAGTTCATCTATGCTAAAAATTATTATTTCACTTAGCTGTATCTAGAAACTCTTGCATTCTCCGGGCGATATCGGGCGCCGTCATCAAATCGGAAATAACCGCCACGCTCGAAGCTCCTGCCTCAAGTACCTTAACGACTTGTGCCAATCCGATACCGCCAATTGCAACCACGGGCACGGTCGATTCTGTGCATGCTTTTCTAAGTTTTTGCAGGCCTACGACAGGGGAAGCATTCTCCTTTGTCGAAGTCTTAAAGACGGGGCCGAAGCCGATGTACTGGATGGGGAGGAGAGAAGCCCTGCGGACCTCCCGGAGAGAATGGGTTGAGAATCCGATAATTCGGCTCCTGCCTAACAGGGACCTTGCCGCTTCGGGCGGAAGGTCGTTGCAACCAAGATGAACCCCGGATGCGCCGCTGCAAAGAACAAGATCGCAACGATCGTTTAGGATCAGGACCACATTTCTTTTTGAAGCGAATTCTACACAACGTTTCAGGTCCTGCAAAAGCTCAGCGGTAGGTGTGGATTTATCCCGAATTTGCACCATCCGTGCACCGCCCTTTACCAATTCTTTCAGAATGCTGTAATGGCTGGTTCTTTTCGCCAGCTTCTTATCGGTGATGGGGTATATGGGAGGAAGGTGCAGTTGCATTTTTGTAACCGGCATATGTGTAAGTGTCATTTCCCGTCCAGGGCCATATAAATACTGTACTTTCTCAAAAGGCCGGGAAGAAGGAAAAATGTTTTAAAAGCAGGACAAAATAATAATGACTTCAAGAAAGGGAAAGCCCCTATATTGAGTAAGGAAGTATTGGAAACACTTGAAAATGAATGAAAAGCAGAAGAAAACCCCGGTTTCTCCGAATTCGATATACCTTCGAAGGAAACCGGGGTGGTTTGGTTTGGAGCGGCCGGCTTAAGAGTTACTTGACAATGCGAGGCGTTATGAAGAACAGAATTTCCGTAGAATTTCGTGAAACTGCCGTTCTCCGGAAGAGGTTGCCGATAACAGGCAATGATCCTAAACCGGGCACTTTGTCCCCTGTGTTGGATTCTTCATCTACAAGAATTCCACCGATTACGGTAGTCCCTCCATCACTAACCAATACCCTTGTATCGGACTCGCTGATCTTGATGGATGGAGGATCGCCGACACCCGAACGGGACCAGTCCGCTGTATTGTTCTCCACTTTCAGATCCAGAACGATATTCCCTTCGTAGGTGATCTGGGGTAGTACAGTGAGGATAAGAGCCGCATCGTAGAACTGAACGCTGATTGTATTATTCGCCACAACCTGTACCGGGAATCGTGTGCCCTGACGGATAACGGCTGGGCTGTTATTCTGTGCCGTCACTTTCGGTTGGGAGATTAGTTTCGCCAAGCCTTTGCTTTCTCCGGCTGTAAGGGCGGCATCAAGCAGGAAGGTATCGAAGATATTTCCGATTGAAATCCCCAGACCGCCAAAGGCTTTTGTGGCAGGCAGATTCACATTGTAGTTTCCCACTTCACCTGTGCTGACTGCGCCGGATTCGCTGGAGGTACTTGATGCCGCTCCTCTGCCGGTCAATTCATTCCCAGCAACAAAGGTTGAATTGGGAGTTGCACTGGGGCGCGATCCTCCGATCGTGCCGAAAGTGTTGGGACCACCAACAGTCACCCGTTCAAGGTTTCCCTGTACGAAACCGAATTGTATACCGATTTCCCGGGCGAAATCGCGCGCTGCGGAAACAATGCGGGCCTCTATTTCCACCTGCGGTTGCGGGATATCCAGCGTTGTGATCAGATGCACCATTTTATCCAGAGAATCCGGAATATCAGTCAAAACCAGTGAGTTGGTACGAACATCCTGCACCACGGTGCCCCGAACGGTTTTCAAGTCTTCAAGCGAATCCATTATGTCTTCCGCTTTGGCATAATTCAGGCGTTTTACCCGCGTTTCCAGATCTGCTGCCAGCAGTTCTGCCTTTTTGAGTGCCTCTCTCTGCCTTGCTTCTTCCTGCAGCGTCGATTTATGGGCGATTCGAATCAGATTCCCTTCAATCTGTTTATCCAGGGAGTGATTCACTAAAACCATATCGAAAATCTGGTCCCAGGGTAATTTTTCGACCCTAATGGAGATATTGCCTTTGACCTTCGGGTCCAGAACGATATTAATTCCGCCTTCTTCAGACATCACACGGAAAAAGTCGACCAGGGGAAGATCAACGAAATCAAGCGTCAAATGGTCTCCCGTAAACCTTGAAGATTTCAGATCCTGAGAGGCTTGTGTCTTTGCGGGTTGCTTTTCTGCCTGGACAGGGGAAGTTGACGGTACGGCTAAAGGCGACAGGGAAGCGATAAGCGCAGGAGTCTTTTGAGATTTTTCCGGAGGCGCTGTTGCATCAACCGCCTTCAGTTGCTGTTTTGCACTGTCTCCCGAAGAAATATCTGTTCTGTCTATAGTAACGTTTCTGGTAGGTACGGCAGATTTCACAACGGCGCCTTCCGTTTTCTCGGAAGGATTGGACGCAGTTTTGCTGCTGTCCGGCTTTTCCGAAGAAAGCGTGTTCTTGGTTGGAGCAGTGTTTTTGGCAGCAGCCACGGGTTTCACAGGAGCGCTTGCCGTCTTGCTAGGAGAATTAGAGGCGGTTTTGTTGCTGTCCGGCTTTCCGGAAAAGAGCGTTACCTGGACGGAAGTTTTATCTGCAGTGATTTTATGAGTCCCGAACTCCTTTCCCAGATCGAAAACCACGCGAGCAATTATAGGATCGCTGCTCTGAAATTGACTCACACGCAGTTGCTTGACAGAGGCTGTATTCAAGGGCAATTTCGTGAAAGGGACTTTGTTTACAGTATTTGCGAAGTCGACCACCAGACGTGGAGGATTATCAATTTTGAATACCGTTGGTTCAAGCAAACGGTCCGTCTTCATAATTACTGTCAGTTTATCCTTTTCCTGTGAAGCCGAAATATCCTTGATTGCTCCAACCGGGAGAGTTTTTGAAGAATCAGGCGTTTCCGTTGCAGCAGTCATTAATGGAACGGTAAACACCAGAATCATAAGAAGAACACAGTATTTCGTACTCTTCATTGTGTAAGACCCGAAAATACTCTTTCCAGTGAATCGAATTTTCATACCCGCCATCCTATGGTGTCCTAAGCCGCTTGATCACTTCCTGGGTGATGATCTTCCCAGATCTCATTTTTCTTTCGCGGACCAATGTAATTGAGTCACGATGAATTGCTTTAAGGTATCCGTCAAAAAGCTTGTCTCCTTCCCTGAGAAAGTACGCCCGGTTTCCGGCTCCTTTGACGATAGCCAGGCGTCCTGTATCCCGGATGGAGATTCCTTTAAGTACGGCTTCTGCTATATAAGTGCCTGAAATTCCAGGAGGAGGAAGACCGCGATCGATCTCCTGATCTCCGGTAGCTCCCTTTTTCTTAAGGAGTGGATTTAGAAAAGGATCTCGACGATTGTCGGGGATAAAAGAGACCCCGGCATAGTTTAATAGGGGACTCTTAGCGGATTCTGTCTGCTCCGATCCGGTACTGCTTTTCGCATCCTGTGCCGCTGCCATATTCCACGGGAACATAGCTACAACAAGTCCTAAAACCATATACGCTACAATCCCGATTATGGAAGATCTCCGGCAAATACGGGACGAAGCGATTTGCCCTCGGAGATACCGCGCATTTGAGCGTTTCCAATTCATAACGATCACGGTTTTTTCTCCTTATTTACCCGAAACATCGGCATCGGAAACATTCGGTTGGTCTTCCTTGTAGACAAAGGTCGTTGCGGTGCAACTGGCCTTCAGGGTTTGTTTCGGATCCGTAGAATCCTTTATGTTGTTTATTGAAATGGTTCCGACATCGATGAGCCTTGTAGCACGTCCTATTTTTTCGAAAAACATACCCAGGCCGTTGTAATTGCCTTGAACCTCAATATCAATCGGCCAATCTGAATAAAAATCGCGCATAATTTCCGGTTTAGGGGTAAATTTCTGTATCGTGAGGTCGCTGGAAACAGCCATACTCTGGACATTTCGCACTACTGTGGGTGTCTCTTTTTCTGCCGGCAGAATGCTGCGAAGTACTGTGAGACGCTTTTCAAGATCCGCCAGCTCTTTTTGAAATTCGGCATGCTTATAAGCGATGAGTTTCATCATTGCTCGGCGTCAACTTATTTAAAAGTAAGCAACTATCTTATGAACGCTTATCTGCGCTATGGGCTTACGGCCACGCCCTTCCGTGCTGACGGGCATGATATGGCTTTGGCAGGGGTATTGAGCCGCATAATCTACAAGA
>Ga0209536_100017033_pt1 | contig 10312 bp, 3 predicted proteins | sample DeeMarSeWOR28_12_FD_187461 | JGI IMG/M metagenome (GOLD analysis project Ga0209536, IMG submission 187461) | Marine sediment microbial communities from White Oak River estuary, North Carolina - WOR-2-8_12 (SPAdes) (version 2) | ecosystem: Environmental > Aquatic > Marine > Intertidal zone >... | reverse complement strand
TGGTGGCGCGGTATGGTCGCAGCAGGCCTATATCAAGGCCTCCAATACCGGAACCGGGGATTTCTTCGGCTGGAGCACCGGTCTCTCCGGCGATACGCTGGCTGTCGGGGCCGTGGGTGAAGCCAGCAGCGCCAGCGTCATTAACGGTGACCAGGCCGACAACAGCCAGCTCAATGCCGGTGCCGTGTACGTGTTTACCCGTGATGGCGCGGTATGGTCGCAGCAGGCCTATATCAAGGCCTCCAATAGCGGTGCTGATGATTTCTTCGGCTGGAGCCTGGCCTTGTTCGGCGATAGCCTGGCAGTGGGGGCCTACCGGGAAGACAGCAGTTCAACCGGCGTCGGTGGCGATCAGGGCAACAACGGTCTGCCGGACAGCGGCGCCGTCTACCTTTACAACCGCAACGTGGCAGCGTGGAGCCAGTCGGCCTATATCAAGGCCGCCAGCACTGATAACGGGGATTTTTTTGGTCACAGCGTGGCATTTTCAGGCGAGGTGCTGAGCGCGGGAGCGCCGGGGGAAGACAGCAACGCCACCGGAATTGACGGAGACGCCACCGACAACAGCCTCAGCGGGGCCGGTGCCACCTTCACCTTTCGCTAGGCAACTGCCCGTTGCGATCCCGGGAATTGATCCTCTGGGGTTAACGGGTTTGCAAACCCCTTCTTGTTCCCGAGTCCTGATAATCAACTAACATTGCAATGTTATAAATGACCTGCAGAAACCCCGGGTAACATGAGTCAAGTAGAGGAATAATTTATGCGCCAAGCTCAAGGCGAGAATTCAGGAAAGGACCAGGCAGCATCCCTGTCGACCACCGCAGGGACACTGGAAACCACGGAAAGCGGGGTTTCCCAACAGACCTGCAAGTACCCGGGTGTGGAAACGGTGATACATGGTAACGGCGCGATTGCCCACGTGATGGGGCATGTTTGCGGCGGCGTGATCGGGTTCCCCATCACGCCCTCCACCGAGATCTCCGAGCTGTTCGAGGCCTTTCGTGCCAGGGGCGGCTGCAATGTCTGGGGCAAGCATCCTTTCTTCTATGAACCCGAGGGTGAGCACTCCGCCCAGAGCGGTGCCATGGGGGCGACCCTGACCGGTGGACGCTTCATCTCCAATGCTTCCTCCAGCCAGGGCGTTCTCTACGGACTGGAATCCCATTATGTCTCTGTCGGCAAGAAGATCGGCGGGTTCGTGTTGCAGGTGGCCGCACGGGTTGTATCCAAACATTCATTGAACGTGATGGCCGGGCACGATGACGTCTATGCCCTGCTGCCTTCCGGCTACACCATCCTGTTTGGCAGCAATCCACAGGAGGCCGCCGATCTGGCAGCTATCGCCTACCGCGTCAGTTCCCTGTCGATGGTGCCTGTAACCAATGCGATGGACGGCTTTTCCACCAGCCACATGCAATGTGAGACCCTGCTGCCCGAGCCTGAACTGCTGCAAGAATTTCTCGGAGATCCGGCGGGCCGGATCAAGTGCCCGACAGTCGCCCAGGAGATGTTGTACGGCGCCAAGGGCCGTGTCTACCAGTTGCAGGAGTACCTGAAGCGGCATCATGGTGATATCCAGCCTGACAGTCTGGCTGCGCTGGATACTTTCCTCGTCAGCCGCGCCGCCGAGGTCGAGGCGGACAACGCGGGTGACATGCTGCAGGACACCCTGGCATGGATTCCGGAGGAACTGCAGGGGCAGTGGCGCAGGCAGTGGATCAACGCCTGGGAGAAAGGCACCCGGCAGCTGGTGCCCGCCATGGTTGACGTGAACAATCCAGGCCTTACCGGCGGTGTACAGAACCAGCCGGATTTCCAGGCAGGCCTGGTTGACCATCAAACCCATTTCGTCAACGAGATCCCGAAATTCGTCAGGCAGGCAATGGATGAATACGGCGAGCTTACAGGTCGTCGCTACAACCCGGTACAGACGTTCCTGGCCGACGATGCGGAGCACGTGATTGTTGGCCTGGGATCGGTGACAGACGATGCCGAAGCCGTTGCGACCTACCTGCGTGGCAAGGGCAAGAAGGTGGGTGTGGTCTCTATCAAGTTGCTGCAGCCGTTCCCGGAAGGTGAGCTCGTTGCTGCGCTCGACGGCAAGAAAGCCGTTACGGTGCTGGAACGTTCCGAGGTCACCGCGCTTACCAACCTGGTGACCCAGGCGCTGTTCAAGGCGCGCGAGAATAACGACCTGATTCGTCACCGGGGCATCCCGCCTATCGCCAGCCTGCCAAAGATCAGCACCGGTATATTTGGCATAGGCGCACATGATCTGCAGCCTCGCCACCTGGTTGCCGCCTACAGGAACATGGAAAGCACGCTCAACGTGCCGTTCTTCTACCTGGGGTCACAGTTCTTCGAGAAGAATCCGGCGCCACGTAATGCAGCACTGCAGCAGCGTCTCAAGCAGGCCTACCCGGAAACCGAGTTCATGGCACTGGATACGGAGGAGAACCCTGTGCTGCTGCCAGCGGACGCGTTCCGCATCCGCTTCCACTCCGTGGGTGGCTATGGAACCATCGCAACCGGCAAGTTGCTGACCGACATCCTTGCCGGCGTCATGGGAATGCATTCCAAGTCAGCCCCCAAGTACGGCTCGGAAAAGAGCGGGGCGCCGACCAACTTCTACATTTCCCTGAGTCCCGAGCCCATCAAGATCACCAATGCGGAGCTGGAGGATGTCGAAATCGTCGTATCTCCGGACCACAAGGTATTCAGTCACACCAATCCACTGCGTGGCCTTGTCGAGGATGGCACCTTGATCATGCAGTCCCACCACACGCCTCTCGAGGTGTGGCAGGAACTGCCGGCCTTTGCGCGCAAGATCATTCGCGAGAAGAGGATCCAGTTTTATATCGTTGATGCCTTCGGCGTTGCCAAGAAACATGCACCCGTTCCTGAACTTGAGATCCGCATGATGGGCATTGCCTTCATCGGAGCGATTTGCGGGCATGTAGACCGTATTGCTGCAAACAGGTCGGAGGACGCGATACTGGACAAGGTCGAGCAGCAGGTGGTGAAGAAGTTCGGCGCCAAGGGCAAGTCGGTGGTCGACAGCAACATGAAGGTCGTGAGAGACGGGCTGCAGGCCACGTACAGGCTTGATTACAGTGCCGTGGAATTCAGGGAAACCGAAAGGCTCGTGCCCGTGCAAGGCGGACCCGGTGTCGAGGTCTCCGCTGTCATGTCCAGGGCAACCGGGAGTTCAGTGGCAAACGGGTTGTTCGACCAGTCCTACTACAACGACATTCTGGCCGACCGAATCAAGGACGGCAGCATCGGTGAAGCCCCGGTGATGCCCGGCAGTGGCCTGTTCATGCCGGTAGCCAGCGCCGCCTGGAAGGACAAGGGCATGTTCCGCCTCGATGTGCCGAAATACACCGCACATCTTTGCACCGGCTGTATGGAATGCGCGGTTGTCTGCCCGGATGCGGCCATCCCCAACACGGTTCACGATATTCACGATTTGCTGTTGACGGCCATCGGCAAACTGGATGTGACCGAGCAGCACAAGGCGCAGATGTCGGGCCAGGTATTTCCCCTGACCAAGGCCGTTCGCGAGGCTTACCGGAAACTTCCGGCCAAGGACAGCAAGGCATTCAGTGAAATCGTTGCCGAATCCATCACCGGCCTGGAACTCGATAACGCCAGCCTGAAACGGGATTTTGCCAGGATGGTCGAAGTCCTGGAATGCTTCCCGGTCGTGAAGACCCGCCCCTTCTTCGACGCCATGGAGAAAAATGCGCCCGGTACCGGCGGTCTGTATTCAGCCAATATCGACCCGTGGAAATGCAGCGGTTGCCTTGAATGCGTCGATGTCTGCGGGCCGGGGGCATTGAGTGCGCAGAAGCAGAACAGCCATGTTCAGGCGCAGATGGGCCGGAATTTCGAGTTTCTCAGCCGCATGCCGAATACGCCTGCCCGCTTCACCGAGAGCGCCGTTCAGCCTGGCGGTGACAGCAAGCGCCTGATCCTGGATCACAATAACTATTACGCCATGACCGGCGGACATGGCGCCTGCCGTGGCTGCGGGGAAGTCACCGCGATTCGCCTGCTAACCGCAACCAACAAGGCGATACACGAGAAGAAACGCAAGGCGCATATCAGGGAGCTGGAGGAACTGATCGCTTCCCTGAACGAAAAGCTAGCGCATGTGCAGAACGATGCGAGTGACCCCGGGCGGTTGCAGCGCATGCAAAACACCATTGCCACCCTGGAGAAGCGCCTCTATCTTTTCGAGAGCGGCCCCACCGGCAACGGCCCTTCCTTCGCTGCATTTGCCAATGCGACCGGCTGCAGCAGCGTGTATGCCTCAACCTTTCCCTCGAATCCCTACAAGGATCCCTGGGTGAACAGCCTGTTCCAGGACACCCCGGCACTTGCCAAGGGGATTTTCGAAGGGATATGTGCCACTGCCGTGGATGACTTCAGTGCCATGCGCATAGCCAGGCTGGACCTGGAGGACAACTACGATCCGGAACACCATGACCGCCTGTTCAGGTGCTTCAACTGGCATCATTTCTCCGCTGATGAATTCGCCCTGTTGCCGGCAGTGATCAGTATGGGCGGTGATGGCGCCACCTATGACATCGGGTTCGGTGCACTGTCGCGGCTGCTGGTGTCTGAAACCCCGGTCAAGATCGTGGTGCTCAACACCGGCGCCTATTCCAACACGGGTGGCCAGACTTCCACCGCCAGCTTCACCGCGCAGGATTCAGACCTGACCCGGTTCGGTGTCGCGCATAGCGGCAAGCAGGAGGATCGCAAGGAGCTTGGGCTGATTGCCGCCTTCCACCCGAAGGTACTGGTGATCCAGACCAACGCGGCCTTGCAGAGCCACTTCATGAAAAATGCCATGGACTTTCTGACCTACAACGAGTCACCGGCAGTATTTGACACCTACACCACCTGCCAGCCAGAGCACGGCATTGCCGATGATGCCGGCAGCCGGCGTGCCATCCTTGCCGTAGAGAGTCGCATGAATCCTGTCTTTGTCCATGACCCGCGACGTGGCGACACCCTGGCAGAACGCTTCTCCCTGGAGGGTAACCCGGATATTGGCAAGGACTGGACCACCACGACGCTGGATTACATTGATGACGAGGGCAATGCACAGCTGCTGGAAATTCCGTTTACCGCAGCTGATTTTGCCTTGCAAGAGGGCCGCTTCAAGAAGCACTTCCATCCGCTTAACGGTGCGGGAGAACCGCTGCCGCTGCATGAATACATCGATCTCGACAAGGCAGGCCGCTATGGCAAGGTGCCTTTTATCTGGTCGACAAAGCCGGACGGGAAGTTGATCCGGCTGACCATGTCTTCCGCACTGGTCGACCTGACCGAAGAGCGGCGCAGGAACTGGCGCATGCTGGAGTATCTTGGCGGACTGCATATCGACCGCATGGAAACCAGCCACCGCGAGGAGCTGGAAGACTGGAAGCAGAAATATAACCAGTCGAATGTCGCCAGGGAAAACGCAATTGATTCCATCGCCAGGGGAATGGCCGAACTGGCCAGTGCTTCAGGCGCGCCCGCCACGGCCATCGAAAGGATACCTGTCAGCGTGGCCCCGGCCGCACCGGCGGACAGCCGGACAAGCGCCCCGGCAGCGGCAGACCTGCAAGGCGGACCGCTGGTGGAAATTACCGAGGAAGACATACCCAGGTGCACCAACTGCAAGACCTGTTACCAGGACCTGGGCGAGCTGTTCGAAAAGACTAAAATTGTCGTCGACGGGACAGCCAGGGAAGTGAGCCGGGTGATACCGGGTGTATTCGAGAGGGTCGAGATTACGGATGAACTGGTGCAGCGCGCAGCCCGGGTGGCAGATGATTGCGACGCGGAGATCATCCGCTTCCGGCAGCCGGCATAATCGAGTATCAGGAGGCAACAGAATGTCACAGCATCTTGACGAACCACTCCCGACAGCGGCTGGTGGCGCCAATCCGGATTGTGCCTATCACCAGGAGGATGTCGAACGCTACTACCGGGCCAACCTGGAGATCGAGAATAACCGGCACCATATCGAGGAAACCAGGGAACAGATCACGGAGCTTGAACATACCGAGGCGGTCGAGTTGTTCAAGAAGCAGGTGGGACTCCTGCAGAAACGCCTGGCAAACGATCCGCAGTTTTTCCAGCAGATGTTCATCACCGAAGGAACCAGCGCGATTGCCTGGGAATTCCAGCAGGATGAGCTGGGGGAGGCATTTACCCGCACCCTCTGGGGACTGCTGCTGAAAAATGACGACATGAGCACGCTGCTGCTGCGTTTCCTGTGGGGCATACCACTCAAGTTCAAACGCAAGTTCATCCGTGCCATCGACAAACATCTTGCGACGCGTTATCCGATGTTCAAGGGGCTCTCCGATGGCTGGCCCGGCAAGAACAATATTCCACCCTACATTCGCCCGCCGCATGAGCGCGCCGATGACTTCGACCTGGTGAACCAGGGATACCTGGGTTACATGGGACTGGGTTACAGCTTCCGTGAGGTTGAATTGTTTGTCTGGCTGGAAGTCTTGCGGGACAAGCAATGCGACGACCGGCCCTGTGAACTTGGACTGCCGAAGATGGACGGCGGCGAGAACGAGGGCGGCTGCCCGGTGAAGATCCACATCCCGGAAATGATTCACCTGATGGGGGAGGGAAAGTTCAAGCAGGCATTCCAGCTGATCAAGGAAGCCAATCCCCTGCCAAATGTCACCGGTCGGGTCTGTCCCCAGGAGATCCAGTGCCAGGGGGTTTGCACCCATAACGAGCGCCCCATAGAAATCGGGCAACTGGAGTGGTACCTGCCGCAGAGTGAAAAAGTGCTCAATGCCAATGCCAACTTCGAGATCGGGGAGTTCACTAACCCCTGGTCGAAGGCCGACAAGCCACCGATTGCCGTGGTCGGTTCCGGGCCCGCCGGCCTGATCAATGCCTACCTGCTGTCAAAGGAAGGCTACCCGGTGACCGTGTTCGAGGCCTTTCACGAACTCGGCGGCGTACTGCGCTATGGCATCCCGGAGTTTCGTTTGCCCAACGACCTGATCGATGACGTGGTGAAGAAGGTCAGACAGATGGGCGGCAAGTTCGTCACCAATTTTATCGTTGGCAAAACCGCGACCCTGGATGCGCTGAAAAGGGCGGGTTTCTGGAAAGTCTTCATCGGTACCGGTGCAGGACTGCCGCGCTTCATGAACATTCCGGGTGAGCACATGAACGGCATCCTGTCGGCCAACGAGTTCCTCACCCGCGTCAACCTGATGAATGCGCATAAAACGGATTACGAGACGCCATTGCCGGAAACCAGGGGCAAACAGGTGATCGTCATCGGCGGTGGCAACACCGCGATGGATGCGGCCCGAACCGCGCGGCGCCTGGGTGGCAAGGTCACCATCGTATACCGTCGCACCCGGGAGGAAATGCCGGCACGCGTGGAGGAGCTGCATCATGCCCTGGAAGAAGACATCGCGCTGAGCGTACTGCGATCGCCTCGCGAGTTCACCGGCAACGAGAAAACGCACTTTGTCACCCATGCGGTTCTCGACGTGATGGAACTGGGCGAGCCGGATGCCTCGGGCCGGCGGCGGCCGCTGGCAACCGGGAAGACCGAGGAGATCCGGGCGGATCTCGTGATCATGGCGCTGGGTAATGCTTCCAATCCCATCGTCAAGGACGCGGAGCCGGGGCTAAAGACCAGCAAGTGGGGCACCATAGAAATCAGGTCGGGTTCACAGGAGACCTCGATCGCTGACGTTTATACCGGTGGTGATGCCAACCGCGGTGGCTCCACCGCCATCAAGGCGGCGGGCGACGGCCAGGCAGCGGCACGCGAAATCGCTGTCAACACACCGTATTCTGCCAGTGAAATCAGGGAACTGGTGGCCAGTGCCGAGCGCTATACCGGGCAGGGCCAGGCGCCAAAGAAGATCCTGGAGAAGATCGAACTGGCAGAAGGTATTGTCGAGTTCGTGGTGTATGCGCCGCTGATCGCAAAGTCGGCGCGTGCCGGCCAGTTTGTGCGGGTGCTGGGCTGGGACAAGGGTGAATTGATCCCGCTGACACTGGCGGACTGGGATGCCGGGCAGGGCACCATCGACCTTGTCATACAGAGCCTCGGCAGCAGCTCGATGATGCTCAACCAGATGGAGGTTGGCGAGGTCATCCATGGAATCGCCGGCCCGCTGGGCCTGCCCAGCCAGCTGCATCGATACGAGAACGGCGAAACGGTGGTATTCACCGCCGGTGGCGTCGGGCTGCCGCCCGTATATCCGATCATGCGCGAGCATCTGCGCATGGGCAACCACGTTACCCTGATTTCCGGATTTCGCACCCGGGACCTGATGTTCTGGGCCGAACCGGATGAGCGCATTGGCATGCTGCAGGCCGAGTATCCCGAACTACTGGACGTGATCTATACCACCAATGACGGCAGTTTCGGCATTAATGGTTTTGTCACCGGTCCACTGGAGGAGATGCTGGAAAACATGAAGGCCGGCAGTGGCCGCCCGGTAGGCGAGGTGGTGACCATCGGCCCGCCGATGATGATGCGTGCTGTCAGCGACCTGACCAGGCCCTACGGCGTGAAGACGGTGGCGAGCCTCAATTCAATCATGGTGGATGCCACCGGGATGTGCGGTGCATGCATGGTGCCGGTGACCCTCGATGGCAAAATGGTGCGCAAGCATGCCTGTATCGACGGCCCCGAGCTGGATGCCCATATTATCGACTGGGACAAGTTCCTGCCAAGATTCCTGCAATTCAGGAAACAGGAGGATGAAAACAAGTCCCGGCACGGGTTTGGTTGAGGCGGCAGCCTGGCCGAGAACAGCAGGCTGCCTGCAGTAACCCCGGACAGCTCGAGTCCCCGCCACGGGACCGGTAAACCCCGCGCATTTGGGCGAGGCATAGCCTGCATGTGAGTGCTGTTCAACTGGCCCGTAAAGGCTTGGCCGACACGCTTGTAGATGACATCAACCTGGATTCCCGGCAGGTGCTTCAATGCAGGCCTTCAGGAAGCAGGGCAGGTATTGTGCTACATGAGTGCTGCATAGCTTACGCCCGATATGGAAGCTGCTCGTTCGTTTGCGGGTACCATAAGAAACTCACCTGCGATTATTTTATTTCCTGTCAGGCGATTGAACTTGCGCAACGCTGCCACTGTTGTGCGGTAATGATGCGCAATGGTGCTCAGGTTGTCACCCTTGCGTATCCGGTGGCGAATAGACCTGACGCGCAGATTTTTGGGTAACTGTGCGATTCTTTCCAGAAATACATGCGCGACTGACTTGGGAAAGAGAAGGGTATGGGTCCTGTCGGGCGGCGTTATCGACCTGTCATAACCCGGATTCAATCGCTGCAGGATGCTCAGCGGGACTTCAGCCAGCTCTGCGGCAACCTTCAGCTCGATCTGTCCCCGGATTTCCACGGCACTGAAATAGCGGGCATCAGACAGGCTGGGCAACGAGATATTGTAGTCACCGGGGTTCTTGATAATCGCCCGCAGCGCAAGCAGCCTGGGCACATAGGAACGTGTTTCAGCGGGTAATGACAGCTGCCAGAAATCATCCGGCTTGCCAGCGTTGCGATTTTTCCTCATTGACTTTTCTACCCTTGCGCCACCGGCGTTGTAGGCAGCCAGGGCCAGTAGCCAGTCATTATTGAAGCGCTTGTGGAGCCGGTCCAGGTAATCAAGTGCAGCATCGGTCGAGGCAATAATGTCGCGGCGTCCGTCATACCACCAATCCTGGTCCAGGCCGACATATGCCGCGGTGTCGGGCATGAACTGCCAGATCCCTGCGGCACCAGCTGGCGAGGTGGCAAAGGGATCAAAGGCGCTCTCGATTACCGGAAGCAATGCAAGCTCGGTAGGCATGCCGGCTTGTTCCAGCCGGGCAAGAATATGGAACAGGTATGGCTCGCCGCGCTGCAATACCTGCTTGAGAAGGAGAGGGTGCTTTCTGTATTCATCAATATAGGTCTGCACCAGATCCGGGTCCACTTCCGGAAAAACAAAACCACTTCGTATCCGCGTCCAGATATCCGAAGGTGGTAATGAATCGCCAGTGGTGTTATCGCTTGCCGGCAGGTTGGCATAGGCCATGTTGATGTCAGGCGATATGTACAGGCGAAAAGCCTCCAGATCTTCAGCAGACAGCATATGCTGTGACCCGGTTTGACTGAACTGGCCAGTAAAAATACCTGACTGAACAAGCCTGTCTGTTGCAGCTGCTGAACCCAGCATTACCAGTAACAGCAACCAAAATCTGTTGGTTTTTATTAGTAAGCCCATGATGAGCAGCTCCTAGTGGTTATTGTTTTTTTG
>Ga0209536_100017032_pt1 | contig 10313 bp, 10 predicted proteins | sample DeeMarSeWOR28_12_FD_187461 | JGI IMG/M metagenome (GOLD analysis project Ga0209536, IMG submission 187461) | Marine sediment microbial communities from White Oak River estuary, North Carolina - WOR-2-8_12 (SPAdes) (version 2) | ecosystem: Environmental > Aquatic > Marine > Intertidal zone >... | reverse complement strand
ATTCAATGATTTTTTTAAATCAATTAAAATTTGATTTTCTTTAATTCTATCTTTTCTGAACTCATTCCAGGTATTGACCTGAAGTGCAATTAAGATTCCTATAACCACCAATACCACCTCTCCAATGGCATATAACAGATATTTCCTGAACCTATCTGCCCTACGTGACCCGGCAGGCGGGTTATCAGTAAGCAGTCTTTGTCGTATTTGGCGAAAGAATTTTATCATTGGTCCGGGGTCTGGCCTTTTATTACTTCATTTATAAATCTTATGACTAGAATTTGATTTCATTATCTATCATTCCAATAAGCTTTCGGGCATGAATGGTGAGTTCCCCGGTTTCAGTATTTGTAATTTGTAAATGTGAAGCCCTCATTCGTAAATGGTTTAAAAATTCCCTGTCTTTTAGCAAGCCCTCACGGTCACTTTTCAGGGGAATATCTGAATATTCTTCTTGCCTTATGCTTGTGCCGAAAAATGAGGTAGAAAAGTTCTGGTCAATGACGTCCTGGATGAGAATGTATTTAGCAATCACAGGATAATAATGATTTTGAAACAAAGTCATGGCATAGGTTTCTTCTTCAATCATGTCATTTATAGATCCCGGCCAGGAGATCAGGAAGTTCCTTATAGAATCATTACGGATTAGGCTAATCTTGCCTGAACTAAATAGTTGATCAATTGTGCCTAGTATGTTATTGAAAGTAGGCCGGTAAAAAGTGAGCCCTATCAGGCTGTCTAGCTCTCTATTTTCGAAATCCATGGAGTTGGTCAATTTAAAAATGTTTTTAGTGGAAGAAAGCATTTGTGCTCTTATTTGATTTAAATGTTCAAATTCCTGGATTGTATTTTCTATATCATTCTTAACACTATTTAAAATTTGGATTTCTTCCTTTCGTTCCAGTCGTTTGTTGTTCCAATTATTAATCTGCAAGGCTATCAAAATCCCAATAACCACTAAAAATATCTCACCTATTGCATATCTGGCATATTTCAACGGCTTGTTGTCATCAGCAAGGCTTTTTCGGATTTTTCTAAAAAAGTTGATCATGGAAAGGTAGCGGCTGGTTGTTTTTCCTAAGGTAATAAATTATTAGAGTATTCCATAAGAGTTATAGAAAGGAGGTTAAATGAGGGAATTTTAATTTTGTCGAAAACAATGATGAAATAACTCAGGAAGACTTTTTCATTTCAAGCCTTATAAATACTTATTTGGAAAAAGTTGGTAAGAAATGTAATTGGCATAACAATAAAAAACAAATGCCAGAAAAAATCTGGCATCCGTCTACAAATTTTTAAATTGAAACATCTTTTTCTTCATTTGGGCTATGGAATTTAAGTTTAAATGAAATCTTTCTAGCTTTCAAATGAATTTTATTCAGGAAGATGATTTGTTATGCAGCTTTTTTGCTTCTTTATCATAGTTGTCCAATAGTTGTTTAAGATTATTGATAGCTTCCGAAGTTAATTCACCCTTTGCTCCTTCAATAATCCATCGGGCTGATGATATTAAGGTTGCTAATTCATATCCTGTCAATGTAATCTCAAAAATGTTTCTTTGCCCTTGTTTAATTTGCATGAGTGAGTTGTTTGGTTTTTAGGAAATTACCCATTTTAGTAAACTCGTTAGCAAATTCTTCATAATCGGTTCTCATGCCATTTAGATAAACACTCCAACCAACACTCATCTTGGCATAATGAACAGCTTCCTGTATTTCTTCCTCGGTAGCACCAAAAAGTTTAGCCGCTTCCGTGTGAAATAAAGTACAATAAATACACTTAGTCTCCGCATGAATTGCGATGCCCATAAGTTCTTTGTACTTATTTGGGATTAATGTTTCCCCCAATTGAAGTCTTTTGAACATTTGCCATTCGTATTCGAGGTATTGATCGGGGATGCTTTTAAAGAAACTAGGGACCAATCCTAATGTTTCTTTAATTTCCATTTCCACCTCACTACGATTTCTTGTTGTAATCATGATATACGGTATTTAATTAATCCTGCTTTTTAATATTAACTTCAGGAAGAGAGGATGATACCTAACTAAAGCAAATTATCATTTTAGAAGGCTATTTTATTGGTATGTGGGGGCGGAATATAAGATTTAGACAAAAGGTAGTAAATGATATTGGTCATGCCATGATGATTCATTGCCATTGGACTAATATGTCCTAGAAAGCTATAGATTAATAGACCACTGCATTATATACGATAACAGCATCTATTTTCAGGCAACATTTTTTGTCGAATTTTTTAAAAAATTTTATCATTGGTTGGCTGTCCTTCCTCAGGATGTTCAATTTTTCACTACCTTATTGACATAATCTTAAAAATCAACCAATTATGAAAAAAATTATTTTTGCATTTGCAATGTTTATCGCTTTTTCGGTAAGCGCCCAGGACAGCTATTACACGGTTTATACATTTGTCGTGGAACCACAGAACCAGGCCACCGTTTACAATTTGGTGGAAGACTATTATTCCAAGAACAAGCCTGAGGGCGTTTTTGTGCGCCTCTTTGAAATTCACTTTGCAGGTGGCGATGCCACCCATTCCATTGTTTTTTCGGGCTCCCAGGAGGCCCTGGGAAATATGTACGGAGGGGGGCCTAACGACTCTTTCTCTCTTTTTATAACGCGCCTGAACCAGCATATTAAGGACGGGTCCGGCTCTGCTATGGGTAGAAATATTTCCTTAGTTGGGGAAACCAATGTGCGTTATCTTGCCCAAAGGATGTATTTCCTTGATGTCAAAGATCCGGAAGCCTTTGATGCAGCCCATAAAAAGTTCCATTCTGCACATAACCCGGCAGGTGTGCTGGTTAACATGGGCGCTCCCAGCGTAGGAATGGGAACGGGCAACTACAACCGCTGGGTAATGGTTGGGTTTAAAGACATGAAAACGGCCATTGGAGGAGCAAATAAATTGCTTACCGGTGACGCCCTCAAAGCACGGGAGAAAGCCTGGGAAGATTTTATTGAAAATAACGGAGGGGTAGATATGAAAGGCTCAGGCCTGCGGTTACTCCTGGGAGCCTGGTAAGGGGTAAAGCCATTTAAAGTGGCATATTTTACAGGATTCTAAGTTCTTAATAGCTAAGACAGGTATGCTTTAAATGCCTGTCTTTGTTTTTATGGAAATATGGAAATGTCAGATAGAACCGAAATTATTTAAGCGGCTTAAACAGGCCTTACCATAATTGGCCATTAGATCACCATAGTATGAAAAGTTATAACTTTTCGTGCAGTTAGTGATTGTTGCGCAACGTTTCATCCTCCTGCTTTTTACCATTTTTTAATATTTTGGCTGCATGGATGATATAGTTCTTAACATTAGTTATCTGACTTTCATCTAACCGATCTCCAAAATTGGGCATGCCCTTGGCAAGAAATGCTCCTTCCCCTACTATTTGGGGAAACATTTCAAATACTGCTTTTTCGGAATACGCAATGTCCGGATATGCACCCCCGCCATTTCCAGGCGTGCCATGGCATCTGTTGCAATATTGGTTAAATATCAGCTTCCCATTTTCTATTTTGTCCATGGAGGCAGTAACCTCCAGATCAATGAATTCCTTTTTAATGGTCGGGTATACAGGAGCAGCTTCCTTTTTGCCTAATGCAAACGTATATATAGTGCCGGGATATAGCTGATCCGTAAATCGCACATACCTGCCAAGAACGCCTCCCCAGCCAGATATTATGGTAATGTATTGTATGCCATCTACCATATAAGAGATGGGTGAAGCTACAACCCCTGAACCCACATTGAAACGCCATTCCTCTGTTCCGTCTGAGGCATCATAAGCAAGCAGGAAGCCTTCTGCATTTCCCTGAAACACAAGATCTTCCAGGCTCAGGACTCCGGCATTCCAGGTAGATTTATGTGGTGCCTTCCATACTTCTTTTTTCTTTATCGGATCCCACGCAATCAACATTCCTTTTTCATCCGGAGCCAGGGAATCCATACGGGTAATGGTATTTTTATTTCCGCCAAGGGCAATATTGAAGGTTCGGATATCTTTCTTGTATTCCCAATTTAATGGTTGACCATAAATCATGGACAGATCCCTCGCCGGAATATAAACCAAATTTGTAACCGGGTTATAAGCCATAGGCTGCCAGTTATGCCCGCCGGCCGGGCCGGGAAATATCTGGGCATTTACTTCTTTGTATCTGCCGTAATCGGTTTCTAGAGGCCGCCCGGTCTCTAAATCAACACTGGTTGCCCAATTGGTATAAACATAGGGGTCTGCAGAAATTAAGGTTCCATCGGTGCGATCCAGTACATAGAAGAAACCATTTTTGGGCGCTTGCATCAAAACTTTCCTGGGCTGATTGTTGATCTCAATTTCCGCAAGGATAATGTGTTGCGTGGCTGTATAATCCCAGTTGTCTCCCGGAGTAGTCTGATAATACCACTCCAGATTTCCATTGTCAGAATTAAGAGCAACTATGGAAGAAAGATAAAGGTTATCGCCTCCCTGAGGACTTCTTAATGACTGGTTCCATAAGGTGCCATTCCCAACCCCCACATAAATTAATTTCAGTTCCGGATCATAGGCATAGGCATCCCAGGCAGTTCCACCACCACCGGATTCCCACCATTTTCCGGTCCATGTTTCTGCGGCTTTGCGCATTGCTTCATTTTCAAAGCCATTTGCAGGATTTCCGGGCACGGTGTAAAACCTCCAGCTTTGTTCGCCTGTTAAGGCATCATAGGCTGTGACATAACCCCTGACACCATATTCAGCACCACTATTGCCAATGATTACTTTTCCATCAAATACCCTGGGTGCGCCGGTAATAGTATAACTTTCACTTTGATCTACGGTTAAAACCTCCCAGGTCTTTTCACCGGTTACGGCATTAATGGCAACTAACCGGCCATCTAATGTTCCTACATAAACAAGGCCTTTATACAGTGCCACACCGCGATTAACTACATCGCAACAGGCTATTTCCCCGTATTTGCCGGGCACTTTGGGATCATAAGTCCAGATAAGTTCTCCTTTTCTGACATCAACCGCATATACAATACTCCACGGGCCACTTACATACATTATGCCATCCACCACCAAAGGCGTTGCTTCAAACCCTTTGGTAGTACCAAGATTTAATGTCCAGGCCAGGCCCAGACTGTCTATGTTTAATTTCGTAATCTGGGTTAACGGACTAAAGCGGTCCTCACTGTAGTTTCTGCCATAAGAGAGCCAATCCTCCGGAGTTTTGTCCGCATTTATCAACCGGTTATAGTCTACTGCATGGGTAACCGCTTTTATGTGTTCAATGGATCCTTTTTCAGGACTTTGATTACAGCCCGTGAGTAATATAAAGAGGAAGCCCGACAATAGGTTTATTTGAAGCCTGTATGTAATTAGGTGTCTTATATATTTTAAAGGCCTGTAGCCTTCTGCTGGTTTTTTGCGGAATTTACAAAAGAAGCTGATCATTATAAGGAAGCGGTTGGTTCTTCTTCCTAAGGTAAGGAATTATTTAGAAAAACGAGGCATACTTTAACCTATGCTAAAATGAAGTCAACCATTATCATTTTAGCGGAAGTTATATATCGTACACAAAGGGTTAATTCCCTATGGAGATCTGCGGTGCCACGCCACTGGAACCGTCTTTTGCCATACTTATCAGCATTTGCATGACAGCAAAGGTGTTTTTTGATTTCATATCCCGGTCCCGGTCATCGATGAGGTGCCAATGATCCCTATAATTAATGTTCAGGTAAGTGTTTTTCTGCTTATTTACTAAGTTGGCTTTATCTTTATAAAGATAGAAATGTCCATTTTCAAATACTATATCCGCGATTTTTTTGATCATGTCATTGCACTGCTTCTTTATGCATTACCGGATACTTTTGTAACTTGTATTGGAAATCAGGAATAAAAAAGGCAGACCAATTGTAAACTCATTAAGTTTACAATTGGTCAAAAAGCAAGAAGAAAAATGGTAAAAGTCAAATAGTAAGCTACAAGCTAAAGGCTAATTAATCCCTTAGAACATGAAAAAAATTATCAATAATACCCTTATTGTCTTGCTAATTTTCCTCTTTGGTTCTTTTTTTATGATTTTGTCCTTTGCAGCTATAATGGGGGCCTTTGCAAATAATTTGGGGATTGAAAAAGGAACCGGATTTATCATTAGTTTTTTGGTTGCCTTTGGCCTTAGCTGGCTTGCTTTACTGGGTTTCAGAAAGAGGATAGGGTTTTCCGGCGTTATGGTGACCTTAGGAGTGGTAATTCTTGCCCTGATGATCTTAAATGGCTATAACACCACCATCAAATATAGTATCAAGATACTACCATTTTATATCAATTGGATATTTGGTTTACTGGCCGGTTATTATTACTATTCAGGAAAATGGCGAAGAAAGTATTTATTGATTGGCCTGGCCCTGTATCCAATAATAATGGCAGCAGGGGTTAACGATCTCTGGCATCATAAAATAGAATATGGCAATTGGACAGGAAATGTTGAAGCTGAAGCAATAGCACCGTTTGAATTTCTGGATAAAAATGAATCAATTGTTAGCAACAAATCGCTTAAAGGCAGGGTTGTGCTATTGGATTTCTGGTTCGTGAGATGCCTGCCTTGCTGGGTTAAATTTCCGGAGCTACAAAAAATTTATGAAAATTATAAGGACAATGATTCATTTGCCCTATATGCGGTAAACAGGAATGACGACCCTGAGGAGTTGTTTTCTAAAATTGAAGAAAAAGGATACACTTTTCCTGTACTGCGAGGAAATCAGGATCTTATGGATGCTTTAGGAATTTATAAATATCCTTCTGTAATGATTCTTGATAAAGATGGGAAGAATATCTTTTTGGGAAACCTGGATGATGCAGAAAAGAAACTGGAATACATATTGAATGCAGACCCATAATATTTGTGAAAGAGGTTAATAAATTAGGGATCTCCTATCTTAAATAATAAGCGTAGAAATAGTATTTCTTACCTTTAGGCCGGAGTCAATATTTAAATAGTTGTTTTTTCATGCCTGAACTGTTTAAAATACTTAGCCTGCTGGTCCTCTTTCAGCTGTTTTTTATTAGTTTTTTCCTTTTCTTTTCAAAAAAGGGGAGAAAACTAAGCAACTACCTTCTGGCTTTTTTCTTTTTGAGCCTGGCTTCCGCATTACTCGACTATTATTTGCTCATTTCAGGATATTTTGAGGTCAATACCCAATATGCACTCTTCCTCAATAGCCTTGTCATCTTTCATGCCCCCCTCCTTTTATTATATACGCAGTCATTGACTGACGAAAAATTCAAGCTTAAAACTATTCATTTGCTGCATGCCCTCCCCTTTGCAATCGCGTTGGTATTGTTATTCATTTTCTATTACAGCCAGAGCCCGGAAATGCAGAAGTGGGTATTGGAAGATGTTAAGAAAGGAAAGGACCTAAGTACTATTATGATCTCTGTTTTTGGGTTTATTTACGAGCTTTCCTATTTGTTAGCCATTAAGATTCGGATAAGGAATTACCGTGAGACCATTGTGGAACATTTTTCCAACCTGGATAAGATTAATTTGAATTGGCTGAATTTCCTGGTGAATGTATTTATCATTTCCGTCCTGGCAAGTGCCTTCTCCAATATATTGAGACATAGTCAGCTTATCTCTTTTGATCAGGGGGCTATAGTTGTCGGATTGTTTGGGCTGCTGTTCTTTATCACTAGTGTTTTGCTAAAGGGATTACACCAAAACGAGATCTTTCTCGGCGCCCAACGCAGTCCTGTTGATGGAGCCGGTTTAAAGGAAGAAAATAAATCGTTGCTGGAAAAGTTGAATGCTCACATTACAAAAAACAAACCCTACCTTGATGCTGACCTTACCCTCAATGACCTGGCTTCAGAGGTGCAAATCTCTTCCCGCCAATTGTCTACCCTGATTAATGTAGAATTAGGGAAATCATTCTTTGATTTGATCAACGGCTATCGCATTGAAGAAGCAAAAAGGATATTCAGGGAATCCACGGACAATAAGCTTACTGTCCTTGAGGTTATGTATGAAGTGGGGTTCAATTCCAAATCCAGTTTCAATACCGCTTTTAAGAAATATGCCGGCAGCACCCCAACAGCCTATAAATCGAGGTTTTCATAAATATTTAAGAGGTTCGATTTTACGTACCGAATATCGAACGCATTTAATGGGTACGACTTCATGTATTCAGTCGACTTTGAACATTTTATACCATTACTTTGTTCAAAAATCATCACATCATGAAAACTTTAAAACGTTATTTATCGAATCCGTACCTGGCATTATTCCTGGGTATGTTCTTTATGACCCTCGGTTCTGCTAAATGGACCGTATTTATTGGACCCTGGCTGGGTCTTGCCTTTTTTCTTTATTTTACACGTATGGTCAAAATGTGGAAGGCCATTGTATTTGGTTTTCTTGGCCTCTATGTGTCTGGCTTGGTGGGAGTCTATGAGGTATTTCCGGCCCCCCTTCCCCTTCTAGTGGTTATGCTCCTTATTATTTCAGCCAAATCACTGCTACCTTACATAATCGACAGGCTCACTAACGCCCGGGAAAGGGGTTTTCTGGGGACCCTTATTTTTCCTTCGGCATTTGTTGTGCTTGAGTACCTGAATACGCTGGAAACCGGAGATGTCTGGAGTTCAATTGCCAACACCCAATACCAATTTACGGCAATACAGCAGATCGCATCGGTATTTGGTATCTGGGGGATCTCCTTTTTAATTGCCTGGTTTGCATCGCTGGTAAACTGGATGGCGTCACAACAATGGAAATGGACGCGAATAAGAACAGGAGGTATCGTGGCAGGATCTATATATTTTATCGTTTTAGCCTTTGGCATAATAAGGATGTCCTTAGTGGATTATGCTAAAGAAGAAACCGTGAAGATTGCAGGCATTACAATAGATAACACGAATGTTTCAGAAACCATTTATCATGATGAGTTTGGTAAAACCATCACCATTAAACCTGATGCCTCACAGACAGCGCCCGAGCTTCAGGAAGCCAACCGGGCAATGGTACCCTTTATTGAGGATCCATTCACGGAGAAGTTCACTGATACACGAAACGCATTGAATGCCAATCTGGACCTGCTTTTTAATAAAACAAGCCGGATGGCGGATCAGGGAGCAAAAATAGTTGTATGGTCCGAAGCCATCGGGTTCATCATTAATACGCAGGAGGATGAGGTTATTGAAAGGGCAAAAGCCATGGCTAAAGAAAAACAAATATATCTCTTCATGTCGCTTGGTGTTGTCAATCCAGGGCCATATAATCCCGAAAGATTGTTGCTGGTTAATAAAACCATAACCTTAACTCCGGAAGGAGAGGTAGCCAATGTTTATTTGAAAAGCAATCCAATTCCATTCGCTGAACAGGAATACGGATCAGATGATATCATCCCGGTCATAGACACCCCATACGGCAAGCTTTCCCCGGTTATTTGCTACGACGCCGATTTTCCACATTTTTTAAAACAATCAGGCAAAAAAGGTACAGATATTTTGTTGGTGCCATCGGGAGACTGGAAGGCCATAGATCCCTACCATGCCTATATGTCCGGCATCAGGGGTATTGAAAATGGAGTGTCTGTAATCAGGCCGGTATCTCGAGCTACCTCGATTGCAACGGATCCCTACGGTAATTTACTTGGGAGTACAGACTTCTATACCTCGGAGGAGAAAACCTTAATGGTCAATGCTCCGGTACACGGAATACGTACTATATATAATCGTATTGGAGATCTACTGCCTTTTACAGCCATTGTGTTTGTCGCATATATCCTATTTGAAATGGTATTAAAGATCTTTAAAAAAAGAAGAGCAGTATCAAATAAGGAAAAGACAAAGGTAGTGGGCGTATAATAGAACTTAGAAAGGTTATCTGTTTTTGACCTTATGAAACTTGTGGTTTACTCCTGAACAGGCTTCATAAGGTCAGCTTATTGATCATAATGACTTCTCCACTATCCGAAATGTTCTGCCTTATGTTTTAGTGATGCGTTAAAGATAATGCCTCGAATAGCTGAAACAGAGTAATTGTAAGGGTTCCCTGTATCTTTTTAAAGAAATAGCATTTGGCACACCTCAGAGAATACCATTCCCACCAATAGCTCCCACTTATAGAAATAGGTATTAATTTTTTAAAAAGGTGCAACGCCGGGCATTAATTGGAGTCTTTATGATTTTAAAGACTAAAAACCATTTAAATGATGCATCGCTTATCCTTTTTTTTGTTAGCCCTTCTTTTTCTATTTAGCAGTGAATCTGCAAGGGCCGGGAATAATTCAAACCCAACGAAAATAAAGCCTT
>Ga0209536_100017031_pt1 | contig 10313 bp, 8 predicted proteins | sample DeeMarSeWOR28_12_FD_187461 | JGI IMG/M metagenome (GOLD analysis project Ga0209536, IMG submission 187461) | Marine sediment microbial communities from White Oak River estuary, North Carolina - WOR-2-8_12 (SPAdes) (version 2) | ecosystem: Environmental > Aquatic > Marine > Intertidal zone >... | reverse complement strand
GTTTATATTGAGAAAGGTGCCACGCTAGAAAGAGCATTAATTAATTTTATGCTTGATTATCATTTAACCAATCACAATTACAAAGAAGTGTTCCCTCCTTTTCTTGTGAACAAAGAATCGATGTTTGGAACAGGTCAGCTTCCAAAAATGGAAGATGATATGTATACAATTGAAAAAGATGGATTGTATCCTGTTCCCACAGCAGAGGTTCCAATTACAAATCTTCATCGCGAAGAAATGTTAACCGAAAAAGATTTACCAATCCGATACGTTGGTTACTCAGCTTGTTTCAGAAGAGAAGCAGGATCTTACGGTAAAGAATCAAAAGGATTTTTAAGGGTTCATCAATTCAACAAAGTTGAGATGGTAAAAATCGTAAAACCCGAGACATCGTATGATGAATTAGAAAATCTTGTACACGACGCAGAGGATATTCTTAAAGCATTGAAAATACCATACAGAATAATTATGCTTTGCACAGGTGATCTTAGTTTTTCTGCAACGAAGTGCTACGATATCGAAACCTGGTCACCCGCTGAACAAAGATGGCTTGAAGCTTCTTCATGCAGTAATTTTGAAGATTTCCAGGCTAGAAGAGCGAGCATTCGATTTAAAAGAGAAGGTGAAAAAAAACCAGAATTCGTTCATACATTGAATGGTTCAGGATTGGCTACAAGCAGATTAATGGTTTCTTTACTTGAAACTTATCAAACAACTGAGGGAACGATAAAGGTTCCGGAAGTGTTGCAAAAATATACTAACTTTAATATTATTGATTAGGCTCACACTACTAATCGTTGATATTGTTCGATAGACTAATCTTTGGTAAAATGCAATTTGCGTTTTCCAAAACAAATTATCCTGATGAAAAATCTTTTCAAACTGAAAAAATATTTTGTACGTTATAAAAAGAAACTGATTCTTGGTTTCATTTTTATTTTGCTGTCCAATATTGGGTCAGTGTACGTACCGCTTTTCCTAAAAGATTCTATAGATGATATTCAAAACCAGGCAGACCAGGTACAGGTTTATAACAAATTAATAGATTCGCTTAAGATAAATTCAGCTAATGAGCCTGCAATAGTGGATTCTATTATTACTGTTCAAACTGCAATTAAAGCAGTTAAAAACACAACAAGCGATTTGCTCTTCAAATATGGATTATTGATAGTTGGTGCTGCTTTGTTTGCAGGTATTTTCAGATTTATGATCAGGCAAACAGTAATAGTTGTCTCCAGAGAAATTGAGTACGATCTTCGTGGCGATTTCTGGAAGCATATCCAAAAACTTGCACTCAGATATTTCCAGAATAATTCTACCGGAAACATTATGGCTCATGCAACGAACGATATAAATTCGGTTCGTTCTTTCCTTGGACCGGCTGTTATGTATTCTACTGATACCTTTATTCGACTCGTAATCGTTTTAGGGATAATGATTTCATTAAACCCGATACTCACACTGTACTCACTTATTCCACTTCCGCTTTTATCATATACAGTGTTCAAAATTGGTAAAATGATTCATGAGAAGTTTACCAAGATTCAGGAAAAGTTTGCAGATATAACAACGATGGCTCAGGAAAATTTCTCAGGCATTCGGGTTATCAAATCATACATCCGCGAAAATAGTGAAATTGAAAGATACGCTGAGCAAAGCCGTGAATATTTTAAAAGGAATATGAATCTTGTTAAAACACAAGCCTGGATCATGCCAGTGCTTTTCCTCATTACAGGACTCTCAATAATTATTGTTATTTGGTACGGAGGAGCACAGGTAATTTCAAAAAACGTAACTCTCGGTGAGATCACAGCATTTATTTTTTATCTCGGTATGTTGATCTGGCCAATGATTGCTGCCGGATGGGTAATAAATATAATTCAACAAGCTGAAGCAAGTATGAAAAGATTAAATAAAATCTTTTCTGAACCATATGAAATTGATGATTCCAGCTCAACCGATTCCTCGATGCAAGATTTAAATGGAGAAATTGAGTTTAAAAATGTTTCTTTTCGTTATTCAGATAATTATCCCTGGATTTTGAAGAATGTCGACCTCAATATTAAACGAGACTCCACTCTCGCAATTATGGGTTACACAGGATCAGGGAAAACATCTTTTGTGAATCTTATTCCAAGATTGTACGATATTACTGATGGCGAAATTTTAATTGATGGAAAAAATGTTAAAAATATTCCACTTGAAACTTTAAGAACGAAGATTGGTTTGGTTCAACAGGAATCATTCCTTTTCTCTGATTCAGTTCAGAACAATATTAGCTATGGATTAAAAGAGATTGATTCCAACAGAGTTGAACAAGTCTCTGAGATTGCACAATTTCATAAAGATGTAGAATCTTTTCCAAAAGGTTATGAAACTATAGTTGGCGAAAGAGGGATTACTTTTTCAGGTGGACAAAAACAAAGAGCTTGTCTTGCCAGAGCCCTTGCTATTGATCCCAAAATACTAATTCTGGATGATTCATTTTCAGCCGTCGATACTCATACTGAAGAAGAAATTCTAAAAAATCTTAAAAACTTTATGAAAGGAAGAACTAGTATAATTATCAGTCACAGGATATCAACAGTTAAAGATGCTGATAACATAATAGTTCTGTCTGAAGGTAAAATTGCTGAGCAAGGGAAGCATGAAGAACTAGTGGCAGCGGGCGGAATTTATGCAGAATTACACTACAAACAATTATTAGAAAAAGAATTGGAAGAATTAAATTAATTTATGCCGAACGATTACCATAGCGAAGAAGAAGTATTAGGTAAAGCGTACGATTCCCGGCTGATGAAACGATTACTCGGATACGTAAAGCCATATAAATACTACGTCATCTTTGCAATTCTGCTTAATATTGTTGTTGCAGGACTTGGACCGGTTAGACCTGTGCTGACAAAAATCGCAATTGATGACTACATTGCTAATTCTGATTATAATGGTTTAATGTTAATCGGCTTGCTATTATTTGGTTCATTGCTGTTCCAAGCATTCATTCAATATTTTCTTACCTATTACACACAATATCTCGGGCAGAAAACTTTATACGATCTGAGGATGCAGATCTTCAAACATATCCAGAAACTTGCCCTTAAATTTTTTGATAAAACACCAATTGGAAGAATCGTTACACGAGCCACAAATGATGTTGAAGCATTAGGTGAACTTTTTTCATCGGGTATAGTTATGGTGTTCAGTGATGTATTTATAATTCTCTGGATCCTTGTGTTTATGTTTACAATGGATGTTCCGCTCTCACTGGTTACGCTCTCGGTACTTCCGGTTCTCATTTATGCAACATTTCTATTTCGTAAAAAAGTAAGAGAACGATACCGGGATGTAAGACTACATCTTGCAAGATTAAATTCATATATGCAAGAACATGTAACAGGAATGAGCGTTGTTCAAATCTTCAACAAAGAAAAAGAGGAATTCAAAAAATTTTCTTTGATAAATGATGATTATAGAACTGCAAACGTCAAATCAATTTTTTATTACGCCATATTTTACCCAACAGTTGAATTACTTAGTTCTATTGCCGTTGGATTAATTATCTGGTATGGTGGCGGAGAAACAGTTCAGGCTGCAACCACAGTTGGTACGCTTTTCGCATTTCTTCAGTTCACAGAAATGTTTTTCAGGCCGATCCGCGATCTTTCGGAAAAGTATAATATCATGCAAACTGCAATGGCTTCATCTGAAAGAATCTTCAAACTGCTCGATAATCAAACTTTTATTAATAATGCTGAGAATCCAGTCAAACTAGATAATCCAAAAGGAAGCATTGAGTTTAAAAATGTTTGGTTCGCATATAACGGTGATGATTATGTTTTAAAAGATATTAACTTCAACATTAATCCCGGAGAAACTGTTGCTATTGTTGGTCACACAGGCGCTGGTAAGACAAGTACAATTAATATTCTCACAAGATTTTATGATATTCAAAAAGGAAATATTTTTTTGGATGGTGTAGATATATCAACCATTGATAAACATGAATTAAGAAAACATATTTCTCTAGTGCTGCAGGATGTTTTTCTTTTTTCAGGTACAATCGAATCAAACATAAATCTTAACAATCCGGATATCAGTTTTGAAACTGTAAAAAAAGCTGCTGAAACTGTCGGGGCAGATAAATTTATTATGGAACTACCAGATCAATACAAAGAACCTGTCAAAGAAAGAGGTGCAACACTTAGTGTTGGTCAAAAACAATTAATCTCATTTGCCAGAGCGTTGGCATACGATCCAAAAATTCTAATTCTCGATGAAGCAACTTCAAGTATTGATACAGAATCTGAAATTCTTATTAAGCAAGCAATAGAAAAATTGTTAGTCGGAAGAACAGCAATAGTAATTGCACATCGGCTTTCAACAATACAAAATGCTGATAAAATCATCGTTTTGCACAAGGGAGAGATCAGAGAGACAGGAAATCATCAGCAATTGCTTGCAAAAAAGGGAATTTATTATAAATTGTACCAGCTACAATATAAAGATCAGGAAATTCTTGCATCCTGAAATTATCAACCAAAGGGAGGGTAAGTAAATGCCAGCCACACAATTCATGACCCTGGGTAGACATATAATTGAAGAACAGTCAAAATATGTTGACGCCACAGGAGAACTTTCAAAACTACTGCACGATTTTTCTTTAGCTGCAAAAGTCATTTCACTAGAAGTTAACAAAGCAGGGTTAGTTGACATTATAGGTTATACCGGGGACAACAACGTTCATGGCGAGCAGGTAAAAAAATTGGATATGCTCGCTCACGATATGCTTATCAAAGCTATGGATCATGGCGGTCATTTATGTGTAATGGCTTCTGAAGAAGAGGAAGATATAATTCAGATACCTCAACAATTTAATATTGGTAAATATGTACTCCTTTTCGATCCACTAGATGGGTCTTCTAACATAGATGCCAATATCAGTATTGGAACTATCTTTTCAATCTATAGAAGAATTTCACCTGATGGTGGTCCCGGTACAATGGAAGATTGTCTGCAGCCAGGAATAAACCAGGTTGCTGCAGGCTATATTGTTTATGGTTCGAGCACAATGATGGTTTACACAGCAGGTTCCGGAGTTCATGGATTTACACTCGATCCCGCTTTTGGGGAATTTCTACTGTCGCATCCAAATATACAGACACCAAAAAAATCTAAGATCTACAGCATCAATGAGGGAAACTATCTTTATTGGCATCCCGGTTTAAAAAAATATATCAAGTATCTCCAGGAAGAAGATAAATCAACAAGCCGACCTTATTCTTCACGATATATTGGATCAATGGTTGCAGATATTCATCGCGATCTTTTGTATGGCGGAATATTTATGTACCCCGCTGACTCCCGTAATCCAAATGGTAAGCTGCGCTTAATGTATGAATGCAATCCAATGGCATTTATCGTTGAGCAAGCTGGTGGAAGAGCAACGAATGGCAAGAAACGAATATTAGAAATTCAACCCGAAAAACTTCATCAAAGAGTACCTATCTTCATTGGAAGCGAAGAAGATGTAAAAATGGTTGAAAAATTTATGGCTGAAGCAGAAGTTCAAGTATTTTAACTTTGCACAGAAATATTTTTTAACTCGGCATCTATTTTTTTTGCAAGATCGTCTATGAAGATACCGACCACTTTTATTTTTGCGCTGCGCAAAGCAATTTTTGGTGGATCGCCTTCTCCTTTCATAAACTTAAATAAACAATATCCAAGTCTGTTTTTATCGTTAGTTATCGGAATATACTCGGCAAATTGTTCAACAATGTTGTAAACTTTTTTTTCAAGAGAAGAATCAGGAAACTTGATTGTTCCCGGAGGAGTTAAAGTTGTCATATCAATTCTTTCAATTTTAATGGTAAAATTAATTCCAAATAATATAAACTTCAATAAATCTTTTAAGTGAATCCAATAATTGTTTATATTTTATTAAGATTTTTGACATAAAAATGATACAAGACATATCCAGGATAAAAAAAATACTAATCATTAGATTGAGCTCAATGGGAGACATACTGCTTGCGACCCCATTAATTCGCTCAATTAAATCTCAAAATCCAAAGGCAGAAATCGATTTTGTTGTTAAGGAAGAGTTTTTTGAAGTGATTAAAAATAACCCGCACCTGACCAATATTTTTAGATATTCAAAAGAAACTTCAAAAAAAAAAGAATTGATCCATTCACTGAAATCGGGAAATTATGAAACAATAATTGATCTGCAGAATAATAGAAGGTCTTTAGAGCTGACTTCAAGAATCCACATAAAAACATTTCGATTTAAAAAGAATAATCTTAAAAAATTTCTTTTAGTTCATTTTAAGTTGAATCGACTCAAGAATTTCCCCCAAATCCCAATTAGATATGCTTCATCAGCAGGCATCGAATTAGATGATGAAGGGTTGGAAATATTCACTGATGATGTTGCGGACACAAAGTTAAAATTAAATGAAAATTATGTTGGATTGTGTCCCGGTGCCAAACACTTTACAAAAAGATGGCCGAAAGAATATTTTATTGAATTAGGAAAAAATCTTGAATTAAATGGTTATAAAGTAGTTCTGTTTGGAGGGAAAGATGAAATGGATACATTAGACGAAATAGCAAGTGAACTACAAGATCCCATCAACCTGTGCAATGATAGTATTCTTAAAACAACAGCAAATATGAAAATTTGTAGTCTAATTTATACCAATGATTCAGGTTCAATGCATCTCGCATGTTCAGTTAAAGTTCCTGTTATTGCATTCTTTGGTTCGACGGTAAGACAGTTTGGATTTTTCCCTTATAAAGCTCAAAACGTTGTTCTCGAGATAGATAATCTCCCCTGCCGTCCCTGCACACATATTGGAAGAGCATCCTGCCCTTTAACTCATTTTAAATGTATGAGAGATATTACGCCTGAGCTAGCATTTAAAAGCTTAAAAAGATTGCAGAGATCGTAATGAAAAAAATCTGGCAAATAATCTACAATACTTTTTTTATTCCAATTCTGTATTTGATTTTGGTTGTCATCTCACTGTTCAACAAAAAAATCCGAACAGGTATAGCAGGAAGAAAGCGAATATTTGAAGAATTAATATTAAGCAGATTGACACTCGACACATCAAAAAAAATTATCTGGTTCCACTCATCCTCACTCGGAGAATTTGAACAGGCTAAACCAATTATTGAAAAGCTAAAAAAGGAAACTGATGTAAAAATTGTTGTGAGTTTCTTTTCTCCTTCGGGGTATGAAAATTCCAAAAAATATCCTTACGCAGATATAATTACATACCTTCCGTTCGATTCAAAATGGCGTGCAAAGAGATTTGTTGAAATAATTTCTCCAAGCCTGGCTGTTTTTATGAGGTACGATATATGGCCAAATCACATTTGGGAACTAAAGAGAAAAAAGATACCTTCTTTGCTTGTAGATGCCACGATGAAAAAAAATTCACCCCGGAAATTACCTTTACTGAAATCGTTTCATAAATATCTATTTGAAGATTTTACAAAAATTTTAACTGTATCAGAAGAAGATGCTGCTGGCTTTAAAAGTTTTCATTGTAAACGTGTTCAAATAAAAGTGGTTGGCGATACAAGGTATGACAGGGTTTATAACAGAAGTCTTGCCTCCCGTCAGAGTAAAATTATAAACAAAGACTTACTACGAGGAAGCAAAATACTGGTAGCTGGAAGTACCTGGCCACAAGACGAGGATGTTATAATCACCCCGTTTCTGAAATTAATAAAATACGATAGTAAAGTAGTAATGATAATAGCACCACATGAGCCAACTATCCTTCATCTGGAAAAATTAGAACACGAATTCTCCGGACAGGCATCATTTATCAGATTATCAAACATAAATAACTACTCAGGTGAAAGAATTATAATCGTTGATTCAATTGGCGTACTTTCAATCCTTTATAGTTATTCAGATGTTGCTTTCATTGGTGGGGCTTTCAAAATAAATGTTCATAATGTTCTTGAAGCAGCCGTTTATGGTGTGCCTGTATTGTTCGGACCGAAAATCCAAAACTCCCAGGAAGCAATCAAGCTTTTACAAGCGGGCGGTGGAATAATGGTTAACGATAAAAAAATATTTTACCGAATTATTAGAAAATTGTTTTCAGATCAAAATTTAATAAATGAAATTGGTGGTAAGTCTTTTGAATTTGTAAATAAAAATCTGGGAACAACAGATCGTATAATAAAAGAAATATTTAATCCCTGATTGAATTTAAATATATTTCTCGCGTAATATTTTCATATGATGTTTTTCGTGACCAGCAATCATAAAGAGAATAGCTAAAACTGTAACGGAAGTCTCATTTGCAAATCCTCTTTTTTTCAGCATTTCTTCGCTAAAACTTCTGAACAATAAAAGGTTAGATTCCCTGAGCAACCTGAATTCATAATTCAGCTCAAACAAATCACGCCTGTTAAAATTTCCATCCTTAACATAATCATCCTGATCAAAGCCCGGTAATGATTTTTTTTCTCCTCTTGCAATACATAAAGCCCGGTAGGCAAATACTCTTTCAGTATCCAGCAAATGTCCGACAACTTCTTTTACTGTCCACTTCCCTTCAGCGTAACGGAAATTGCCCTTATGCTCTGAGAATGAATTAAGAACATCCTGAGTTTTTTTGCTTTGATCATTCAGGATTTTAAGAATATCATCGCCTTCAATTAATTTGATGTAGCGCTCATAATAAGGTGCGTAATCGCCAACGTCCGGTCTCACTTTTCCTCCGCAAGATGATTTATTTCCAAATTTTAACCTCAAACAATCCGTCTGAGGTGGCAACGCCACGCATCATACTAGTGGTATTGAATGTAAACTCATAGCCATAATCCTTATCGACACAAATTATTCCACCTGAATCTTTGGGCAAAATCTCAAAGATTACTTCTTCAGCAGCTTGCTTTAGTGTAAAGTTTTTATATTCCATCAGAACTGAAACTTTGTACGATGCTGCATTTTTAATGAACAACTCACCGATACCAGTAGCTGAAACACCACATGTATTATTATTCGCAAATGTTCCCGCATTTATTATCGGTGAATCGCCAACCCTGCCGGGTAACTTTCCGGTAAGTCCGCCTGTTGAAGTTCCAGCTGCAATATTTCCGTACTGATCAATTGCAACACAGCCGACAGTGCCTTTGTAATTTCTATATTTTCTTTTTAACTCATCGTATCTGGCTTGAGTAAAAAAATATGATGGATCAACAATTTCAACTCCAAGTTTTTTTCCTAATTCATTTGCGCCTTCAACTGCAAACAAAACGTGTGGAGTTTTTTCTTTAACTAATCTTGCAAGTGAAATAGGATTTTTAATAACCGTAACACCGGCAACAGCACCAGAAGAAAGATCTCTGCCATCCATTATTGATGCATCAAGTTCATTCGTACCTGCAGAAGTAAATACAGCTCCTCTTCCAGCATTAAATAAAGAATCATCTTCCAGAAATCTGATTACCTGTTCAACTGCATCGAGACTACTTCCTTCTTTTTCAAGAACATCTTTTCCTATTTGAAGTGCATTTGAAAGCGAATTAATATAAGCTTGCTTTGATGATTCTTCAATGTTGGGATCTATTGCCCCGGCACCGCCATGAATGACTATTGTATATTTCCCGTTAGGCTGCTGTGAAAAACCTGTTGAAATGGTTAATATGAAATAAATTAAGACATACCAAGAAATTTTAAAGAAGATTTTCATAAAAATTTCTGTTAATTTATAATTAAGTAGAACTTTTAAAATTTATATGACCAACATAATAATCTTTCCATTAATTTTCTTTTTTCTGAACACTTCTCGTGGTCTGCAGGTTGAAAAATCAATATGGGACTGTTGTGGGTTTTCGCCTGAACATATTGAGTCATTTCTTGATGACGATTCTTTAAAAACATTTTATCTTATAAAACAGAGATGGCACACTGCTATTGTCTTTCATAGAGAGGATATTGATTCGACTATTCTTCCAGAGGTCAATTATTTTGAAGGTGCCAATCTTATAGACATCGGCTGGGGTGACGAGGCATTTTACCAGTACCCCAATTTTGATTGGGATCTGGCTTATCAGGCACTATTCTATCCGACTCCCAGCACGTTGAGGATGGAAGGCATTTTTATTTCGATGATTGAATATTTTAACATTTCAGAGATTGTCGTCGAATTAAAAATTAACAATGAACAATTAAATATTTTGTTGAATTATATATCTGACACAATTTGGAGAAACTCTGATGGAAAGAGTGAAATTTTAAGTACAAGGTATCTTAGCAGAATCTATTTCTTAAAAGCCAATGG
>Ga0209536_100017030_pt1 | contig 10313 bp, 6 predicted proteins | sample DeeMarSeWOR28_12_FD_187461 | JGI IMG/M metagenome (GOLD analysis project Ga0209536, IMG submission 187461) | Marine sediment microbial communities from White Oak River estuary, North Carolina - WOR-2-8_12 (SPAdes) (version 2) | ecosystem: Environmental > Aquatic > Marine > Intertidal zone >... | reverse complement strand
AATTTCAGGATACCAACCCGACCCAATGGCGGCTGTTGCTGCCGCTGCTCAAGGAGCTCGCCGCCGGCAACGACACCCGCCGGCGCAGTGTCTTTCTGGTGGGTGACGCGAAACAATCCATCTACCGTTTCCGGCGCGCTGATGCCCGCCTGCTGGATGCAGCCAGTGAGTGGCTGGAACAGTCTCTGCACGCCGGGCAGCACACGCTGGAGTCATCGTGGCGATCATCGCCGGCCATCATCCAGTTCGTCAATTGCGTCTTCGGCAAGGGTGTGCTGCATGAACAACTGCGCGATTTCCGCGCCCACAGCACACACCTCAACGATCTGTGGGGCAGAGTGGAGGTGCTCCCAATCATCCGGGCCACAGCCAGCGACGACGACGGCGATGATGCCGGTGCCAGCGGCATAGGATTGCGGGATCCGCTGCGCATGCCGCGCCGGATCGCCGAGGATCTGCGCCACTATCAGGAAGGACTGGAGATCGCTCAACGCATCCGCGACCAGATCGACGGGCGGGCACCGGTAGGAGAAACCGGCGCGGCCCGACCCATGCGCTACAGCGATGTCCTGATCCTGATGCGCAGTCGCACCCACCTGCCGGCCTATGAGCAGGCGCTGCGGGATCGCGGAATTCCCTATATCGGGGGGGGGCGCGGGACACTGCTGGAGAGCCTCGAGGTGCGCGACCTCGAGGCTCTGCTCAATGTGCTCATTGCACCCTACCACAACCTGGCCCTCGCCCAGGTACTGCGCTCACCCCTGTTCCATGCCAACGACGAGGATCTGCTCTCGTTGGCGCAGCCGGGCCAGGGGCTCTGGATTGAACGTCTGCAGAGGTTGGCGGACACGCTGCCGGCGGCCCATCCCTTGAGCGTTGCCGCAAGCTGCCTGGCACGCTGGCAGAAACAGGTCGGGCGCCTGCCGGTGCATGATCTTCTCGACCGCATCTACCACGAAGGCGATGTGATCAACCGCTTTGCCCGGGCATTTCCGATCCCCCTGCGGGCACGGGTGCGCGCGAACCTGACGCGCTTTCTGGAACTGGCACTGGAGGTGGACAGCGGTCGCTATCCCAGCCTGCCTCACTTTATCAACCGTCTACAGGAACTGCGGGCCTACGCAGCCGACGCCCCCGACGATGCCCCGCCGGACAGCTCCGGGAGTGAGCGGGTACGGATCATGACCGTTCACGGGGCCAAGGGTCTGGAGGCACCGTTCGTCGTACTCGTGGACAGCGCAACAAGCGGGCGTTCCGATCGCGCCTGGGAGGCACTTGTCGAATGGCCTGCGAGTCAGGACCGCCCCAGCTGTTTCCTGCTCGCCGGCAGGAAAGACGAACTCGACACCTTCAGTGCGACCCGCGTTCAGACCGAGGAGACCGCCGATGCGTGCGAGGAAGCCAATCTGTTATACGTGGCCCTGACACGGGCCCGGCAGTTTTTGACCATCTCGGCTGCGGCGCCAGCGCGCGGCTCAGACCTGGGCTGGTACGCTCTGATTGCCTCTCAGATCGAGGCTGCCGAGCCGCTCGAGAACGGCCAGGCGTGGCAACTGGAGCACGGTGAACCGCCGGTACTTGCTGATGTGATTGACCAACAAGCCGCGGCGCCTGCGATCGATGCCCGGTTGTCACGGCCGCTGTCTGTGCACATGCCGGAACGCGAGATTGCGCCCAGCCGGGAAGCCGAAACGTTTTTGTCGACTGCAACCACCGATATCGACAGCCGTCGCCGCGGCACCGCCATCCACCGATTCCTCGAACTGCTCTCGGGTGTACCGGCATTCGACGAGGGACAGGCCCTGCGCAAGGTCGCACGCGAGCATCAGCGCGAAGCCGAGGACCCGGAACTCATGGGCTATCTGGCCGAGGCACGCCAGACCCTGACCGAGAAACGCTTCCATCACTGGTTCGCTGCAGACGGCTATGATCGGGCCTATAATGAAGTGCCTGTCGCCTATTCGGCACAGGGCGCACTGATCTACGGGATCATCGACCGGGTGGTGATACGCGGCGAGCGTGTCGATATCATCGACTATAAAACACATCAGATTGCAGCGGATTCGCTCGACGAAGTCGGCGACCAGTACGCTGCCCAGATGCGCCTTTATGCGCGCGGCGCCGCGCAGCTGTGGCCCGAGCGGGAGGTCCATGCATGGTTGCTGTTTACCGCCTGTGGCCAATCGATCGAAATTCCCGTGAGTGAGGAAACCGCGGCGGGTCCTTAGCTAACGGTTTATATCCCGGCACAACACCGGCATTTTTTTTAAGGATGGTCTATGGCTGATTCCCCGTTCGTCTTCGAGGTCACTGAACAGAGCTTTGAGCAGCTGGTTGTGGAGACTTCGCATCGCGTTCCGGTGCTTGTCGATTTCTGGGCGGAATGGTGCGGACCCTGCCAGATGCAGTTACCGGTCCTGCTGAAACTGGCCGACGAGCAGCAGGGGAAATTCCTGCTGGCAAAGGTCAATACGGATGTCGAGCGGGGACTGGCCACGCGGTTTGGCATTCGCAGCATACCCACCATGAAGCTGTTCCGCGACGGCAAGGTCGCGGAAGACATTCTGGGTGCCCAGACCGAGTCTGTCCTGCGCGCGCTGCTCGATCGTTACATCGAACGCGCGTCCGACAGGGTGCGCGAAGAGGCGCTGCAGGCCGAGCGGGCCGGGCAACCCGAGCAGGCACTGGCGTTATTGCGCAGCGCCAGGGTCGAGGATCCTGAAAACCCGCGTCTCAAGCTGGATCTGGCCCGCATCGCGATACGCCAGGGACTGTTCGACGAAGCCCGGCAGAGCCTGGATGCGCTGCCACCGGAGGCGCGCGATGAGCAGGACGCGCGCCGCCTGATGGCGCTGCTCGAGATCGCACGCAGCACGGCAGGCGACACAACGCTTAGCGACCTCGAACGGCGCGTTGCGGCCAATCCCGACGATCTGAACGCCAGACTACAGCTTGGCGGTGGCTATGCCCTGGAAGAGAACTATGCAGCTGCCATGGACCAGTACCTGGAAATCCTGCGGCGTGACCGGGCGTTCAAAGACGATGCCGGTCGCAATGGGATGCTGGCTGTTTTCGATCTGCTGGGAAATACCGGCGAGCTTGTCAGTCGTTACAGAAAGCTCATGTTCAACGTGCTGCACTGACGCTCCGCGCACCCCTGCCCCGGATTTCTCGAGTGCTGACAATCGCTTGTGGCTGGTTGACGCACCGGAGTCTGCGCAAGACTCTACTCCTATAGCCGGCACCTGACAGCGCGCCCCGGGCCCGTGTGCCCGGGGCGCCAGGTGCTGGTACTAATGAATCTTGCCGTTCACCAGCGCCTCGAGTTTGTCCGCCGGCATATAACCGGGAAATACGGTCCCATCCTCCAGGATAATCGCGGGCGTGCCCCGCAAACCCAGCTCGCTCACCAAGGCGAGGTGTTTGTCGATTGGATTGTCACAGCGTTTCGCGTCCAGCGCCTTGCCCGCCTTGGCGTCTGTGAGCGCCTTGTTGCGGTCCTTGGCACACCAGACCGACTCCGTCTTGTAGTAGGAAGGCGTATCTGGCCCTGAGCGGGGGAAAAACAGATACCGCACCGTAATACCGCGGCGGTTGATGTCATCAATTTCAGCATGCAGTTTCCGGCAGTAGGTACAGTCGACATCCGTAAACACGGTAATCTCGTGCTGCGGATTCTTGGCCGGGAAGATCACCATATTCTCCTCACCGACCGCCGCCACGGCATCCTTGCGCAGCACCTTCTCGCGATCTTCTGTCAGATTGCGCAGCGTCTGCAGATCCAGCAGGTTGCCCTGAACGAGGTAGCGCCCGTCACGCGTGACATAGAAAAGCTTGGAGCCAAAGGTCACTTCATACAGATCGCTGGCGGGTGAGGGCGTGATCGAGTCGGGCGCCGCGTCCCCGGTAACCTGGACCAGGGCTTTGCGGATGCCTTCCACCTCCGCGTCGTCAGCCAAGACAGGAGTAGCCAGGGTAACTGAGGCCAGCGCCGCGTAAAGCCATAAGTTTTTCATAGGAAACCTGCTGTTTAAAAAGGTTTTTGGGGTGGGAGGGGGTCGATCCTTCACATTCTCGCTGATCATTTCCTGGTACGCAAATACCAGCATTTCAAATGTGACAGTGAACGGTGTTGAAAGTTTCTCTGTCGCCACTCGCGGGCCGCCTACGGGTCAAGACAACTGCCCCGCGCCCAGATACTTACGAGACGCGGCGACCGTGAGCAAGAGCGGCTAGCCGCGCGGATGGTGCGCCGCGTGCAGGTCACGCAGCCGCTCACGCGCGACATGGGTGTAGATCTGGGTCGTGGAAAGATCACTGTGACCCAGCAGCATCTGCACAACCCGCAGGTCGGCGCCATGATTTACCAAGTGTGTCGCAAATGCATGGCGCAGGGTATGTGGCGACAGCGAGCTGCGGATTCCGGCGCGAACTGCATAGGTCTTCAATCGGTGCCAGAAGGCATGCCGCGTCATGGGACCATCGTTTCGTCCTGGAAACAGACAGTCGCTCGTCCTGCCCCTGAGCAACTCGGGCCGTATGTCGCGCGAGTAACGCTCTACCCAGTCGAGCGCTTCCTCACCAAGCGGCACCAGACGCTCCTTGCTGCCCTTGCCAATAACCCGAACCACGCCCTGACGAAGATTGATCTGGGCACAGCGCAACGAGACGAGTTCCGAAACGCGCAAGCCGGAGGCATACAGCAGCTCGAGCATGGTGCGATCGCGCCAGCCGAGCGACGTATCAAGATCCGGCGCTGCCAGCAGTAACTCGACCTCTGCCTCACTCAACGATTTTGGCAAGGGCCGCCCCAGACGCGGCGACTCGATACGCGCAGTGGGATCTTCGTCGATGCGGCCTTCGCGCACCTGATAGCGGTAGAATTTTCGCAGACTCGAAAGCAGGCGCGCCATAGTCCGGGCACTTGCACCGCCCGATGCCCGTGCGGCGATGTAAGCCAGCAGCACCTCGCGCCGGGCACCAAGGAGCGCGCCGTGCCGGCCGACCAGCCAGCGTGCAAACCCCTGCAGGTCATTGCGATAGGCGGACAGGGTGTGGTCACTGAGCCCTTGCTCCAGCCACGCGGCATCGAGAAAACGTTCAATCTCGTGGCGATCGAGGTCGGAAAGCACGCGCGGCGCGGCTGTATCCTTGTGTCGCGCGGCCGCCATCCGGCTATGCCTGGTCGCGCTTGCCTGACACCAGGCTCGTGATCAGTTCCATGGGCAGTGGAAATACGACCGTCGAATTCTGCTCCCCGGCAATCTCTGTCAGCGTCTGCAGATAGCGCAGCTGCATGGAGTTCGGCTGCGTGGCCAACTGTCTTGCCGCTTCGACGAGCTTGGCCGCCGCCTGGTTCTCGCCCTCGGCATGAATCACCTTGGCGCGACGTTCGCGTTCTGCCTCTGCCTGCCGGGCAATCGCGCGAATCATGCTTTCATCGATATCCACATGTTTGATCTCCACGTTGGCGACCTTGATTCCCCAGGCATCGGTCTGACTGTCCAGCAGGCGCTGGATATCGGCGTTCAGCTTCTCGCGTTCAGCAAGCATATCGTCGAGTTCGTGCTGACCCAGCACCGATCGCAGCGTGGTCTGCGCGAGCTGACTGGTCGCCGCAAAAAAATCCTCGACCTGAATAATGGCGCGTTCCGGATCGATGACCCGGAAATAGATGACTGCATTGACCTTGACCGACACGTTGTCCCGCGATATGACATCCTGGCTCGGCACATCCATGACGACCGTACGCAGGTCAACGCGTACCATCTGCTGTACCAGCGGAATGATGATGATCAGACCAGGTCCCTTGACCTTCCAGAAACGGCCGAGCATGAACACGACCCCGCGTTCGTATTCACGCAGGATACGGATCGATGCGACCAGCAGTCCCAGTACCACTGCGATAACGGCAATTACACCTGGCGCCATAGCCATAGTTATTTCTCCCCGATTGGTTCAATGTTCAGCACAAGACCATCAACTGCGGTCACCTGTACGCGCTGGCCCTGTTTAAGCCGTTGCGGCGAGCGGGCCGTCCAGACCTCACCGTGGACACGGATACGCCCCTCGCCCTGAAAGTCCTCCAACACCACGCCGACTGCGTTGCGCATCTCTTCCCGACCCGTCACCACCGGCCGCTGGCGTGCCTTTATCGCCATACCGACGAACCCCATGAAAAAGCCGGCGCTGATCAGGGCGAACGAGCCGATCAGGGGCAAGGACACGGCGAGCTCGCCCCCATCCTCGTCGAACAGCATCACGGAGCCCATCACAAAGGCGATCACGCCGCCAATCCCGAGCGCCCCAAAACTCGGCACGAAGGCTTCGGCCAGCATAAACAGGATACCCAGCGCGAGCAGTCCGAGCCCGGCGTAATTGATCGGCAGGATATGAAAGGCAAACAAAGCAAGCAGCAGACAGATTGCGCCCGCGACACCGGGCAGGATATATCCGGGATTGGCAAACTCGAAGAACAACCCATACATCCCGATCAACAGCAGGATATAGGCAACGTTGGGGTCGGTGATCACGGACAGCAAGCGGTTGCGCCAGTCGGGCTCCACCCTGGTCACTGTGCGGCCGCTCGTCTCCAAAATTCTACTTTGCTGATTAATCTGCACCTCATACCCATTGAGTTGCCGTAACAGGTCGGGGATGTTGGATGCGACAAGATCGATCACCTCGAGCGACAAGGCCTCCTCGGCGGGCAGACTGGCCGCACTGCGCACGGCCCGTTCCGCCCAGTCGGCGTTGCGGTTCCGCATCTGGGCGAGGCCCCGGATATAGGCTACCGCATCGTTAACCAGCTTGCGGTCCACGGCGTCAGCCTCGGGTTGTGCCTCCTTCGTTTCAGAATCCGCGCCGGGTGACGGCTTGTCCTCAGCTCCGGCAGATTTGGGCAGTCCGCCGATCTGCACCGGTGTCGCCGCGCCCAGATTGGTGCCCGGCGCCATGGCAGCCACATGACAGGCATACAGAATGTAGGTGCCGGCACTGGCGGCGCGTGCGCCACTGGGTGCGACAAAACCTGCCACGGGCACGGGCGAGCCCAGGATCGCCTGCACAATGTCACGCATTGCCAGGTCCAGGCCACCCGGCGTGTCCATCTGCAGAACAACAAGCTCGGCGCCGCCCACGCCCGCCCGCTCGAGCCCGCGTTCGATGTAGTCACTGGTTGCGGCACCGATAGCGCCGTTGACCTCGAGCAGTAGAATACTGCCGGAATCGCCGGCATAGCTGCCTGCCGGCAGCAGCAGGCAGGCCAGAGTAACGAGCCGCAGAAAAACCTTGATCATCTTCCGGGTCCAGAGCGCGATAATGCTACAGTAATGGCTCGCGAAACGATTTGCCAGTCTCACGAGTCCACCGCATGCACACACCGACACCCCCGTCCATGGCCAAGGCCTCTTCGCTGAGCAATGGCGCATTGCTCAGCCTGGTTCAGGCGATGGTCAATGAGATGCACCCGGGCAAACACGCACCGGCGGTCGCGCTTGGCAGCCGCCTCGAGCGCGACCTCGGCCTGGACAGTCTTGGACGCGTCGAGCTCTTGCTGCGCATCGAGCAGGCCTCGGGCATGACTCTCGCAGAACAAGATGTGCTCGATGCAACCACGGTCGGCGACCTGTTCCAGTTACTGGGCAAGGATGTTGGAGGCAGGGAGTCAGCGACTCCACGGACACCCACCGCTGCCTGGGAGGATCAGCGGCCTCTGAGCAGCCCTGCGCAGGCCGACAGCCTGGCGCAAATGCTGGTGCGCCAGGCCCAACAGGCGCCTGACTGGCACTATCTGTATCTGTATGAAGGCTCAGACGAGCCGCAACCGGTCAGTTTCGGCGATCTGGTTGCCGGTGCCGAGATCGTCGCCGGTGGACTGCGTGAGCACGATGTCGAACCGGGCCAGTGTGTGGCGATCATGTTACCCACGAGCCGTGACTTTTTCGCCGCCTATTACGGCATCCTGTTTGCCGGTGCCGTCCCCGTACCCGTCTATCCGCCGACCAGCCGCGCGGGTCTCGCGGACCACCTGAAAAGGCAGGCAGGCATACTGAACAATGCCTTGGCCCCGATCCTGATCAGCACCGCGGATGCAAAGCCCGTCACACGCGTATTGCAGGCGCTTTGCCCCAGCCTGCGATCCATCAGCACCGTCGCGGAACTCGGGGCAGCCGGGTCCCGCGCCTGCCTGCTGGGGCAAGCCGACGATCTCGCGCTCATCCAGTACACCTCGGGCAGCACCGGCCAGCCCAAGGGTGTCATGCTCAGCAACGCCAACCTGCTGGCCAATGTCACGGCGCTCGGCCAGGTTACCCGGGTCAGCCCCGATGACCGGTTTGTAAGCTGGCTGCCCCTGTATCACGACATGGGGCTGATCGGCGCCTGTTTCGGCACCCTGTGCCACGGCGTCCCGCTGGCGCTCATGTCTCCACTGGCGTTCATTACACGTCCACGGCGCTGGCTGCATGCAATTCACAGACACCGAGGCACGCTCTCGGCCGCACCCAATTTTGCCTATCAGCTCTGTGCCTCCCGGCTGACAGACGCCGATCTGGAGGACCTCGATCTGTCCTGCTGGCGATTGGCGCTGAATGGCGCCGAACCGGTCCATGCCGTGACCCTGGAATCCTTCATTGAACGTCTGGCGCCCTACGGCTTTGCCCGGGAGGCAATGACCCCGGTATACGGCCTGGCGGAAAACTCTGTCGGCCTTGCCTTTCCCCCGCTGGGGCGAGGCCCACGCGTCGAGCGGATCGATCGGGAACACTTTGCGGCCCATGGCAGGGCGCAGCCGGCTGGCGTCGATGAGGGCAACGCCCTGTACTTTGTCAGCGGAGGCCTGCCTCTGCCCGGCCACGAGATCCGCATCGTCGATGCCTATGGCCACGAATTACCGGAGCGCCAACAAGGACTGTTGCAGTTTCGCGGGCCCTCGGCCACATGCGGTTATTTGCGCAATCCCCAGGCGAGCGCCGAATTGTTCGATGCTGACTGGCTCAATGCGGGCGACTATGCTTACCTCGCCGACGGCGAAGTCTTCATCACCGGGCGCGCCAAGGACGTCATCATCCGGGCCGGTCGCAACATCTATCCCTATGAGCTGGAACAGGCGGTCGGTGAGCTGCCGGGTATCCGCCAGGGCGCGGTCGCAGTGTTTGCAACGGCCGATCCGGCCGCCACCCGGGAGCGCCTGATCGTTCTCGCCGAGACGCGTTTTCGCGACGAAAACAAGCTTGCGGCACTGAAAGGCGTCATAGGCGGGCTTGCGACCGAACTCACGGGCAGCGAACCCGATGATATCGTGCTCGCCCCGCCCCGGAGCGTTCTGAAGACATCCAGCGGCAAGATTCGTCGTGCTGCCTGTCGCGCGGCTTATGACCAAGGCCGGTTCACTGCCGCGGCCCGCCAGGGCGCTCGCTCCACGAGCCTGCGCAGTCTTGCGGCTGCGGCCCCGCTGCTGCAGCGGGCTGCGCGTCTGCTCCGTGATTACGCCTACGCCGGCTATGCCTGGCTGGTATTTCTCATGCTGGGCATACCTGCGAACCTGCTGTTAGTAATCATTCCGTCCCGAAAAGGTGCCTACCGCATGGCGCATCTCGGCAGCCGCCTGCTCGCACGGCTGCTCGGCATACCCGTGCAGGTCCGGGGCCTGGAACACCTGCGGCAAGCGGGAATCTGTGTGGTCGCAGCCAATCACGCCAGCTATATCGACGCGATCGTACTGATTGCCGCTTCGCCGCTGCCACTGCACTTCGTCGCGAAAGCGGAGCTGCGCCGCTATCTGCCCATCCGGCTGGCACTGGAACGACTGGGCACGGAATTCGTGCAACGCAGTGACGCCCAGCACGGCATACAGGTGACTGAAAAGCTCGCCGAACGCGTGAGGCGCAGCGGGATTGTGGTCTATTTCCCGGAAGCCACCTTTACGCGTGCTGTCGGCCTGCGGCCCTTCCGTATGGGCGCATTCGTTACCGCTGCCCGCACCCGCGTACCGCTGGTCCCAATCGCGATTCGCGGCAGTCGCAGCATACTGCGCGGCGACAGCTGGTTTCCGCGCCGGGGCGAACTGGACATCACCATCGGCGCGGCCATCCGTCCCCGTGATGATAGCTGGGAATCCGCGGTAAGACTGCGCGCAGAGGTACGCGCCTTTATCCTCGAACACTGCGGCGAGCCCGATCTCGCCGATCACGCCTCGATAGCGCTGGCGGCTAACTAGCCCGCATTTCTCACCGGGCGGCGATAGAGTCACATAATGCGCTGAGGTAAGGAACAGAGTGCAGATCAGGGAAAAGACAGTGTGTATCAGGCAG
>Ga0209536_100017029_pt1 | contig 10313 bp, 7 predicted proteins | sample DeeMarSeWOR28_12_FD_187461 | JGI IMG/M metagenome (GOLD analysis project Ga0209536, IMG submission 187461) | Marine sediment microbial communities from White Oak River estuary, North Carolina - WOR-2-8_12 (SPAdes) (version 2) | ecosystem: Environmental > Aquatic > Marine > Intertidal zone >... | reverse complement strand
GCCGCCATACCGATTATTCTGTACTTTATCACCGTAACAACGTTTATTCATTTTGAGGCCAAGAAAAAAAACATTGGTGTCCATGCCGGCCTTTCAGACGCCCGGGTTTGGGATATGATCAAAACCGGCTGGCATTTCTTTTTTGCATTGATCCTCATTATCATTGCTATGGCGCTTGGGTATTCACCGGCCATTGCCGCGTTGGCCGGGATGATTTCCCTAATCTGTGTTTATATGATCCGTGCGCGACGACTGGATCTCAAATTCATTTATGACTCGCTGGTATTGGGGGGCAAATATTCCCTGAGCATCGGAAGCATTGTGGCTTGCATTGGTATTATACTGGCCCTGGTAGGATTAACCGGGGTGGGACTCAAAGTTTCATGGTTTCTTTCCGATCTGACGCGCGGAATGGCCTTCTTTGCCATCGTTTTTGTGGGGTTGATTTCTTTGGTCCTCGGTATGGGTCTGCCGGCCGGGCCGGCCTACATCGTGTTGGCTATTACCGCCGGACCGGCACTAACCGATATGGGATTTCCTTTGCTGGTTGCCCATTTGATCATGATCTGGTATAGCATCGACTCTGAAATCACCCCACCCGTCGGGTTAGCCTCAATCACAGCCGCCGCTATCGCCCGCTCGGAACCCATGAGGACCATGTTCACGGCCTTTAAGTTTGCGAAAGGGCTCTACATACTGCCATTTATGTTCTATTATCGCCCTGCCCTGCTGTTGCAAGACTCTTTGAGCATGATTTTAGAAACGGTTGCGTCAATCCTTTTAGGATTGATTGCTTTCGCGGCGTTTTGGGAAAATTTTCTTTTGAGAAAAACCACCGTGATCGAGAGAATCATGCTGCTTTTGGCAAGCGCTGGACTTCTGGTTCCCGGCTTTCTATGGAATGCCATTGGATGCATTCTATTAATCCTTGTCGCGATTACTCAAAAACTAAGTTTAACCCGGATGAATGATGCAAGAATCAAAAGAGGATACTAGAATTTTGTTTTGAAAATATCAGGAAAACTGCATCAAGCGCCCTATGGACGAAAAACACACGATATGCCGGCTTTGTTCGGCCCTTTGCCCGATCATCGTCGGGGTTGAAAACGGAAAAATCATTTCCGCCAAAAGAAAAGCGCCTCCCGGATTGGAAAAAAAATACAGCTGCCCGAAGTTGCAGGCTGCTCCCGATATTGTCTATTCTGCGAAACGTTTGAAAAGGCCGTTAATCAAGAACGGCAGTGGGAGCAGCAGCGGTTATAGAGAGATATCCTGGTCTCAGGCCCTCGATTGGATTGCCGGTAAACTGACGGATTTAAAGTCTCGCCATGGCGCAGAGGCAGTTTGCTGGATGCGTGGAATGGCAGCCGATTGGGGCGCACCATGGGCCTATGCCAGAAGATTCATGAATGCTTTTGGTTCCCCGAATGTCATTGGAAACGGTGCGGTCTGCCATGTGGCCCGTGAACTGGCCCATGTTGCGACCTACGGGGCTATGACGTCGGCCGACTATCGCAATGCAAAATGCATTTTAATTTTCGGAAAGAATGATCGCGATACCAATCCGGGCGCCTATGAATCCATTCTCTTGGCAAAAAAAGATGGGGCCAAATTGATTGTTATCGATCCGATTCGAACCAAACTGGCTGAAATGGCCGATGTGTGGCTGCAAATCAAGCCGGGTTCAGACGGTCTCCTGGCACTGTCTATGATCCATGTGATGGTCACCGAAGAACTTTATGACCCTCAATTTATCCACAAATGGACCTTGGGATTTGATGAATTGAGACAAATTTTGCCTTCCTATACGCCGGAAAAAATTGCTCGGCATACGTGGCTTGCGGCAGAAGACATCCGCCATACAGCCCGGCTGTATGCCGGGACGAAACCAGCCTGTCTTGTGGAAGGCAACGGTCTCGACATGCATATCAATGTCAGCCAAAACACGCGAGCTGTGTGCATCCTGCGAGCTTTATCCGGAAATATAGACAAAAAAGGCGGAAATCTGTTGCCCCAGCCAATACCGCTTCGGGATATCCATCTTACTGATGAGGGCCCCCAAAAAATAGAGCCGATCAGTTTTGAACATCCCTTCTTTAATTCCTTTAATCCCCAAAGAGGGGATCACGCCCTGCCGACCATCACCGACGCGATTCTGGAAGAAAAGCCCTATTCTGTGAAAGCATTAATCGTACAGGCCTCCAATCCTGTCGTAACCATGGCCAACGCAAAACGTGTCATTCAGGCTTTAAAAAAATTAGAGTTGCTGGTCGTCGTGGATTTGTTTATGACCCGCACCGCAGAGCTTGCCCATATCGTTCTTCCAACGACAACGTGCTTTGAAAAAACCCAATTCAACCTTGGTGCCTATTATAATCCCGCGAATCTACAGAATCAGGTCATTGATTGGATAGGAGACTGCTGGCCGGACTGGAAGATTACCTTTGAATTGGCAAAGCGGATGGGCTTTGAAAAAGAGTTCCCCTGGCATACCGTTGAAGAGGCCATTGATTATCAATTGGCACCCTCGGGTTTGTCCGTCCAAAAACTGCGCAAAAACCCTGATGGTATGCGTTGTGAGAAATTAACTTATAAAAAATACGAGCTTAAGGGTTTTAATACGCCCTCCGGAAAAATCGAAATTTACAGTCAAATTCTAAAGGAAAATGGCTATCCCTCACTGCCCGTCTTTGCCTTGGATGAAGAAAAAAGTTTCAGTTTTTACCATGAGAGAGATAGGTTTCCATTTATCGGAGTCAGTGGTGCAAGGCCCCAAGTTTTTGTACATTCCCAGTTACATCATATTCCCCGACTTCTTAATCAAGAGCCCGAACCCTTGGCTGATATTGACCCACAAGATGCGAAGCGATTAAAGATTGAAGATGGTGACAAAGTAAAAATTGAAACGCCCAAGGGCCGTATTGTCATAAAGGCGAAAATTTCAAATGTTGTCCGACCCGGATTGGTTCGAATTGCCTGGGGTTGGGGAGAATTCATCCCCGATTGCAATCTCAACGAACTTACCGATGATAAAGTGCGAGATTCCATAACAGGGACGCCATCCAACCGGTGCTTTATGTGTAATGTTGTTAAAATGAACTAACGAAATCTTCTAAACGGATGGCCTCTTCCCCCGGCACTTTTTTCCTCTCGAATTCATCCCACTGATTCAGGGGCGCCGTGGCGTCAATACCCAGTTTCGATTGATGGATATGAAAGGGGTCTCGGGGAAATCCTAATGCCTCTTCCTTCAAGAGAACAGCTTTGTCCATGCGGCCGCGGGTGGCCATCGCCCACCACACGTCACTGACGTCAAATACGTTCACATCATGATCCACCACCACACAATATTTCAGCCACGAATAGGCACCGAAGGCGGCAGATGCAACATCTCTGGGCTCAGTCTCAGAACGTTTTCTGATGGAGATCATACAATTAAGGATGGTCGGGACCATACAAACCGCCTTCACATCAGCCACCTTTGAGACCGCTTCGTACACGATGCCTTCCCGTGAAAGACCTAAAATATGCGTATCTTCAAGGGAACCGGCTTGAATAGTCTGGTAGATGGGGTCTCTTCGATGGGTAATGGCTTTTACTTTCATAACATGATTGTTCATAACCGGGACATAAAACTGCATAAAATCGCCGTAAGGCCCTTCAGGCTCCCGCACACCTGCCAAGACTTCCCCCTCAATCACAACCTCTGCATACGCCGGTACCTCTAAATCGACGGTTTCACATTTTACCAGCCCCAGAGGGTCCTCATGCAGCGCTCCGGCGAGGGTAAATTCGTCGATCCCGAAATCAACGGAAGTTGCCGCGCTAAGGATTTCATAAGGATGATTTCCGATGGCCACGGCGATCTCGAGATTCTTTCCGAGCTTTTCACTCTTTTCATGAATCATCCCTAAGTGCTGCGGTGGCATCATGCGTATGCCAAGTTTATCTTGACCCTTTAATTGCATGCGATTGATGGAAACATTGCGAATGCCGGTTTCCGGATCTTTGGCAATGACCATGCCGGCTGTAATAAAAGGCCCGGCATCCTTGCTACAATGGGTTACTATGGGAAGCGTTTCTAAATCTACATCCTTTCCCTTCTTGATCACTTCTTTAACAGCGCCTGTGCCGACAATCCGGGGCTCAACGGGATTTTTCACCTGCTTAACCCATTCGACCACCACCCTTTCCTGAGATGTTCCAAAAAGAAGCGCCAGCATTTTTCGGTCTCCCAAAAGGTTGTTGATAATACGGAAGCCCGGTTTGCCGACGTTTTTAAAAAGAATCGCCTTACCCGTTTTTTCTGCGGCTTTCATCACCGCCGGTATATCAAATTTAGGATCCACCTCCCTTTCTACAGTCAGAAGATGATTATTACCGGCGATAAGGTCAATGAACGATCGGAGGTCTTTTTGCATAAACGGTATCCTTTTTCGATGGATGAATTCCATTGTCATGATGTGTTCTTATTTTTTTATAACCTGCCTCCATCTTTATTGCAATAAAGATGATTTTCGCCTATGCCTTAGATTTACCATGGACATAAAACAGACTTGACCAATCTGCAAAGCGAATTTCTCTATTGTCTTTCATAGGTAAAGCAAGTTATTATTAACAACTTTGTGAAGACCCACAATGACCGGTGTCTCTAGTCCTTTGCTCTCTCCAATAATCGAGTTATTAAAAGAAAGGATATAAACTCCAATCAAGATTCAAGGAGGCGTTTCCCATGACCGACATCAGAAAAACTTACTGTGGTCTATGTCATCCCCGTTGTGGGCTTCTGCTGGAGATTGAAAACGGCAGGGCCGTCCGGGTCAAGGGCGATCCGGACCATCCGGTTACCCGAGGCCTGATCTGCTCTCGTGGGCGTCTGATGATCGACCATGTCTATCACCCGGACCGCATCAACCACCCGCTCAAACGCAAGGGCGAAAGGGGGGGCGGCCGGTGGGAACGTGTGAGCTGGGACCAGGCCCTGAACGAGGTGACCGCCAAGCTGGATGGTCTGCGGCGTCAATACGGGGCGGAGACCCTGGCCTTTACCCACGGCACAAGGCGCACCTATCACTGGGATGAGCGGCGTTTTCACAACCTTTTCGGCACCCCCAACATCTGCGGTGCAAACAACGTCTGCATGTGCCCGAGTCAGGCTATCGAATACGCTACCTACGGGGGCTTTTCCTTCGGGGATGTCCATCAAACCAAATGCATCGTCCTGTGGGGAAAGGGCCCCTCGCAGTCCGATCCCGGTTTTTTCGGTCAGATATCCCAGGCCAAAAAGAATGGCGCAAAGCTCATCGTCGTGGATCCGCGGCGCATCCGTGAGGCGGAAATGGCGGACATGTGGCTGCCTGTCAGGCCGGGCACCGATGTGGCCCTGATGCTGGGCTGGCTGCGTATTATTATCGAGGAAGAGTTCTACGACAGGGATTTTGTACAAAAGTGGACAGTGGGATTTGAGGACCTGAAAAGGGCCGTGGCCGACTACACGCCGCAACGGGTAGCCGAAATCACCTGGCTCAAGACGGAACAGGTATCCAAGTCCGCCCGGATGTATGCCATGACCCGTCCGGCCATGATTACCTGGGGCTTCGGTATCGACAAGCAGGGTCTGAACGGCAGCCAGGCGGCCAGGGCAAGGGCCATCCTTCGGGCCATCACGGGGAATCTGGATGTCCCGGGAGGCGAGCCCATGGGGTGGGTCGATCCCATGGGCAAGATCATCGGTGACGTCGAGATGGAGTTCAACGAAGTCCTCTCCCCCGAACAACGGGCGAAGCAGTTGGGAGCGGATGAATACCCCCTCTTCGGTTTCCCGGGGTGGGAGAGGAATGAAGAGGCCAACCGCCGCCTCCCGGGTGATTACATGCACCCACCCAGTGCAGGCATGACGGCTGTCGCCCATGCCAGGGCGGTCTTTGAGGCCATGCGAACCGGCAGACCCTATCCTGTCCGGGCAGCCATTTCCGTGGCGAGTAATCCCCTGCTGTCATTGGCGGATCCCCGAAAGACCTATGAGGCCCTCAAGTCCCTGGATCTCTACGTGGTCGGGGAATACTACCTCACCCCTTCGGCGGCCCTGGCCGACTACGTGTTTCCCATATGCTCCACGGTGGAAACAACGGAATTATGGCACACACCGGGCTTTTGCGTGGCTTGTCAAAAGGGTATTGATCCCCTTTTCGAAAGACGCAATACCTATGACTTCTGGCGGGGTTTGGCCCTGCGGCTCGGTCAGGAAGAGCACTGGCCCTGGGAAACCGTCGAAGATGTGTGGGATCACAGGCTTGCACCGGTGGGATTGACCTTTGACAAATTGATTGATCAGAACGGTCTTTTCGGCCGTCGCGAATACAAACCCTATGAGTCTTATGGCTTTGGAACCCCGTCCGGGAAGGTCGAGATCCGCTCGAACACCTTTGAGGCCCTGGGATGCGAACCGCTGCCGGTCTACCGTGAAATGCCACAGAGCCCGGATGGAAGCCCGGAATTGTACAGAGAATTTCCCCTGGTGCTCATCACGGGCAGCCGTTTCATGCCCATGTATCACTCCGAACAGCGCCAGATCGAGGCCGCCCGCAAGCAGCGACCCGATCCCGTCGTCACGATACATCCGGAAACAGCGGAAGCGTCGGGATTGAGCGAGGGCGACTGGGTCAGGGTGGTCAGCCCCAAGGACAGTGTTCGTATGCGTCTCCACCTTTCCGACATGGTAGACCCCCGCATGGCCGATGCGGATCACGGGTGGTGGTTCCCGGAACGAGCGCAGGCCGACCCCGAACTCTTCGGCGTCTTCGAGTCCAATGCCAATGTCCTGTGTCCGGACGAGGCAGCCTATTGCAACCCGGAGATCGGAGGCTGGCCCCACACCGCCCTGTTGTGCCGGATTGAAAAGGCGTGATGAAGGAAGCAGGGGGAGTGACTAAAGTGATCTAAAATTGAGGAAGGGGGGAAGGACAGAGGTCGGAGGTCAGTTACTGCAACATGGAGCAAGGGGGGGGAGGAGCACTTCGTTTGAGGGCCGCTGCGCTCAAGGATCGCTTTGCTTGAGGGTAAGGCTTTTCAATTGCGGAGGACAGATGGCATTTAAGGAAGCCTGGATGCTGGGATGCTGGGAAGCCTGGAGGCGAGGAAGCATGGAGCAAAGAGCTTGGCGTAGATGGGTAGAGCGGCGCCCGGGACGATGGGTTTCGCTCTGCCCATCACTATCTGATGACTCCGAGGCAATTCAAAGCTCAGAATGAAAGCGATACCCATCGAATAATAAGCCGCTCAACCCATCCTACGAAAAAATGCTTGGAACGGCTGTTTAAGTGAGGTCGGAACCCATTGAACCGGGGGAATTAAAAAGCGAATAACGAATTTTGAACAACAAATGTCGAATGTCGAGGTGAGGAATTCTATGGATGCGACGTGGCACCATGTGGCGATTTCTGTGAAAGATCTTGACAGATCGCTGAAGTTCTACCGGGATCTGCTTGGTTTTGAAGTGGATTGGGAAAAGGACCATTACAGCGGGGAGGCCTTATCCAGTATCGTTGGGTTGCCCGAGGCCGAAGCCCGCGTCGTGATGTTGAAGGGTTATGGCGCCAGGGTTGAACTGTTCCAGTATTACACGCCGGCAGGAGAGGCGTCCGGCCCGAAGCGCCAGTGCGACTTCGGGATGACGCATTTTGCACTTACTGTTAAAAACATCCACCACGTCTATGAGCACCTGTCACAGGCTGGTGTTCAATTCAACTGTCCACCCCGGCGACCTCGCCAAGGCGTATGGGCAACCTATATGAAAGATCCCGATGGGGTGACCATTGAGCTCGTGGCCTACGAGTAATTAAGCGTTTTGAGTGTTCAGTGTTCGGTGTTCAGGGGGTATCAGCGGTTGAGTACGATCCTGAACACTGAACACTGAACACTCGGATTCCCCGAGCCGTCAAAGCTGGGATCGACGTCGATTTTAAGTTGAATCGAATTTCAAGTATGTTTGGCTAGACAATTAGTTGACATCTGTCTTAAAATTGACACATCGTTCGCTGTCACTGTTAAGTGTTTGACAGATGATCCCCAATTGAAATTTTTATTTATGATTTATTTGCAAATAAAAATCCTCCATCTTTTAAATACTTAGATTTTGATATAAAAAAATCGCCCATCAAAGACGCAGGAAAGCATGCATCGCTTAGGATTTCTGGTACACTTCTTGCTAGTCATAGATTCATCCTCTGAGAGGAAATCCATCCATCTGTTTTTTAATAGCAAATATTTTATTTAGAAAAATTGTGAAGAAACTTGAGAAGAACAAATAACATATAAAACGAACAATGGAGGGGTGTGGACATGGAGAATAAAGAAATTTGGGGCGTTGAGGAGCAAATAATCGAGAATGGGTTCTTTAGTAACCTTCCTGAAGAGGATAGTGAACCTCTAGACGAATTTTACCTGGATGATATCGCCCCGATTCCCCAAAAGAAAAAAAAGTCTCGTAAAAAAGGCCAAGAGCGGGTTTGTCGGAAATGCAGCAAGCCCATAGATAATGCGAATTACTTTTTTTGTTCTGTCTGTCATCACCTTTTAGATGATGTAGAGTCGCATTACGCATACCATTTCTAAAGGGTTAAGCTGAAAATTTTGACCCCAACCGAGCCGGAAAGTTGATGAAAAGGCTATAAAAAGAAAGCGATTTTCATCAACCTTCTGCTTTGCCGGTCTTTCAAACCGGACAACGACTCACACTGATATATTCCGGACAGCCTCCTGGCGAGTACTATTGAATAAGCCTATAAATCCCCTTACTACTGACCTCTCCCGGTGGTCTGAGTCCTTACCACACCACCTTGACCTTTGTCGCCCCGCTCTTTGCCACCCCCGGCGAATGCAAAAGTCGTTACCATCAAAAAAGCAAAAACAAGAATAATCGATATAATCTTTTTCATAATACATCCTCCCTTTAAATCATAATCAACAAATGCCAAGACATTATTTGTTCGCAATATGCAGAATTTTAAAGGTAATGTAAATAGGACAAAGCCTATTGTTTTTGTAGGTCTTTGTCCTACAGAGAGAAGGCTTGTAAGCGCATGGTGATTGCCAAGCAAAACCAAAAATTTCAACGATTTGTAAATATTGAAAAATTTTTCAACCGATCAGGGGCGGCTCTGCCTGGGTCGACGCCTCTTTGAGCGGTGGCAACAGTTCACCGCAGAGTTCGCAGAAAACGCTGAGAAAGTTAAAGATAATAAAGATAGTATTCATAAAAATTTTGGCACAAATTTTCAGAAAAAAAGTTGTTTTATGTTAAAAAAATCTCTGTGACCTCTGCGTTCTCTGCGGTTGGCTGAACTGTTACGAGCGGTGAAGGTCGAAAGCGGACCTGAATATGGTGTAGAGGATCTTTGTCCCGGCCAGGACCACCCCCTTCAGGGTACCGGAGATTTTGGATTCGCCGATTCGTTTCCGGTAGTTTACGGGAACCTCGATGGACCGAACATCTTTTATGGCCGCTTTGATCTGCATCTCGACGGTCCAGCCGTAATCCCGGTCGCGCATGCCCAGACGTTTCAGAGCCGGGTAGGCGACAGCGCGAAAGGGGCCGAGATCAGTGTGCCTGACACCCCAAAATAAACGTATGAGGAAGCAGGAGAGCCGGTTTCCAAAACGGGCCTGCGGCGTCAACGCCCCCTTTTCATGCCGGCCCAATACCCGGGATCCGATCACCATCTCAGCCTGCCCATCGATAATAGGGTCGACAAGTCGATCCATCTCATCGGGGTAATCGCTGAAGTCACCGTCGAGAAACACGACGATGTCAGGACTTTCAAGTGCGTCGATTCCTTTGAGGCATGCGGAGCCATAACCACGGCGGGGCTCAAGGACGACGCTTGCGCCCATTGCCCGGGCTATCTCAGCCGTTTTATCTGTAGACCCATTATCTACAACGATGATCTCGTCCACCCAACCGGGGATGGCTGAAATGACCTTCGCGATAGCCTTTTCTTCATTAAAGGCCGGAATAATCACGGAGACTTTCGCATTTCCCCTCATATCAGACCGTCCCATCATTTGTTTGAAGTTGGGTAACAGTTTAGCGCTTTGAAAAACTCTCGGTATATGCATTCATTCATTAAATTTCAAAGCGCTGAACTGTTACGAAATTGGATTCTACAACACACCATTAAGCCAGGTCGCCATTACTCCAAAAAAAGTTGAAACTTCATATTGCTTCTTTGTGTCTTCGTTTCGTAGTGGCCGAACTTTGATGCCGTCCTTTGTACCACTCCCAAATTATTAATCCCCAAACCGGCGCAAATTCA
>Ga0209536_100017028_pt1 | contig 10315 bp, 8 predicted proteins | sample DeeMarSeWOR28_12_FD_187461 | JGI IMG/M metagenome (GOLD analysis project Ga0209536, IMG submission 187461) | Marine sediment microbial communities from White Oak River estuary, North Carolina - WOR-2-8_12 (SPAdes) (version 2) | ecosystem: Environmental > Aquatic > Marine > Intertidal zone >... | reverse complement strand
TGGATTCTGCATGAAGAAGCTTTAAAAAATTTACACCATCAATTCCAAATCCCTGGTACGAATAAGGCGAGGTTCGTGGCTTAAACAAAGAACATCTAAATACTTTTGCTCCGGCTTGCTCAACAGCTTTAGCCGTCTGAACTGCTATTTCCTCATTTTCAAGAGCACAAGGACCAGCAATTACAGTAAAATATCCTTCGCCAAAATGGACATCATTCAATTCAATTACAGTGTTCTCTGTATTATTTATTTTTTTAACTTTTGTTTCAGATAGTCGCTTCATGTTCAATTTCTGGTAACATCGTCTTTTTATATCAAATGCAAAAATACAAAATTGTTTCTATTTCAAACAGACTAAATTTGCCACAAAAATAAACAAATCTATAATCTCGAAAGTTTCGTTTTAATTAGCTTTAGGAGCGGAATAATATGATTGTTATAGATAATTAACTAGTGTTATTAAATTTACCAGGATATTTTTTCAATTCGATTTTTGTTTTATAATTGCCCCTATTATAACTGAGAAACTATCCAAATCATACTAAATGGAAAAGATGAAAAGAATATTCACAATATTATTTGTCTTCAACCTGGTTCTTGTACAAAGTCTTCTTGCTGAAGATAATGATACATTATTTATTTCTGCTGAAAGTCTAACAACCGGATTATTCTATATCACTACTCCAGGTTATGGCTCATTCGAAGAAATTGCATGGCGATTTTCATCCGGAGATGATAGTCTCTGGGTAGATCCACATTATGATGTCAGTAAATGGGAATTAATTAATCCATGGCTAGATGTGCAAAAACCAGACACTAAAAAATGGAAAGGAATTGGATGGTTCAGGAAAGTTGTACGCATTGATTCATCCTTAAGAGGTAAATCAGTCGGAACGTATTTTCATCAGGATGGTGCTTCTGAAGTTTTTCTAAATGGAAAAAAGATTTTTACTTTCGGAAAGGTGGCAGATAACAAAATAGATGAAGAATTTTATGATCCTTCAAATTCTCCTTATGTTTTTTTGTTTGACACAAACACTGTTTATACTTTTGCTGTAAGATATTCAAATCACAGTAATTTGGGGTGGGAATATTTTTACAATAAATTTTTCGGACATTTAGGTTTTTCTATAACCTTATTTGACTATAATGAAAATATTGTATCAGAAATGATGTTTAAACATGAAAGAACATCATTTGATTGGGGGATAAACGGTTTTACTCTTGCTTTCTCACTTATATTTTTTCTTCTTTATTTCTTCTATTCAAAACGTAAACAAAATCTTTATTTCGCACTTTTTGTTTTTGGCATTGCTTTAATGTCAACTTCGATTGATTTACAATTGTTAGGAAATCCTAGTCTTGAATTAATGGTGATTTACAGATTTATTTCATTCATTGCATTCTCATTAATCTTCACCTTTTTTCTTCTGTTCATTTACGAAACTGTTTATAAGCGGATTATTAAATTATTCTGGTTGTTCTTGTTTGCATTTATTGTAATTAATGTTTTTGCTTTTTTTGGTACTTTAGGAATATTTGATAATATGATGCCTTTGGGTATTGTCATAGCAGTAATGACTGTAGAGAGTATTAGAGTTTTTGTAATTGGTATTATTAGAAAAGTCGAGAATATTTGGATCTTGACAATTGGTGCTATTTTATTTTTAGTGTTAGTATTAATTAATTTCTTTGTTATGCCTAATCTGTCAGAGTCTGAATTGAATACAATAGCATTACCTATAATGATTATGACTATTACTGTCCTTCCAATATTAATGGCGATTTATCTTGCAAAATCTTACAGTAAAACTCAAAGCGACCTTGAAGAAAAGATCGTAACAGTGCAGGGGCTTTCGGAAAAACAAATTGAGCAGGAAAGAAAGAATGCTGAATTACAATTACAAGCAGAGTTAGAAAGGGTAGAAAATGAAAGAAAAACTAAAGAACTTGAACAGGCAAGACAGCTTCAACTTTCGATGCTTCCCAAAGAAATACCATCTTTACCGAATCTTGATATTGCTGTTTATATGAAAACTGCAACTGAAGTCGGTGGTGATTATTATGATTTTCATTTGTCAGAAAATAATATTTTAACGGCGGTATTAGGAGATGCAACAGGGCACGGACTTAATGCCGGTATGCTTGTAAGCGTAACAAAAGGATTATTCCAGAATTTTGCAAGCCAGCCAGATCTTGGAGAAGTTATATCAAAATTCAATACTTCACTCATTACAATGAATTTACAACCTATGTATATGTCTCTTTGTTTTGTTCGGATACAAAATGACCAGGTTCAGATTGTTGGTGCTGGTATGCCACCTTTGTTATTATTTAGTAGAGAAAAGAAATCCATTGAAGAAATTGAATCCAGCGGACCGCCGTTGGGTGGTTTCCCAAATTTTGATTACGATAATCATAATTACAATCTTTCAAAGGGTGATATTATTGTATTGTTGACTGATGGATTTTCTGAAAGGATGAACGAAAGAAAGCAAATATTTGGCTGGAATGTAGGAAAAGAATTGCTTTCGAAAATGAATCATCTTTCATCGAATGAAATATTAGGAAATTTCGTAAAAGCTAGTGATGACTGGGCAGGGAAGCGACCACAGGATGATGATATTACATTTCTTGTAATTAAGGTAAAATAAAATTGTAATTTGATTTATTGGTAATCAAAAGGAGAATAATAATGATACTGAAATGGTTTTTAGTAGTTCTATTCCTTAGTTTTTCATTACTCAGCTGTGAATCGCAGAATTCTTCTTACAAAGAAGCACAGCTAAAGGAATTAGTTGAAAGAATTTGGGTAGATGCAGTGGAAGGAAATTTGGAAGCACTTAGTGAAATACATTTAGATAGTCCGAAGTTTTCCAAGTTTGGACCCAGAATATCAACCAGACAGGATGTAAAAAGTACAAACATCAACGAAGCAGAGCATTTTTTGTCAATACAAGATGCTAGTTTTAAGTTAGAGGATATAAAGGTTGATATTTTTGGAGAAGTAGCTGTAACAACTTTTTACAACAACTACTCCTTTATAAAGAATGAAATACCTATAAAAGGAAAAGCACGAGTTACTTTAGTTTTTATAAGTACAGAAAAGGGTTGGAAGATCGTGCACGAACATTCGTCACCATTCATTTAATAGAACATTTGTGTGGAATTTTGTGAAACAAATCTATTGAAAGAGAAAAGCCACCAGGATGACGATATTACTATAATTATATTAAAGGTGCGATAATATTTTTAATCTGATTATCATCAAATTGAATAACACTCTCTTCATTGTAGAGCAAAATCTTCCTTGGTTCTTTGCATCTATATAGGAGTATAAATATGAAAGGTATTTTCAAAACAGAAATAAATCGTAGAAGATTTTTGAAGTTTCTAGCTGCTAGCCCATTGTTCACTGCGATGGGTGGTATTGGGGCAATATTTAAAGACTTCGAGGAAAAACATGCATTCGATTCCGGTAGTTCTCAACAATTACGGAGTCTGATAGATGATGTTATCAACTCTGCAGAGGAAGCGATAAACGTTTTCGATTTTGAACCGGTAGCAAAATTAAATTTACCACCAGCACATTTCGGATACCTGGCAACTGGTGTTGAAGGAGATAAAACATTACTTGCCAACAGGGAAGCATTTTCTAGAATTTATCTCCGTCCACGTCGTCTAGTAGATGTCTCTTCTGTGGATATGAAAACCGAACTTTTTGATTCCTCGTTAAGTTCTCCAATTATTATTGCACCAGCGGGCAGTCAAAAAGCATTTCATTCTGATGGTGAACTTGCAGTTGCCAAGGCTGCAAAAAATCAAAATAATCTTCAAATTTTATCTACAGTTTCAACATCTTCAATTGAAGATGTAACATATGCAAGGGGAGAACCAGTATGGTATCAATTATATCCGACTACGAAGTGGGATATTGCTAAATCAATGATACAAAGAGCTGAAAAAATGGAAAGCCCGGTCCTTGTGCTAACTGTTGATGTTCCAACATTAACTAATCGCGAAACTGAAAGGAGATTTAAAAAATTGGATGATAGGGATTGTTCATCTTGTCATTCACAAGGAATTCAAGGGTTTTTAGAAAGAAAACCTATGTTTGATGGAACTAATAAACCTGAATTAAAAGGGCTTTTATTCCCAGCTATGACTTGGGACTTTGTTAAAAAGTTGAAAGATTTTACTAGTTTGAAAATAGTGCTAAAGGGTATAGTAACTTATGAAGATGCTAGTCTTTGTGTTGAACATAAGGTAGATGGTATAATAGTCTCAAACCATGGTGGTCGAGCTGAAGAAAGTGGACGCGCGACAATTGATAGTTTACCTGAAGTACTAAGCGCAGTGAATGGTAAAATTCCTGTATTAGTTGATTGCGGATTTCGTAGAGGTTCTGATATATTTAAAGGTCTAGCCTTAGGGGCTAACGCTATATGTATTGGTCGTCCGTACTTATGGGGTTTGGCAGCTTTTGGGCAAGAAGGTGTGGAGGTGGTCTTAAAAATATTAAAAGCCGAACTCAAAACTGTGATGATGTTTGCTGGCACTAAAAAAGTAAGCGATATAAATAGTGCATACATAAGGAGGTACGATTGAATTTTCCGAATCGTTAAATGATAATTATTTGCTTAATGAATATTTATAATCAATATTTTTTTTTCTTAAATTACAACAAATTTACTCCCATATTTTTTTAATAAAATAAATACTGGGCATTTTTTCACAAACTATTTTAGGAGATTGAATTGAAAGTAAATATAAACGAAACTGAAAATGCGGTAATAATTAAACTTCAGGGTGAAATGATGCTGGGCTATGAAGCAAATGATTTTCACGAGGCGATTCGCTCTGCAGTAGAGAAAGGTAAAAAAAATATAGTTGTAGATATGTGCGAAGTTAAATTTATCTCAAGCTGGGGAATTGGAATTCTTATTCACGGATATACTACCGCTACCAATGCAGAAGGTACATTTAAGTTAGCCTGTGTGCCAGCAAACATAAAGGAAACCTTCAAAAAGATAAAAATTGATTCTATTTTCCCTCAGTTTTCTCGTGTTGAAGAAGCTTTGAAAAGTTAAAATGAAATCGTGGAGATATTTGTGAGTCGCGAATAACTCATTGCATGACTTCTGCAAGAATTTTAACTAGTAGATCAATTCTAAAATAGCTGATTAAAACCATTGAGAAATACTTGTCTTTATCATTATATTTTTCTCTATTCTATTAGCCATGACGTTCCGTATAAAATCTTTTTCTTTTTTTATTGCATAATAAAAATTTATTTTTACTGTTGAAATCAGATTCATTATTATAAAAATTAAGTAATTCTGAATTTTGAGTTTGAATACTAACACTGATGGGGATGATTGAAATGAAAAATTCTCATAGTAACTGTGATGTTGATTTTGCAATTCGAATAGGTGGTGAAGGAGGAGAGGGGGTAATAAGTGCCGGTGAATTATTTGCTCAGGTCGCCGCAAGAACAGCCTACCACGTTTTTACTTACATAACATATCCTGCCGAAATTAAAGGTGGCTTCTCGATGATTCAGATCCGCATTAAAGATGGTAAAATTTATTCTATGGGGAGCCTGGTAGATTATCTTATTACTTTTAATCAGCAAGCTTATAACAGAACGATTAAAGAACTTAAACCGGGTGGAACTCTTATCTATGATCCAGATGAGGTTGAAATTAAGAATGATATAAATGCTGAGTGTTATCCAATAAAACTTACAAAACTGGTTACGGAAGTTACAGGATCAAAGCTTGGGAAGAATGTTGTTGCATTAGGTGTACTTGGTTACTTGTTCGGAGTTGAGTTTGGAATATTAGAAAAGCTAATTATAGACCGTTACGGTGCTAAAGGTGAAGATATAATAAAAAATAATATCAATGCGCTTAAAGCTGGTTATGCAAGTGGAAGAGCAATTAATTGGAAACCGAAAATTGAACTTATAGCTGATCCGGATGCCAAAGAACATTATATGTTGATTTCCGGCAATGAAGCTGTAGCTTTGGGTGCAATAGCAGCTGGTTGCAGATTTGTTGCTGGCTATCCAATCACACCTGCAACGCCAATCTTTGAATCGCTTACTGATTTAATGCCCAAAGTTGGTGGAAGAGCAATCCAACTTGAAGATGAAATTGCATCTTTATCAGCCTGCATCGGTGCTTCATTTGCTGGTGAAAAAGCAATTACTCCCACATCCGGACCCGGTTTACAATTAATGGGTGAACAGTTGAATCTTGCTTCTATGCTGGAACTGCCTTTAGTGATAGTTGATGTTCAAAGGGGAGGACCGAGTACAGGTTTACCTACAAAAACAGAACAGTCCGATTTAAAATTTGCGATTTACGGAACCTCTGGTGAAGCACCGAGAGTAATTCTTGCTCCATCGTCTGTCGAAGATTGTTTTTATCAGACAATTCGTGCTTTTAATATTGCTGAAAGATTACAAATGCCCGTGATTGTGTTATCAGATCAATCAATTGGTTATAGGAAAGCAACCGTTCGTATACCTGATTTTACAAAAATTGTTGAAGTCGATAGCTCCATACCCACTGATGAAATTCTGATTCCATCACCTGAGAGGATTGAAATTGCCAGAAGAATAGAAATGGATCCTACAAAACTAAACGGCTATAAACGTTTTCTTGATACAGCTGATGGAGTTTCGCCAATAACAACACCAGGACTTTCAGGTGGTCAGTATCTTTCCGGTGGTCTGGAACATGATGAGACCGGAAAAGCCAGCTATTTGCCGAACGTTCATTTACTGATGATGACAAAACGATTTAAAAAACTTGAAACTTTATCCAAAGCATTTGAGAAAAATCCTCCTGAATATGAAGGTTCCGAGGACGCAAAAATCGGAGTAATAGGGTGGGGATCAACCGAAGGAGCAATTCGTGAAGCAAGATTGCTTGCTGAGCAACGAGGGATTCTTTTTAGGCATTTGCATCCGAAAGTTCTTTCGCCTTTACCTGAAAGGCAGGTTCGACATTTTCTTGCCGGATTAAAGCAGGTAATAATGATTGAAGAAAACTACACAGGACAATTTGCTCATTTTATCAAAGCTAAATTCGGTATTAAGCCAATTGAAATTCACAAATCTGAAGGAGTGCCAATTACTCCTGAAGAAATTTTTACTGGAATAGAAAAAGTAGCGAGGATAGTTGATGAAGCGCACATTGCAAGATTATAAAAGCATTATTGAACCAGTCTGGTGTCCAGGTTGCGGAGACTACGGTGTGCTAACCAGCCTTCAAAGAGCTCTGCTAAACCTGGATATCGCACCTGAAAATATTGTAACTGTTTCTGGAATAGGATGCTCGGGACGATTATCACATTTCCTGAATACTTATTCACTACATGGTACGCATGGACGTGCGGTACCAACAGCCTTAGGTGCAAAAGCTGCTAATCCAAACTTAACAGTTTTTGCAGTTGGCGGAGATGGAGACGGATTAGGAATAGGAGGAGGACACATTTCTCATGCCGCACGGAAAAATGTCGATATAACTTATTTATTAATTGACAATCAGATTTATGGATTAACTAAAGGGCAAACATCTCCAACTTCTCCAATTGGTGTTAAAACAAAAACCTCTCCACACGGTGTTTTTGAAGATACTCTTGCGGCTATTCCGATATTTTTGGCCTACGATGTATCCTTTGTTGCACGTGCAAACGGTGTTGATACTAAATCGTTGACTGAAATTTTAATGGAGGCTATTTCACACAAAGGAATGTCAATTGTTTACATTCTCTCACCTTGTAGAACTTTCCCGCTTCTCGATGCAAAAGGACTGAAAGCTATCTTGCAGCCACTACCTGATGATCACCCACGAGATATAAAAATGGTTGCAATGGAAAGAGCATATTCTGACAGACCAATTTACACGGGTGTTTTCTACCAGGTGCAAAAACCGACTCTGGAAGACAGACTGCAATCTGTGGTTAAAAAGGTTTGTGATAAAACAAATGGTGGGAAAAAATATACGATTGATAAGGTATTAAATAGCTTTACTTGATAGATCGAAAAGTAATATAAGAGGTAGTTTAAAAATTAAAGAACAATAAGGATAACCTTATTATCTACAAGTAGTAATAAGAAATAATTTATTTACGAAAACCTCTTAGAGATAAACATTAAATCTTTCCAAACAAATTTACCATCTCAATCGCAGATAATGCTGCATCCCAACCTTTATTGCCTGCTTTTGTTCCTGCACGTTCCAGTGCTTGTTCCATACTTTCGGTAGTTAAAACACCAAAGATAACCGGTAAACCAGTCTCAATTCCGACCTGTGCGACACCCTTTGAAACTTCGGCAGCAATATAATCGAAGTGGGGTGTACCACCACGAATGACCGCACCAAGACAAATTATTGCAGCATACTTTTTTGATTTAGCCATTCTTTTCGCAGTTAAGGGAATTTCATAAGATCCGGGAACCCACGCGATAGTGATATCCTCTTCCTTACAATCGTGTCTTAATAAACAATCCTTAGCTCCTGAGAGAAGCTGCGAAGAAATTAATTCATTAAACCTGCTGACTATTATTCCAAATTTCTTTGCTTTAGCGTTTAGTTTTCCTTCAATAATATTTGCCATTTTATCCTCTTAAAAATGTGTTATAAAAATTTTTCCGATTGAAGCAGATGACCTAACCTATCTTTTTTAGTTTTTAAATATTTTTCATTAATTGGATTGGGTGGTACCTCTAATGGAATCCTCTCAACAATTTCCAGATCATAACCTTTTAGACCAATTACTTTTTTAGGATTGTTTGTAAGTAATTTTATTTTTTTCAATCCAAGATCTTTTAGAATTTGTGCACCGGTACCATAATCCCTTAAGTCGGCTTTAAAGCCCAGAGCCTCATTTGCTTCGATAGTATCTTTACCTTGTTCTTGAAGGTGATAGGCTAGAAGTTTATTTACTAATCCAATACCTCTACCTTCCTGACGCATATAAAGAACTACACCTCTGCCAGCTTTCTCAACCATACTCATTGCAGCCAGTAGTTGCTCACCACAATCACATCGTTTTGAACCGAAAATATCTCCCGTTAAACATTCTGAATGAACACGAACAAGTACTGGTTCGTCACCGCTTATATCTCCTTTAACTAATGCAATTGGATTATCCAGCGGATCTAGTGTGTTTTCATACAAGTGAAGCTTAAAGCTTCCATATTTTGATGGCAAGTCCACTATTACTTTCTTTTGTACAAAGTGTTCTCTAGCCATTCTATATTCGATTAGATCTGCAATAGTAATTATTTTCGAAGCATATTTTTTAGCGAACTCCATTAGACTTGGTATTCGAGCCATTGTACCATCGTCTGCGAGGATTTCACATAAAATACCAACTGGATTTAATCCGGCAAGTGTAATGAGATCAACAACAGCTTCAGTATGACCAGCTCGCTTTAATACTCCGCCTTTCTTTGCAATTAAGGGAAATATATGGCCAGGTTTAGCAAAATCTTGAGGATTAACATTTTTATCTGATGCACGATTAATTGTGATAGCCCTGTCATGCGCAGAAATTCCTGTTGTAGTTCCATGCTTATAATCAATCGATACCGAAAATGGAGTTCCATGAAGAGCAGTGTTGTTTTGAACCATCAAATCCAGATCAAGTTCATTGGCTTTTTCTTCATTAATTGGTAAACAAAGAATTCCACGACCTTCTCTTGTTATAAAGTTGACATCTTTTGGTGTTACGAGTTCGGCAGCCATGACCAAATCACCTTCGTTCTCACGGTCAGGATCGTCTACGATAATCAGAAGCTTTCCCGCTTTAATATCTTCAATTGCTTCATCAATTGTATTGAATTTGAATTCGTTGTTATTTTTTATTTTCTCTTTCATTAATAGCCAATTTCTTTAAGCCAATTTTCGTTTATATTCATTTTATTTTCATCACTACTCTTTGTCAATAATTTTTCAACATACTTTGCTAAAATATCAATTTCAACGTTCACTTTAACATTAACTTTTTTGAATTTCAGGTTAGTGTTTTGCCAGGTATGAGGAATGATGGAAATTGAGATAATATTTTTATTAAGATCTGCAATCGTGAGACTGATTCCATTTATTGCAATTGAACCTTCTTTAATTAAATACTTTTCCAGATTATTTGGAACGCTGATTTTAATAAGATAGTTTTCGCCAAGTTTTTGAATTTCTGAAATAGTGCCGATCCCGTTCACGTGCCCCTGTACTAAATGACCTCCTAATCTATCATTTAATCTGATGGATCTTTCAAGATTAACAAAACTCGATGGTTT
>Ga0209536_100017027_pt1 | contig 10315 bp, 9 predicted proteins | sample DeeMarSeWOR28_12_FD_187461 | JGI IMG/M metagenome (GOLD analysis project Ga0209536, IMG submission 187461) | Marine sediment microbial communities from White Oak River estuary, North Carolina - WOR-2-8_12 (SPAdes) (version 2) | ecosystem: Environmental > Aquatic > Marine > Intertidal zone >... | reverse complement strand
GGAAGGACGGATGGCCGGGCGAAGTTTCCGCGAAGTAAACCGCAGGCGGCGAAGCCGCCGAGGCATTCGCGGAAACTTCGCCCAGTCATCCGTCCTGGCTAGACAGGGAAGGGGTCGGAATAAACGCTACCGGGGTCGGGGCTTATCGAGCACAGGGGTTCGCAAGCTGTCGCGCGTGATTGGGACAGTTCAATCCGCGGTTCCGAGCATCGCTTTCAGATCGGCGAAGGCATCTAGGCCCCGTTGATGTCTCTCGCTGTCGGAGAGCTTGCTGGCGACGTGCTCGGCGCCGTCGAGGTCTTCTTCCGGCAGTTCGAACAGGAAGCGGCTCGGTTCGCAATGCAGTAATTCTCCGAACTTTTGCCGCAGCCTGGCGTGGCTCAGCGTCAGCGTAGCGCCGGCACGGGTGATGGCGACGTAGGCGAGCCGGCGCTCTTCCTCGATGCCCTCGTCATCCTGCGACTGGTGGTGCGGCAGGCTGTCCTCCTCGAATCCGACCAGGTAGACGTGGTCGAACTCGAGCCCCTTGGCGGCGTGTATCGTCATCAGCTGCACGGCGTCGCGTGCGTTTTCCTCCTCGCTGTTTTCCAGTATCGACATCAGCGACAGGTGCGCGATCAGGGACTGCAGCGACTTGTCGTCACGCTCTTTTTGCAGGTTACCGATCCAGCTGATCAGTTCCATGACGTTCTCCAGCGCGTTCTCGGCCTGCTTCGCCGAGCTGCTGGTTTCTTCCAGCCAGGCTTCATAGTCGATCCGCTGCAGCAGCGTCCGGCACAGCGACATCGCATCTTCCTGCTCGGCCAGCGCGCGCAGCTCGGATATCAGATCGATGAACTCCTCTATTCTGACTCGTGCCCGGCGGTTCAGCGATTCGAGCATGCCCAGCTCGCGCATGGCGATGTCCAGGCTGCGATTGCGGCTCGTGGCGTAGTCGGCCAGCGCGCGGATGCTGGCGGCGCCGATTTCGCGCCGCGGCACGTTGATGATGCGCAGCAGGGCCTGGTCGTCGTCCGGATTGACCAGCAGGCGCAGGTAAGCCATGAAGTCCTTGATTTCGCGGCGCTCGAAAAAGGACGATGCGCCGGTGACCTGGTATGGGATCGAGTGATCGCGCAGCGCTTTCTCGTAGTTGCGCGACTGGAAGTTGCTGCGGTAAAGAATTGCAAAGCTGCCGAAGTCGACGTTCTGCTGGAAGCGCTTGCCGAGTATGTCAACGGCAACCCGGTCGGCCTCGTCCTCGGCATTCTTGCAGGGGAATACGCGGATCGGCTCGCCCGCGCCCGAAGCCGACCACAGCCGCTTTTCGTAGATGTGCGGATTGTGCGCGATGAGCTGGTTGGCGGCGCCGAGAATACGGCTGGTGGAGCGGTAGTTCTGCTCCAGTTTGATTACCTCGAGTCCGGGGAAGTCCTGTTGCAGGCGCTGCAGGTTTTCCGGTCTTGCCCCGCGCCAGGCGTAGATCGACTGGTCGTCGTCGCCGACCACGGTCAGCTTCTGGCGAATGCCGCAAAGCGCCTTGACCATTTCGTACTGGCTGGTGTTGGTGTCCTGGTACTCGTCGATCAGCAGGTAGCGGATACGGTCCTGCCAGGCCCCGAGCACTTCGGCATGGCGGCGAAACAGGATGACCGGCAGCATGATCAGGTCATCGAAATCCATCGAGTTACAGGCCAGCAGTTGTTGCTGATAGTCGGCATAAAGCTGTGCCTGCGCCTGCTCGAGTGGATCCTGCGTCGAGGCGGCGGCGACCTCGGGACCGATGAAGTCGTTTTTCCAGCGGCTGATGCGGTACATCGTCCTGCGAATATAGTCGCTGTCCCGCTCGTCGCGTCGGGCGAGGCTCTCCAGGCAGGTCTCTACATCGCGCGAGTCCATGATGCTGAAGCCGCGGCGGTATCCGAGGCGATGGGCTTCGCGTTGCAGAATGCGCTGGCCGAGGCTGTGGAATGTCGATATGCCGAGGCCCTTCGCAGTCTTGGCGTCTATCATCCTCGAGACGCGCTGGCGCATCTCGCGCGCCGCCTTGTTGGTAAACGTGACCGCGTAGATATGCCTTGCAGCGTGACCCTGGTGGATCAGCCAGGCGATCTTGCGGGTGATGACGCCGGTTTTGCCGCTACCGGCGCCGGCCAGCACCAGGCAAGGGCGATCGATGCAGGTCACGGCCTGCAGCTGCGGCGGGTTGAGATCTTTCAGGTACAAGGGTGCTAAACTATCGCTCCAGCGGCGAATACGGTTTCAATTTCACGGCTAACGGGTTGCAGCGGCGGATGACAAAACTTCGAATCGATGATGCGGGCTGGGTGCAGCCCGCCGACGTGTTTCGCTCACCCAACTTCGATGCGCGCCCGGACAACGCGCAGATCAAGCTGGTCGTCGTACACGGCATAAGTTTACCACCGGGTGAGTACGGCGGAGGCCATATTCAGCATTTTTTTTGCAACCGGCTGGACTCGGCAAAGCATCCTTACTTCGAGGAGATCTGCGAGATGACCGTGTCCGCGCACTGCCTGGTGGAGCGCGATGGCAAGCTGCTGCAGTTCGTATCGTTCGATGATCGCGCCTGGCATGCGGGCCTGTCCGAGTGGCGCGGCGAGACGGCCTGCAACGATTTCTCGGTCGGCATAGAGCTCGAGGGTTGCGATGACGACCCCTACACCGAGGCGCAGTACGCCAGTCTGGCGGCGCTGATCAGGGCACTGCGTCTGCGCTATCCCGAGATCGAGGCTGACGCCATCACCGGCCACAGCGATATCGCGCCCGGGCGCAAGACCGATCCCGGCCCCGCTTTCGACTGGCAGAAGCTTACCGATTACCTGGGCGCCTAGCGCCGCTTCGGCGAAGTGGCCGCGGTCTGGTATTTATGCTCGCGGGGTGGCCGCACTAAAGCCGCGCCGCTGGTCAATTCAGGGGATTAGTCGAGTGCGACCCAGTGCTCGTTGATGTAGGCTTCGAGCGGCTTGTAACGCCGCTTGTAGCTCATCTTGCTGCAGTCACGAATCCAGTAACCGAGGTAGAGGTAATCGAGGTCGCGCGTGCGCGCCTGGTCGATCTGGCTCAGAATCGCGAAATGACCGGGGCTGCGCTCGGTGTGCTCGGGGTCGAAGAAGGTATACACCGCCGACAGGCCGCTGTCAGTGACGTCGCAAACGGCAACCGCGATCAGCTCGCGGTCGAGGCGGTACTCGAAAAACAGCGTATCGGTCCAGTCGCAGATCAGGAATCTGTGATAGTCGGATTTGCTCGGATTGGCCATGCTGCCGTCGTTGTGACGGCTGTCGATGTAGCGCCGGTAAAGGTCGAAATGCTCGTCGCGAAAGCGACCCGGCATGGCGCTGACCTGGACATCCGAGTTGCGCCGCAGCACGCGTTTTTCGTTGCGCGACAGACGATGCTGGCGCACCGGTATTCGCACCGAGATGCATTCCCGGCAATGCGGGCAGTGAGGCCGGTAAATATATCCCCCGGAACGCCGAAAACCGTGTCGAATCAACTCGTTATAGGTTTTCATGTCCATGTCCATATGGGGATTGGCGAATGCGCTTACCGACTTGCGGTCGGCCAGGTAACTGCAGGGTTCCGGTGTAGAAGCAAAGAAGTTTATTTTTACCTGATCGTTCATCGCACAGACACTTTGGTTATGCAATCTAGTTTAGAACGGAAACCGGAGCTTGTAACGAAAATTTGGGCAAATGATGCTGATTTCTCAAATTTCGGGTAGCGTCTGCCCGGCGCCACCGCGGTATCGCTCAAAGAGCGAAAAAAACCCGGCTGTTTTGCAGGCAGTCGCGCGCCAGATCCTCGGCAGGGCGCCGCTGGCAGCCCGCGACCTCGCGCAGAATATGTGGCAGATAGGCAGGTTCGTTGGTTCTGCTCGCGGGCCTGGGGTCGAGATTACGCGGTAACAGGTAGGGCGCGTCGGTTTCCAGCATCATCCGCTCCGGCGGTATTATCCTGACCAGCTCACGCAGTTCCAGTCCCCGGCGTTCATCGCAAATCCAGCCGGTGATGCCGATGTAGCAATCCAGATCGAGGTAGTCGACGAGGGCATCGCGCGTATCGGTAAAGCAATGCACCACGACACGGCCGAGGTCGTCGCGGTAAGCACGCAACATTTCGGCAAAACGGCGGTGCGCGTCGCGCTGGTGACAAAACAGCGGCAGCTGCAGCGCCACTGCCAACTCCATTTGCTGCTCGAAGGCCTGTTGCTGGGCCTCGGGCGGAGAATAATTGCGATTGAAATCGAGCCCGGTCTCGCCGATGGCGCGCACGCAATCGTTAGCCGCCATTTGCTGCAGCAGGTGATAGCTGTTTTCATCCCATTCACTGGCATGGTGCGGGTGAATGCCCGAGGTCGATACCAGCCGCTCGGGGTAGCGCAGGCAAAGCTCGATCGCGGCCCGGCTTTCGTCCAGGGAGGTCCCGGTGACGACCATTTTCACGACCCCGGCGTCGATCGCGCGCTGCATGACGCCGTCGAGATCCGAGCGCAGGCTCTTGTTGGTCAGGTTGACGCCGATATCGATCAGTTCCATCGGGCAACGGCCCCGCTCACTGGCGAATGCCGGTGCCCCGCGCCAGCAGTGTCAGGGCAACGGCGAACAGCGCGGCGATGAAAAACAGGATCACGAGCAGGGCGGTCAGCAGCTCGATATCGCTGACGCCGCGGAAGCCGTAGCGAAAGCTGTTGACCATGTACAGGATCGGGTTACCGAGGGAGGCCGTTTGCCAGAAGTCCGGCAGCAGCCTGATCGAATAAAAGATCCCGCCGAGGTAAGTCAGCGGCGTCAGCACGAAGGTCGGCACGATGGTGATATCGTCGAAGCTGTTGGCGAATATCGCGTTGATCAATCCGGCCAGTGAAAACAGGCAGGAGGTCAGCAGCGCCACCAGCAGGACAACGCCCGGGCTGTACATGTGGAACTCGGTAAACAGCATCGACACCAGGGTTACGGCGATGCCGACGCTGATACCGCGCGCCATGCCGCCGCTGACGAAACCGAGCAGGATCACCAGGTCGGGTACCGGGGCGATCTGCATTTCCTCGATATGGCGCGAATACTTGGCGCCGTAGAACGACGATACGACGTTGGTATAGGAGTTGGTGATGATCGACATCATCACCAGTCCGGGCATGATGAAATCGATGTAGCTCATGCCGTCCATTTCACCGATGCGCTGGCCGATCAGGTTGCCGAATATGATGAAATAAAGCGCCACCATGACCACCGGCGGAATAATGGTTTGCACCCAGATTCGGGCGAAGCGGTAAATCTCGCGGCGGGTAATGGTGAGGTAGGCGATCCAGAACTGGTACAGCATCAGGCCGCGTCCCCTGTGTCCGGTTTGCTGGTCATCTTGACGAACAGCTCCTCGAGCCGGTTGACCTTGTTGCGCATGCGCTCGACGACTATGCCGCGGCTTTCGAGGTCGTGAATCAGGTCGTTGATCGACAACTTGTCGGGCACTTCTACCTCGATGCTGTACGGGTCGAGTTTGACGACGTTATCGAAGTGCTCGAGCGCCGGCGCCTGGTCCAGTTCGTCGCGCAGGTAGAGCACGAAGGTTTCGCTGTTAAGCTGCTTCAGCAGCTGTTTCATGCTGCTGTTATGAATGATGTTGCCATGATCGATGATGGCAATATTGCGGCACATGCGCTCGGCTTCCTCGAGGTAGTGCGTGGTCAGAATGATCGTCGTGCCCTGTTCGTTGATGCGCTCGAGAAAGTCCCACATGCTGCGGCGCAGCTCGATATCGACGCCGGCGGTAGGTTCGTCCAGGATCAGCAGCCTGGGCTTGTGAATCAGTGCGCGCGCGATCATCAGCCGCCGCTTCATGCCGCCGGAAAGCCTGCGGGCCTGCGATTTGCGATGCTGCCAGAGGCCGAGTTGCTTCAGGTAGTGCTCGGTTTCGACCCGCGCGCGGCGCGGAGGTACGCCGTAGAAGCCCGCCTGGTTGATGATGATTTCGTCGACCGGCTCGAAGGTGTTGAAGTTGAATTCCTGAGGTACCGAGCCGAGCAGCGATTTGGCGACGATGAAATCTTCGTCGATCGAGTGACCGAAGATCTTGACCGTGCCGCTGGTCTTGTTGACCAGCCCCGAGATAATGCCGATGCAGGTCGATTTGCCGGCGCCGTTCGGGCCGAGCAGGGCGAAGAAGTCACCCTGGTCGACCTGCATGCTGATGCCTTTCAGGGCTTGCAGCCCGCTGGCGTAAGTCTTGTGCAAATCCGATATTTCTAGTGCTGGCATGCCCGAGGCCGTTTGCAAAACAGCGGACAAGCTTAGGCAAACGCATTTAAAAAGCAAGCCCGGCTTGGTCCGGCCTGCGGCGCGGCCCCTGCCAACTGTATGCACCGGCGTTACCGTGTTAACCTCGCGACCATGGCTGAAGGTTCGATCGTCTATACACTGTTCCTGATTTTTTGCGGCGCGGCGCTGCTCGCAACCCTGGCGATGACCGTGCGCCAGTCGCTGATCATCGCCTACATCGGCCTCGGCCTGCTGATTGGCCCCTGGGGACTGCAGCTGATTACGGATATCAGCCTGATGCAGAATATCGCCAATGTCGGCATTATTTTTCTGCTGTTCCTGCTCGGCCTCAACCTGGCGCCGCAGGAATTGATCAGGCTGGCGGGCGAGGCCACGGTGGTTACCGGGTTTTGCTCGCTGGCGCTGCTGGCACTCGGTTTCGGCTACAGCCTGATGTTCGGCTACAGCACGACGGAGGCGCTGATAGTCGGTGCCGCGTTGATGTTTTCCAGCACCATCATCGGTCTCAAGCTGATCCCGACAACGGTGCTGCATCATCAGCGTACCGGCGAAATCATTATCAGCGTGCTGCTGCTGCAGGACATCATCGCGATCTTCCTGCTGCTGCTGCTCGAGGGCAGCGCCGCCGAGGATACGGGCTGGCTCGCGATTGTAAAGCCGCTGCTGGCTTTCCCTTTCCTCGTCGGGGTCGCCTACCTGCTGGAGAAGAACCTGCTATCGCGCCTGATCGCGCGCTTCGACCGCATCCAGGAGTACATATTCCTGCTTGCCATCGGCTGGTGCCTGGGGCTGGCCGAGGCGGCCGAGTTGCTCGGCCTGTCCTACGAGATCGGCGCTTTCATTGCCGGGGTGTCGATCGCGCGCAGCCCGATAGCACTGTTCATCGCCGAGAGCCTGAAGCCGCTGCGCGATTTCTTCCTGATCATTTTTTTCGTCGCGCTCGGCGCGGGCTTCAACCTGGGCGTGCTGCCCGAGATCTGGCTGGCCGCTCTCGGCCTCAGCCTGCTGGCAATCGGCGTCAAGCCGCTGCTGTACCAGTACCTGATGCGCTTTTCCAGGGAAACCCGGGACCGATCTACCGAGGTTGCGATGCGGCTGGGGCAGATGAGTGAATTCTCCCTGCTGATCGCTGTACTGGCGGCGCAGCTTTCGATCATCCGCGCCGAGGTTTCCTACCTGATCCAGATCGCGACGCTGGCAAGTTTCGTGTTCTCGTCCTACTACGTCGTCGCCCGCTACCCGACGCCGATCGCGCTGAACGACAAGCTGCGCCGGGATTGAGGCCCGGGCGGGCGCGTCTTCGCGCTCCCCCGGTAAATAATATGCATCGAATCGCAGCGCACGGGGCGTTAAGGCGCGATTCAGTTACACCTGCCTATAGTTTGCGCATGCTAAACAGGCAGGAGAACGAGATGAAATCCGTAACCACCACGATTGCAGTTGCGCTGCTGTTGTTTGCCGGCGTTGCGGTTGCCGGCGACAGGCATTTTTCGAAGAAGCACGATTTCGGCCCGCGACAGGACCTGTTCGAGTATGCCACGGTGCTCGGGGCCGAGCCCGTTTATCGCGAGGTAAGGACATCGAGACCGGTGCGCGAGTGCTGGGACGAGCCGGTTTACCACACGCGTCATCAGCCAAAGTCGGCAAGCGGTATGCTAGCCGGCGGCCTGATCGGCGGCATCATCGGCCACCAGATCGGCAGCGGCCGCGGCAACAAGGTGGCGACCGCGATGGGCACCCTGATCGGCGCGCAGATCGGTCACCGCGCGGTCAACGATGACGTGCAGCCCGAGCGCGTGATCGAGGGATACGAAGAGCGCTGCAAGACGCGCCACGAGGTCAGCTACGAGGAAGTGCTGGACGGCTACGACGTGACCTACGAGTACCGCGGCCGTGAGTACCGGATCGTGATGCCCTACGACCCGGGCAGGCATATAAAAATGCGGGTACAATTTTCGCCCGTAATCTAATATTTGATCATCCAGCCGTCGAGAAATCCGATGCGAGCAATCGTCATAGAAGATGACATCGATATCCAGCAGCAGATCGTCAGCCGCCTGAAGGCCGAGGGATTTGCCGTCGACAGCGCCGATAACGGCGACGAGGGGCTTTACCTGATGCAGGAATACCCCGCCGACGTCGCGATCATAGATCTCGGCCTGCCGCGACTATCCGGCCTCGAGGTGATCAACCGCATCCGCGAGCAGGGCAACCGCATCCCGATCCTGATCCTGACCGCGCGCGGGCGCTGGCAGGACAAGGTCGAGGGGCTCGATGCCGGCGCCGACGATTACCTCGTCAAGCCGTTTCACCACGAAGAGATGATGGCGCGACTTCGTGTGCTGATCCGGCGCGCCTCGGGCTGGTCGGACTCGCGCATCCTGTGCGCCCCGGTCGTGCTCGATACCGCCACGCAGCGCACCTATGTCGACGATCGCGAGCTCGATTTGACCGCCTACGAGTACAAGGTGCTCGAGTACCTGATGCTGCACGCCGGCGAAGTGATTTCGAAGACCGTGCTGACCGAGCACCTGTATGATGACGAGTCGGATAACGACAGTAACGTGATCGAGGTATTCATCCGCCGCCTGCGGCAGAAGCTCGACCCGGAGGAGACATTGAAGCCGATCGAGACCCTGCGCGGGCGGGGCTACCGTTTCACCCTGCAGCGTGCCGAGCAACATTGAGGCGGTGCTGATCGAAGGCAGAGCACGGTGAGATCGATAAAATCCAGGCTGACGCTGGTTTCGATGGTCGTGCTGGTAATCTTCATGGTGTTGACCGCGGTCGCGCTGGAGCGCGCCGTGGTCAAGCGTGCATTGCAGGCCGAGGAGGACAGCCTGCGGAGCCTCGTCTACAGCCTGCTGGCGGCGGTCGACCGCGATGCCACCGGCCTCGGCATCACCGTTTCCGACAGTCGCCTGTTCGAACCCGCCCTGGTAACCCGCAATTCCGGACTGAACGCGCTCATTTACGATCGTAACAAGCGCGAGGTCTGGCGCTCGCGATCGAGCACGATCGGCTTCGTGCCGATCGAGAGAATCGAACTCGGCGAGTGGCAATTCGAAACCATGGAGTATCTCGCGACCCCTTATTTCCGGCTCGGTTTCGCGCTGCAGTGGCCCGACGTCAACAACCGGCTGCAGCGCTACGACGTTGTCGTCTGGCGCAACGCGGTGGACTACTTCGAGCAATTGAACCGGTTCCGGCAAACGCTCTGGGCCTGGCTGCTGATCACCACGCTGTTGCTGCTGCTGGTCATGTACCTGGTGTCGCGCTGGAGCCTGCGGCCGCTGCAAAAGATCGGTCTCGAGGTCAAGGCGATCGAGGATCATCGCCAGGCCGGCTTCGAGCAGGAATACCCCGCGGAAATCACGCCGCTGACGGAGAACCTGAATATCCTGTTGAAGCGCGAGCAGTATCAGCGCCAGCGCTACCGCAACGCGCTGGACGATCTCGCGCACAGCCTGAAAACCCCGCTGGCGGTGCTGACCGGGCTCAGCGACCAGGTGAGCCTGGACCAGGCGCAGGTGGAAACGCTGCGCGACCAGACCGAGCGCATGAACCAGATCGTGTCCTACCAGCTGCAGAAAACCAGCAGCGTCGCCGAGGTCAGCATCAGCAAGCCGGTCGACCTCGTCGCCATTGTCGAAAAGCTGCTGTCGGCGCTGGAAAAGGTCTACCAGGAAAAAGGCATCCGCGCCGAGCGCGATCTGCCGGCGAAGCTGCCGCTCAGGATCGACGAGGGCGACTGCATGGAAGCGGTCGGTAACCTGCTCGACAACGCCTTCAAGTACGGCCGCAGCCAGGTATCGGTAAGAGCGCTCGGCGACTCAGAGCGTTCGACCCGGCTGGTGATCGAAGACGATGGCGACGGTCTCGACGCCGGTGAGATCGAGCAAATCCTGAACCGCGGAACGCGCCTCGACGAGGCCACGGAGGGGCAGGGGATCGGTCTGGCCGTGGTTGCCGATATCGTCGAGTCCTACAACATCGGTCTGCAGTTCGAGCGTTCGGCTCTCGGCGGATTGCGGGTT
>Ga0209536_100017026_pt1 | contig 10315 bp, 6 predicted proteins | sample DeeMarSeWOR28_12_FD_187461 | JGI IMG/M metagenome (GOLD analysis project Ga0209536, IMG submission 187461) | Marine sediment microbial communities from White Oak River estuary, North Carolina - WOR-2-8_12 (SPAdes) (version 2) | ecosystem: Environmental > Aquatic > Marine > Intertidal zone >... | reverse complement strand
CTATATGTTTTTTCGAAGCTTCAACAGCAATAGTTAAAAATTTTATTTTATCTTTCTCATTTTGGGCAACATCACTTAGGGTTTTATAAGCGTTATATTTTGTAAGATACAATGAAGCGCGCCAAAAACCTCCTTTTGCTTGTTCTCCAAGCGCATAAGTGCGATCAGCATAACCAAGCATTTTCTTAAGATATAATTCTTGCTGTTCTGTATTATCCGTAAGTAAGGCTAACTGTGAATATAAAGTAACTAAAATCTCAAAGATTTCTATATACGTAAGTGGAGTTGGGGATCCTGGTGGGAAGTTTTCCAAGTGTTTTTCACCATATTGAATTCCTAGTTCAGCATAAGTTTTTCTTTGTTTGATACTAAAAAAGTTTAAGCGTGCCATTGAAGCATAATAAACCGTTATAATTCTTGTATAACCACTTGAATATCTGAAAATTCTTGAAAAGTTTATTCCCACTTCCTCGATTTCTGATATATCACGTGCCATCCTTTTTTGAAGATATTCAAGATTTCCACTGAATAATGCCCACCAATCTAACCAGAATGTACTAGAAAATATTATTAGTTTATCTTGTATTTTTCTGCCAATTTCTAAAGTATTTTTTAATTGATTTAATCCTTTTTTAAAGTACTCCTGTTGTTTCCTCTCATCTTCAATATAATGGAAAGCAAAAAAATAATTATCTACACCTGATATTCGATTAAATATTGCTGAGGGAATATATTCCTTTTTATTTTCGATAAGTTTCAACGCGTTCTCAGATTCGACCAGTAATCCTTTGAATGTATTTCTAAATTCTGGAACTCCTCTAAATTCTATTACTTGGATTAGAGCTGTCTGCATTCCCAGACAAAAACTTAATGATCGACTAATAAGTTTAATATTTCCAAGTTCTTTTGAGATTTTCAAAGCTTCATTAGCAAATTTAATACCTTTCTGAGAGAGTTTATAATATTCTTCGAAGCTAGTACTGGAAGCCAACAATGATGATATAATATCATCAGAATTTGTTAAATTACGAGCAAGATTTTCTTTTTCACCTTGTTTTCTATAAAAATCAATTAAATGCATCACTAATTCGAGTGCTTTTTCAGCAACTTCATTCAATTCAAGAAGAGAGGTGGCAGTCCATAATTTATTTTGATATTGACCTAATTTACATTCCATTGCACCTTCATTGTTATTAGATTGATTAAAAAACATTTCAGCTGTCGCAAAATGCTTAATAATTAATTTTTCATATCTTATCATTTCTTCTGCTGTATTTACAGTGCGAACAAAAAACATATATGCATTTGCTAACTTCATGTATGTTTGGGCTGCCTCTTCTATCTTTTTTTTGTTTAAATATGAATTTGCAACTTGTTCATAAAGTTTTAGCGCTTTCGACCAATCACACTCTTTTTCAGCAAGCTCAGCCTTTTCTAATAACTCCTCCTCATTCTGTTCAGTCAACATAGTGTACCAAAAATAGATATAATATGCATATAAATTTATAAAATTGAATTTAAATTTCGATGAATGATTAAAATACAGATAGTTGACTTAATATTTTTTTAGTTTTTTTATAACCCCATATCAAGTAATTTTTGCATAATTTCCTGTTTTTTCTTTCCCTTCAAATCAAACCATTTATAAAAAATCAAGGCTCCAATTATACAAAATAGAAAGGGAAATAACCCTTGTATTAATCGAAGTCCCAATAATGCCTTTTGGCTCGGATCAACAGGCTCATAAGCAGTAATAATATGTATAAATGCTATAATTAAACTTTGAATTGTTACAGAGATTTTCAAGAAAAAATTCCTAACTCCTAATAACGTGGCTTGTTGATGTTTTTGAGTCTTAACAGCAATTTCATCGTAGCAGTCAGCAAATATGGGTGATAACATAATCAAAAACATCGCAACTGCTACACCTCTAAAAATTGCAGTCAAAAAAAATTGAAATACATTCACAATAAATAAGTTAAACAAAATAATTAATCCAAAGATAGTTAATCCTAGTGAATACATGGTTGAATTTTCAATTTTTTTTGTTAAATAAAACCATATTGGCATTGTTATTAATGAAGAAATGAGCATTAGTAGTGATTCTATAGTTCTAATCTCTTGTTTTGAATTTAAAACATCATCTACAAAATTAAATGAATTCATACTCACCAATCCCATTGCTACCATAAAAAGAATATATGTAAACAATGCTAGCATGAAATTTTTTTGTTTTATAGCGATTTTCATGGTTTTGAAGAAGGGGATTTTCTCGGCATTTTTATAACCTATATGAATCGTTCTTTTATTGCATCACTTTCTCTTGATCCAGGAATAAAAACCAAGAAGGATACACTTAAAATAATAACACTTACCAATGCCGCAATTTTGAATGACCTAATATTTTCAGATACAATTATTTGCGACCAGATTGTGATTGCCAAGAAATTTGCTATAAAAGTAAAGATTTGAGTTGAAAATCCTGCCTTTACACGTTCCTTATCACCTCTAAATTGAGCACCAAAAGATCCAAAAGAATGTGTTTGAAGGAGTGAATAAGATATGTCAAAAAGACATACTATTAAGCTATAATAAATTAAAATTGGAATGACACTTTCTATCCCTGTTACTTCTGGTGGTGTAAAAAGCAAGAAAAAGAATACTATCGTTGGAATCCCTCCAATGATGATCCAAGGGGTATGAAAACCCCTTTTCTTTGTCCATTTAAAAGGTTTATCCGTGAAATATCCTAAAAGAAGATTAGTTATCATACTCCATAATGTATAAACTACATTAGTAATTGCCATATATATTGGCCACAACGACTCGATACTAATTAAACCAAGTTCTACCTCATAAAATGTCCAAACATAAGAATTGAAAGCCACCATAACAAAAATATTGAGAAAATACCCCATAGAAAAAGTAAACAATTTAGCGTTTGAAGCTCCTTTCAAACTATCAGATTTTGGGGTTTTACCGGATGCGTTCATTTTGGTATTCAACAAAATTTTCTTGTAATTATTTATTTCACTTTATTATATATTAAAGTATCCAAGGAACAATAACAAATAGATAGAATCTAATTAAATTATGAATTTTATTTTATAGAACATTAGAACAAATTTTAATAATAAAAAAAATGAATTTCATATTAATTTTGGATGAGATTGCTTAAAATAGGCTAAATTAAAAGGAGGGATAATTTATTCGGTTACTTGAATATGAAAGTAAAAAAATTTTCAAAAGTTTTGATATTCCATTAGCAAAGAATATTATTATCGAAAAAGTAGAAGATATAGAAGAAGAAGTAAATCAATTCACATTTCCTGCTATTATTAAATCTCAAATTGCAATTGGGAGCAGAAAAAAAGCAGGATTGATAAAGATTGCGAATTCTAAAGATGAAGCTATTTCACTTTGTAAGGAATATTTTAGTAGGGAGGTTGCGGGATTTCATGTGGAAGCGATTCTTATAGAAGAATTGGCTCAAATTGAGCATGAGTATTATTGCTCGATCGCTTTAGATACCTCAGGAAGACAATTTTATATTATCGCCAGTAAGGAAGGAGGAATTGACATTGAAGAAGTATCTAGAACTAATCCTGATGCAATAATAAAGGAAAGTTTTACTTTAAGTGATGGTTTATCAGAAGATCTTGCTACTAAAGTTTCAAAACAGTTGGGTTTTACTAAGGAAAACTTGGATTCTGCAATTTCATTATTTATAAAATTATGGGAGATTACGAAAAATGTTGAGGCACAGCTAGTTGAGATAAATCCATTAGTTCTTACTCCTTCCGGACTAATAGCAGTTGATGGAAAAATGATACTAGATGATGATACGGCATTTCGACAACCAATTGTTCAAGAGTTACAAAATAAAAAGCTTTCCCAACTAGAAAAATTAGCTAAAGAAGCAGGATTTTCATTTGTGGAGCTCTCAGGTGAAATTGGTATTTTGGCAAATGGAGCAGGATTGACAATGGCATTATTGGACGTTTTGTCAGAAATAGGATTAAAACCTGCGAACTTTTTAGATGTTGGTGGGGGGGCAAGCAAAGAACGGGTATACAAAGCATTAGAATTACTTTTTAAAATGAATCCGAAAGCTGTTTTAGTAAATATTTTTGGTGGAATTACTCGTTGTGATATAGTTGCCGAAGCTATAATTCAAGCTTTAGAGGATTTTGAAGATACACCACCAATGGTAATAAGATTAATTGGTACAAATGATAAGGAAGGAATTTCACTTCTTAATGATGCAGGAATTACAGCTTTTCAAAATGTTTTGGATGCAGTATATAAAGTTAAAGAGGTTGTAGGAGAATAAAATGTACATAAGTGAAAATTCTAAGGTTGTAGTTCAAGGTATCACAGGGAATCAAGGAATGTTTCATACTCGATTAATGTTAGATTATGGAACTCGTATAGTTGCAGGAGTTACACCAAATAAGGGGGGACAAGTCGTTTATGATATCCCAGTTTTTGATAATGTGGAAATGGCAGTAGAAGAAAAAGGTTGTGATACTAGTATTATATTTGTCCCAGCACGATTTAGCTTTAATGCGGTTAAAGAAAGTTTAAATGCAGGAATAAAAATGACATGTGTTATCACTGAAAATATTCCTGTTTTTGACATGATTAGATTAACTGAAATAGCTCATGTACGAAATTTACATATTGTCGGACCAAATTGTCCTGGTATGTTGATCCCAGATAAAATTAAATTAGGGATAATGCCCGGTGATATGTGTCATTATGGTAATGTAGCAATTATTTCAAAAAGCGGAACCTTATCTTATGAAATAACAAAAGCAATAGGAGACACGGGAATTGGTGTTTCTGCATATGTTGGAATAGGGGGAGATCCTGTTCGCGGGACAACTATGATAGAAGCTGTAGAATATTACTCTAACGACTCTAATACTAAACTTATTGTCCTAATAGGTGAAATTGGAAGTGATGAAGAAGAAAAAACCGCTGAATTTATTAAAGAAAATGTATCAAAACCTATAGTCGCTTATATTGCAGGTAAGAGTGCTCCTGAAGGTAAGCGAATGGGCCATGCTGGAGCAATTATCTCAGGTGATTTCGGTACAGCTCAAGGTAAAATTAGAGCTCTCATAGAAGCAGGGGTTCGAATTGCGGAAACTCCCTGGGATGTACCGAAGTTAATTGGAGAAATACTTTAGTTAGAATTTTCTCATTATTTCTAATTAAATTATTAATGAAAATTATATTCAATACACCTAGATAATATGATGATTTAGCAAATAGTAATAATTTTGAAATAAAATTTATAGAAATCAAATGAGTGAATAATATTCATTTATTTAAATATGAATCTGTAAATTTAGTGTAATGAACTGCTTGTAAAATCATATTAAAATTTAAACAAATGAGATATATATCACTATATATTCATGAATTATCATATAAGTTGTATTAACTAGTAAAATTTTTTACTATTAATATGATCATAAGTTTTAAATATTTAGTTATATCTAAGAATATAGAAAAATATATATAATATAAATAAAATATAATTTAAAAAATATATATACTATAAATAAAATATAATTTAATGAGAAGATGTTACACGCGAAACAAAAAGGAAAAATACAGAAACGAATATTGAGAGTAAATCTCATATTGATAATTGCTCCAATGATTATTTTATCAATCTTTGCTTTTTCTCAGATCAGTGCTTTAGGAGGAACCATTGGGCACGATGCGAAAAATAGCATTAAGATAGAGGGATTCAAAGCGCTTCAAAACAAATCAATTGATACAGCAAATTATGTTAATTCTTGGTTTGATCACACATCAATTGATTTAAATCGAATAATAAGTTATAATGAAGATTTATTTAATAATAGAATAAATCTTACAGAAACTAGACCTTCTTATCATCAATCTGGAATACCAATTCTTCCCAAATTACTCTATTCAAGTAAATATAATAAATATATAAATACAACTTTTTCGGATTTTACAAATAGTACTTTAATTAATATGTTTGTAAGTCAATTGATAAATAAATCTGCTTATTTAGATTATATCTTTAGTCCTATATACGAATCTAATAATGTCTACATAACATTAATTGCAAGTTATGAAGACGGTATCACACGAGTCTTTCCTTTTATTAATAATTCGAGATCTATAAGCCAAAACATGAATACTGAAGAATGGTATAATATTACTAAAAGTTTAGACGGTCAAACCTATTTTGGAACTGTTAATCAATCCTTAATTGGACCTGCAATATTGATATCACAAGCAGCTCTATATGATAACAACAGTATTATAGGATGTTGCAGTATTGAGGTCGAATTATCTTCACTACGAGAATATCTGAGCCAAATAAAAGTTCACGAAACTGGATATACTGTGATGATAAATAAAGTTGGTAATGCTATTATTCACCCTGATGTACCAAACACAAGTATAGGGTCTCCGATTGTAGATTTAGAAGTAAATACAACTGATTTTTATTCGATTATAGATAATATCATTGATGGAGAGCGTGGTATAGATACTTTTGAAAAAAATGGTCAGACATGGATTATATCATATACTCCTATTGGAAAGGGAGGTTATTCAATTGCTACAATCGTTCCATATTCAGAGATAATTGAATCAGGAATTAATCTACAAAATTCTATTTCCGATTTAAACATACCTATGATTACAATTTTTATCATTGTTTTAGTAATTTTATTCTGTATGATCATTATTGCTATTTTGATGATGTCAAAAAGAATCACCAGGCCAATTACACATTTAACTGATTCAATTGATAATATGGTTAGAGGTGATTTAACTAAAGAAATTCCAATTAAAAGAAAGCGTAGAAGTAATGAAATAGGTGTTCTTGCACAGTCCTTTCAAGCTCTGCTAATCACAATGAGATTAGGAAATGAAAGTTATTATCAAGGTAATAATTATCTCGCCTTTAAGAATTATTCTGCAGCTTTACAATTATTTAAAACTACACAGAATTTAAAGGGGCAAGGTATATGTTGGAATAATTTAGGAAATATATTTCGTAATTGGGCTGAATTTGACAAATCTAAAAAGGCTTATGATAAAGCTATAGAAATTGCGAAACAAACAAATGATAATGCAGGATTAAGTTCAAGATTAAATAATAGGGGTCTTCTTTTCCTATCAGAGGGAAACTTTGATTCAGCAGAAGACGATTTTATAAATGCTCTCAAAATAGATGAAAAAATGATTAGTAGTGATAGAATTGCTACTAGAAAGCGAAATCTTGGTATATTAAATCTATTAAAAAATGATTTGGATAAATCAAGTAAATATCTTAATGATGCTATCAATATCGATTCAGAATTATCCTTTAAATCCAATCTTGCTGAAGACCATTTTCAAATTGGACGCTTGGAGCTTGTGAAGAAGAATGTTGAAACTGCTGTTCAAAATCTTGAAACAGCATTATATATAGCAGAAGAATTTGGGAATTATCCATTAATGATGAATATCTTAAAATTACTTATAAATATTTATGATGAACAGGATAATACTGTCCTTCTACACAAAACAGAAGCAAAATTAGGCAAAATCAGTGATATAGTTATACGGAAGAAAGACGTTATCTTCGTAATTGATCAATCAGGTAGTATGGGGGAACAAAACAAAATTAGAGCTGCAAGAAAAGGAGCAAATGAAGTATTTGACACAGTTATTAACCCTGCAGATAATATCGCTATAATTGGATTTCATTCTGAAGTAAACCATATCTTATCTTTAACTAAAAAAGGAGGAAATGTTGAAAAAATTCAAGAGATTTTTAAAGATATTAGAACTACACCATACCAAACAGCTTTCTATGATGCTCTAGGATTAGCTATTGAGATGTTAAATAATTCACCAATAGAAAATCAAAAATGGATAGTTGCCCTTACTGATGGGCTTGATAATTTTAGCAAGAAATATTCAGCAAGAACACTTTCTCGATACATTACTACACTTGATTATCCCCTCAATATCATTCTCATAGGTGTTGGGCGAGAACTTAGAGAAGTTTTTACAGAAATGAATTTAATTGTTAATTCATCAATTCGAGGTAAATACATACCAATCTATTCTGAACAAAATCTATCAAAATTGATAACAGATGCTTTTAAACTGGTTAAAGAAATTATGGCATCATCAGAAATAGAAGGATTTACTCCTGAGGAGAAGTAAGAGGTGATGAAATATGAAAAGTGAAAGAATTAAAAGAATTGGCATAAGGCAAGTGATTTTGTTGAATTTTGCTTTATATACAATCATTGCATTAGGAACTGTAGCAGCAACATCAGGAATATTTATTGGAGTTATAAATAATACAACTTCAAATCAAGTGATAAATACTTTAGAAACACAAGTTAAATACGATATGGAAAATAAAACATTCAGTAATTCTCTTATTATTCAATCGCAATTAGAAAACGTAGCAGAAGATTTAAATGGATTAGCTAATTCAATTTCAAATATTTTTAAAAACCCATTCGAATTTGGTTATCGTAAATCATTTTATCATGTAGAAATGCTTCCAGTAGGTACAAGAAAATTTGACGGTTCAATAGTGAGTTCTACTGAATATTATCCCGAAAATATACCTCCTGATTCAGAATATAATCCTAAACTTGACTTAAATGCGTCAAAAAGTTATTCACACTATTTGATTTATGAAGATAGTTGGAACGCTATGGGTCAAAATGAATATAATCTGAGTGGTATTCATGGTGAAATCATTAACCGAACAGCTCATTTAGATCCAATTATGAAAGAAATATTAGATAATAATCCTCATTATTCTTGGATTTATATGGAATTTGAGATAGGTATTCAAAGAACCTATCCATGGTCAGGTGTTGATACAACAATTTTTGGTACAGCAACAGAGCCTCCCTTTGATTATAAAACTGATGATTGGTATATTGATGCTAAATCAGCAAACGGTAATATTGTATGGACAGCACCTTATATAGATCCATATCTCGGATGGATAGTTACAATTTCCCGTGCAATTTATAATGGAACTATATCCCCTGAAGATTTTTTAGGAGTAGTTGGAATTGATTTTACACTTGAAACAATATCTCAAACAGTAGGAAATATTAAATTATTTGATACTGGATATGGATTTCTAATTGACCAAGATGGTGAAGTTATATCTCACCCTAATGTAATTTTTGACCCTGGAGATGAAGAAGCCGTGCTTATTAATGATATTGAACCTATATCTCTAGATTTATTAAGTCAAATGACTAGTGGAACTTCTGGTTTTTCTGAAATTATAAAAAATAGGAAAGTCTATTATTTAGCGTATACACCAATTAATATATCTGATTATTTCTTAGGAATTATAGCCCCATCTGAAGAAGTTTTAGCACCGGTTAAAGCGTTACAAGATAATCTAAATCGAAATCTTACTATTCAGCTTTCAATTATATTTATTATTCTCGCAATTATAGTTGTTGTTGTTTTAATGGTGGGCTTAAAAATTTCTGATTCTATAGTTAAACCGTTAAAAAAATTGACTAACCTTGCTTTGCAATTAGCTACAGAAGATATAAAAAAGGCTGCATTGGAAAAGTCCGAAGTTTTTGAGGAATTAGATGATATCATCGAAAAAGGCGATGAGATAGGTGGCTTATCTCGATCTTTTAAGAATTTAGTTTTAATGGTACGAGAAGAAACTAAACCTGAAGAACAAGAAAACAACAAATTGAGATAGAATAATCAATAAGAAATACAGAATGCTTTCAATAAAAGATAAGAATTATAAATATATTTTTTTTTAATCATTAACAATAAACTAATAAAAAAATGAAATGTTATAGCCATATATTATTAATCCAAACAAAAAAGGAAAGGAATTAAAGTATTAAGTGAATGTTGAAAAATAAGATTAAAATTCAAGTTAAATGGGAAGTCAAATTTAAAAAACCGGTGTATTCTTGTTCAATTTCTAATATATTAGGGGATGATTTACCAGAAATTATTGGATGCTCTTTTGATGAAACGATGCGAATATACAATTTACAAGGGAAACAAATTATGGTTTCTGAGTTCTCATCAAAGATTACAACCTTTTTAGTAGCACCAATTACAAATGATAAAAATGTTGAAATATTATCTGGAGATGTAAATGGAATTAATAAAGTAGGTGGTTTTGTCGGATATAATTCAGGTTACATTTTAAATTCTTATTATCCCATACCCCATGTGCCGAAAACTCCTCGCATTGAAACTGCGGCCTCCGGGGTCACAGCGCCTTCCCGAATATGAACGGGTAGCA